>Ga0315281_10003041_pt1 | contig 24720 bp, 21 predicted proteins | sample YL17G07_0_MG_FD_204540 | JGI IMG/M metagenome (GOLD analysis project Ga0315281, IMG submission 204540) | Sediment microbial communities from Yellowstone Lake, YNP, Wyoming, USA - YL17G07_0 | ecosystem: Environmental > Aquatic > Freshwater > Lake > Sediment | place: USA: Wyoming | collected... | reverse complement strand
TCTTGATCTCGCGTCCGATCTCCGTGCCGAACTGGAAGTTCAGGCGCTTGTCGTCGATGCTCCAGCTGCGGTTCGTCTCCATGTAGATGCCGTCGTCGGTGTCGGCGATCATGTCCTCCAGCGTCCAGTCGCCCGGCTCGATGCTGACGTTGGTCATGCGGATCAGCGGGATGCGGTTCCAGCCCGATGCGCGCATGGCGCCGTTGCTGCGCTGGCCCAGCGTTGCGGCCGTCTCGCGCGACGTAAGGTACCCCACGAAGAGGCCTTCGCGCACGATCGGCGTCGACTGCGCCGGCACGCCCTCGTCGTCGAAGCCGAAGCTGCCCAGCCCGCCGGGGATGGTGGCGTCGGCCGTCATGTTGACGTGCGGCGAGCCGTACATGAGGCTGCCGAGCTTGTCGGTGGTGAGGAAGCTCATGCCGGCGAAGGCCGCCTCGGTGCCCAGCACGCGGTCCAGCTCGATGGGGTGGCCGCACGACTCGTGGATCTGCAGGGCGACCTGGCTGGCGTCCAGGATGACCGTGGTGGTCGCGGGCTGCATCATCTTCGCGCGCAGCAGCGCCGACGCCTCCTCGGCGACGCGGGCGGCGTTGCCGCGCAGATCGTAGCGCTCCACGAACTCCCAGCCCTCGGTGCCCTGGTGGCGGCCGACGCTGTTGGGATACGAGCGGTTCTGCACCTCACCCTCGTCGACGGCGGTGGCCTCGATGCCGCAGCCGGTCTCGTACAGCTCCTGCTCGATCCAGGCGCCCTCGGTGCTGGCGAAGATCTTGTCCTCGCGCTGGCAGTAGACGTTGCCCTCGGCGGCGATGATGTTCGGGACGCGGCTCATCGTCTCGTTGGCGTCGAGCAGCAGCGCGATCTTGGCGTCGAGCGAGACGGCGAACGGGTCCTGTCGCATCGCGGTCCTGTAGACGCCGCTGACCGACTGCGGCGGGCCGATGTCGGCGCGCGGCCCGCGCACCGTCGCCGATGCCTTCGCGACGCGGACCGCCTCGGCCGCCGTGGCGGCCGCCTCATCGAGCGTCATCTTGTGGCTGGCGGCGAAGCCCCAGTAGCCGTTGACGATGACGCGCACGCCGAAGCCCAGCGACTCGTCGGAGGCAAGCGCCTCGACGTTCTTGTTGCGCACGGCGACGGACTCTGACTTGAAGCGCACGATGCGGACGTCGGCGTAGCCGGCGCCGCGCAGCCTGGCGGTATCGAGAGCACGCATCGCGAGGTCACGCATCGGCAGCCCCTCCGTCTCCGGCGCAGGCCAGGCCGCGCGTGGGAGCGCGTGCCGGAGTCCGGATAGATTAGCAATTCGCGCGCGGTCGCGGGTGGTTTCGGCGCCGTAGCTCTGCACATGGGGATTAGACCGGAGTCACCGCAGAGTTACGCGGACGGAGGCCGTCACCCCCGCCGATGAAAATGAAACCCGTCGCGCGCTGCCATGCTCCTCACGGCGCTCCCCTTCCCTCCCAGGGAAGGGGCCGGGGGATAGGTTCGGCGGGGCGTGGCAACACGCGGCGTAAAGCCATTTTCAGAGCAGGCGCGGAGGGCGCAGAGTCCTGGGGGGATGGTGCCGGATGCCTGTCGCGACCGACCGCCCTCGATCTCAGCGTCCTCTGCGTCTCTGCGGTGCAATCTTAGAAGCGGTCAAGGGCTTCTGCGCCGAAACCCTACAGCGCGGCGGCTGCCGTCGCCCCGGTGAGAAAGGCGGCGATGTCGGCGTTCATCTCGTCCGCGCACTCCATGAAGAAGAGGTGGCGGGCGCGCGGGTACTCGATCAGGCGCGCGCCCGGGATGGCGGCCGCCAGCGCGCGCCCGTTCTCGACGGGCACGGTGCCGTCGGCGTCGCCGTGCAGCACCAGCACGGGCAGGCGGAGTTCCGCCAGGCGGGCGTGCGTGTCGTGGCCCAGCACGGCGGCCAGCTGCGTCGCCCGTCCCTCCGGCGTGCCGCGCAGCTGTTCGTTGCGCAGCGCCCGCGCGATGATCTCGGCGTCGTGCGCAGCGGCGTACTCGTCGCTGTAGTTGTTGCCGTAGGTGGAGCGCACGGCCTCGGCCGGGTCGCTGATCTTGCTCGCCGCGATGAAGCGCGCGATGTTCTCCGCCGGCGGCGGGATGTGCCCCTCGCCGCCGGCCGTCGTGCAGCCCAGCACCAGGCTGCGCACCCGCCGCGGGTGCTCGAGCGCGATGTGCTGCGCCATCATGCCGCCGAACGACGTGCCGAAGACGTGCGCCGAGTCGACGCCGAGCGTGTCGAGCAGGGCCGCGGCGTCGTCGGCGAAGGTCTTCGGCGTGGCGGTCGCATCGCCAACGCTCGACCGCCCGGCGCCGCGCGGGTCGAAGACGATCACGCGGAAGTGCCGCGCCAGCGGCTCGATGTTCGCCCAGTAGATCTCGACCGTGCAGCCGAAGCCGGGGTGCAGCAGCAGCGGCGGCCCGGCGCCGTGCACTTCGTGGTACAGCGTCGCCCCGGGGATCTCAGCGTGCGGCATGGGTCTTCCCTTCGCTGGCGCCGCAGTGGCGCATGAAGAAATCGATGACGAGCGCGTCGGCCTCGGCCTGGGCTTCGAGATTGTAGCCGTGGCCCATCCCCCGCAGGACCCGCAGTTCGGCGTGCGGGATGCCCTGCTTCAGCAGCTCGGCGTTGCCGACGGGGATCAGCACGTCGTCGGAGCCGTGGATGATCAGCACGGGGCAGGCGATCTGGCCCAGCCGGTCGTAGGCGTCGTGCTGCGCGGCGGCGAGCACCTGCCGCATGTACGACTCCGGCGGCGCGCTGTAGCGGCTCGCCTCGCGCGAGCGGGCCAGCATCTCGTCGCCGTGTGCGTCGATGTAGGCGCGGCCGTAGCCCAGCTCCCAGCCGGCGGTGATCGCCTCGTCGCCCGAGAGCGACTGGTTGCGCACCATCTTCTCGATCGTCTCCGGCGCCGGCCGCACGCCGCGGACGGCGCCCGCCGTCGTGCAGCCGAGGATCAGGGCCGGCACCCTGTGCGGATGCCGCAGCACCAGCTCCTGGGCGATCATGCCGCCCATCGACGAGCCGTAGACGACGGACCGGTCCACGCCCAGCGCGTCGAGCAGCGCCGCGGTGTCGTCGGCCAGACCGCTGATGGTGCAGTCGCCGTCGGGTTTGTCGCTGCGGCCGTTGCCCCGGCCGTCGAAGGCGATCGTGCGGACGTGGCGGCCGTACGACTCCAGCAGGTACGGCACCTCGCCCAGGTGGCCGCCGAGGCCGCTGATGAAGAGCAGCGGCGGCATGGCGCGGGCGCGCTCGCTGGCTGCCGCGCCGTCGGGCTCGTGGGTCTCGTAGTAGAGGTTGACGTCGTTGACGCGCGCGTACGGCATGCTTGAAGGATAGTGGTTGCCGCCGGAGTGAGGCTAGCCGCCGGGTAGGGGACAGGGGACAGGGGACAGAGAGCAGAAGGCAGAGAGCAGAGAGCAGAGAGCAGAGAGCAGAGAGCAGAGAGCAGAGAGCAGAGAGCAGAGAGCAGAGAGCAGAGGGCGGAGAGCAGAGGGCGGAGACAGTGGCAGCGGGAGTGCAGAGAGCGCAGCGCTCTCTGCCGGGGGTCCGGGGGTGTCCACCGGAATCTCCTCTCCTTCCCTCACTTGCGGGGTACGCGCGAGCGGACACCGCCGTATCCGCGCCGAGCGCCGGTATGTGAGACGCCGCTTGAAGCGACTGCTGGATCGGGACCACTGCGCCAGCGACCAGAAGGCCAGATTGCGAATCTGGCGCGAAGCTGGGCCCATCGTGCCGTAGCCCAATCGTCTCTTGACAGGCTCTTCGGCGGCACCCTAAGATCGCTCTGGGTCGCGGCTCTCAAGCGGCTCACCGCAGTTCACAACTGAATACATGAACAGCCGAGTCCTCCCGCAAGGGGGGAGCGGGGGAACCGAAAGGAACCCGGGCTGAACTCGCCACCAGGGCGAGAGGGGAACCTTCTCCCCTAAGCCGCCAGCTAACCTCGTAGGCTTTGAAGGTCGGACCAGGACCAACCATGGACGACCTTTTTTCTTGTCTTGATGAATCCGTGCATGGAGGCACCAGACCCGCCATCAAACGCACGATGCGACGCACAAAGACAGCCAGCAGTTTCCGGGCCGTGTGGGATCCGGTCTCACGCGACTTCGGTGATCTGCCCGACGTCTATCGCCACGCCGCCGGCGGCGCGCCCCTGGGCGCGCGGGCGAGCGTCGCTGTCGCCGCGCCCTGGCGCTCCGACGCCCGCGTCACCGTGCTGGCGCCGCCCGCGCCGCATCTGCCCGCGCTCGGCGAGATCGCGCAGCCCGTCGTCGACGTCGCGACCGACGTGGCGACGCTGGTCAGGCGCCGCGCCCACGTCACCACCTGGGATCGCCTCTTCCAGCGCCTGCTGGAGATGTTGCCGCTGACGCTTGCAGGAGCGCTGATCTCGACGCTTGTGTGGGGCGCGTACTTCCTGCCGATCCCGCTCGTCGTCATGCTGCTCGGCTTCGACTTCTACTGGGCGTGGCGCTCGCTGAACATCGGCATCCATACCGTCAAAGGCTACCGCGCCATGAAGGCCGCTTCGCGCGTCGACTGGCGGCAGCGCTACGACGCCGAGACGATGACGCGCGACGACGTCATCGCCTGGGACAGCGTCCACCACCTGATCATCATTCCCACGTACAAGGAGAGCGTCGAGAAGCTGACCGCCACGCTCGGCAAGCTGGCCGAGAGCGAGGTCGCGTACGAGAAGCTGCTCGTCGTCATCGCGATGGAGGAGGCGGACGACGGCGCGCCGGCGCGCTTCGAGATCCTGCAGCGCGAGTTCGGCCGCAGCTTTCTGGCGATGATCGGCACGACGCACCCGAAGGACATTCCGGGCGAGGTGCGCGGCAAGTCATCGAACGAGGCCTGGGCGGCGAAGAAGGCGAAGGGCCTCTTCTGCGACGAGATGGGCTACGACCTGGACGAGCTCACCGTCACCAGCTGCGACGCCGACACGCTCTTCCACCCGCGCTACTTCAGCGCCCTCACCTACTACTTCGCCACCAACCCCCGCCGCCACCGGATGTTCTGGCAGGGGCCGATCTTCTACTACAACAACGTCTGGGACGTGCCGGCGCCGCTGCGCATCCAGAACAGCCTGGGCGGCATCAACCACCTGGCCAAGCTGTCGCGGAAGTACACGGTGCTCTTCCCGCAGTCGACGTACAGCCTGAGCATGCGCATGTGCCACGACGTCGGCTACTGGGATGTCGACGTCGTGCCCGAGGACTGGCATATGTTCCTCAAGTGCTTCTTCGAGCTGAAGGGCGAGCCCGAGGTGCAGCCGATCCTGCTGCCCGTCGGCAACGACGGCGTGCGCGCGCTGAGCTACAAGCGCACGTTCTGGGAGCACTACCAGCAGGCCCGCCGCCACGCCTGGGGCTGCTCCGACATCCCGTACGCGATCCGACAGTGCATCGCCCACCCGGAGATCCCGTTCCTGCGCCGCCTGCGCCGCACGTGGAGCCTGACCGAGAACCACGTGCTCTGGTCGTCGCAGTGGTTCCTCATCACCGGCGTCGCGGCGAACATGTCGGCCAACGGCTGGAGCGGCTGGGTGGGGTTGAACCTCCATCCCTTCGCGCAGCACAACATCCCGACGTGGTTCATCCACGCGTCGCACTACATCCTCATGCCGTGCATGATCCCCCTGCTCGGGATGATCATCCTCGACACGATGATGCGGCCGGCGCGGCCGAAGCGCTGGAAGTGGTGGCTGTACCCCGTGCAGTTCGCCCAGTGGACGCTGCTGGCGCCGATCACGCTCGTCTTCACGGCGCTGCCCGCGCTCGATGCGCAGGTGCGGCTGGCGCTGGGGCGGCGGCTTGAGTACAAGGTCACGGAGAAGGCGTAGGACGGAGTTCACAGTTCACAGTTTGTAGTTTGTAGTTTGAACGCAGAGAGCAGCCTCCCAGCCCGCAGCCCACAGCCAACTGATAACTGATAACTGTGAACTGACAACTCCCCGGAGGGGCGCATGAAGATCCACGAGTTCCAGGCGAAGCAGATCGTCGCGCAGTACGGCGTGGCCGTGCCGAAGGGGCGCGTCGCCGCCACCGCCGGCGAGGCGCGGGCGATCGCGCAGGAGTTGGGCGGCAAGGTCGTGGTGAAGGCGCAGATCCACGCTGGCGGGCGCGGCAAGGGCGGCGGCGTCAAGCTCGCCAACTCGCCCGACGAGGCGGCGCAGGTGTTCTCGCAGATCATGGGCATGCAGCTCGTGACGCACCAGACGGGGCCGCACGGCCAGAAGGTGAAGACCGTCCTCATCGAGGAGCAGATGCCGATCGCGCGCGAGCTGTACCTGGCGGTGCTGATCGACAGCGCCAGCGGCCGGCCGGTGATGATGGCCAGCGCCGCTGGCGGCATGGAGATCGAGGAGGTCGCCGCGAAGACGCCCGAGGCCATCCATCGGGTGACGATCGACCCCGTCACCGGCTTCCAGCCGCACCTGGCGCGCGAGCTGTGCTTCGCGCTGGGCCTCACGGGCGACCTGATGAAGCCGGCGACGCAGCTGATGTCGGGCCTCTACGACGCCTTCATCGCCAAGGACGCCTCGCTCGCCGAGATCAACCCGCTGGTGGTGACGACGGACGGCCGCGTGCTCGCGCTCGACGCGAAGATGAACATCGACGACAACGCCCTCTTCCGCCACAAGGAGCTCGAGGCGCTGCGCGACAAGGACGAAGAGGACCCGAGCGAGGTGGCGGCGGCGGAGAAGGGCATCAGCAACTTCATCAAGCTCGACGGCAACATCGGCTGCCTGGTGAACGGCGCCGGGCTGGCGATGGCGACGATGGACAGCATCAAGTTCGCGGGCGGCGAGCCGGCGAACTTCCTGGACATCGCGACGGCGAACGACGTCAACAAGGTGGTCGATGCGCTGAAGATCATCGCCAGCGACCCGAACGTGAAGGCGATCCTGGTCAACATCTTCGGCGGCATGGCGCGCGTCGACGTGATCGCGCAGGGGATCATTGAGGCGCAGCACCAGATGCCCACGGCGATCCCGGTGGTGGCGCGCCTGGCGGGCACGAACGTGGAGGAGGGCGAGCGGCTGATCCGCGAGAGCGGCCTCCCCGTCATCCGCGCCGAGGAGCTGGGCGACGCCGCGAAGAAGGCGGTCGAGGCCGCGCGTGCTGCGGCGTAGGTTGTAGGTGGTGGGTTGTAGGTTGTAGGGATTGGGGCTCCTCATGGCGATTCCAGACGAACTCAAGGAACAGCTGATGCCGTCGCTCGCGGGCGCATCCGAGACGAGCACGCGCGCGATGATGGGCACGACGGCGTTCCTCGTGCGCGGGCGGATGTTCGCGTTCTGGATGCCCGACGGCGTCGTGATCAAGACGCCGCGCGACGGCCACGCCGACCTGATCGGCCGGCTGCGCTCGACGCCGTTCACGGGCCCCCAGGGCCGTGGCTTCGGCGAGTGGATGTCGCTGCAGGTGACGCCCGACAACGTCGCCGACGTGCGGGCCGCGATCGACGGCGCCCGCACCTACGTCGCCGGCGCCGCCAAGCCGCCCGTCCGCCGCAAGAAGAAGAGCTGAGCGCGCAGGCGCCGGCGCGAGAGCCAGCCGAACTTTCAGCGCCCCGTTAACCTTTTGGCACGCCCGACGTTATACAAGCATGCACGCTCGTCTACTCCTCGCGGCGTTCACTATCACGTCCGTCGTATTGACTGCGTTGGCTTGGCCCGCCCGCGATGTGTCAGCGGCCCCGCCGGATCGGCAATACGTCGGGGTCTTGACGTGTCATTCTGTGGAATTCATATTGCCGGGCGTTCCCGACGTGCGCTCGAACCTCGCTGCTAAGGGCATCAGTGCGGATCCAGATGCCATCTGGCTCGATCTGTCGCTCTTCGACAATGACTTCGCTCCCGGTACGTTCCTGAACGCGGGGCCGTTTGCAGCAGCAGCCGATGGGCGGCTGTTCGGTTGGTTCGGCCTGGCGGACCGGAAGACGCATTTCTATCGCTTGAACGCGCACGTCGGACTCCGTTGGGTGGAGCTGGGCCGCGGGAGTTTCGAGACGCCTGACTGTAGTACAGTGAACTCGATAGTCTGTGATCGCCGGTCCGGTGCGAATACCGTCGATTTCGTCTTCGCGAAATACGAGGCGCAGCTACCGCCTGGGGTGCCGGTGCCGCCGCTGCTGACGGCGCTCCAGAGCTGGATCGATCTCTCGCTGCAGGACAACGACTTCCTCCCCGGGACGTTCCTCGGCGCTCGCACCAGCCCCGCGCCCTCGGCGTACGGGTGGTCTGGACTTGCGCCGGGTCTCCGGCACTACTATCGGTTGAACACGCTCTGGTCGGACGGTCGTTGGGACGGTGGTCGGAGCATAGGGGGGTTCGGTTCGTTCGTATCGCTTCGCTGCGACGGTCTTCCCGCCCTCCCGCCTCCAACCGTCTAGCGACGGGTTCCGCGCGCCAGCACGCCCATGGGTCTTCATGATTCGCGCTCCAGCTTCCGGCGATCGGCTCGGCCCATCGTGATAAGATCGCTTCGTCATGGTGCAGGACGACTGGGTGGCGCAGCTCATGCGGGAGTTCCGCGACAAGCTCGTCGGGGGGCTCTACGAGGGCGTCTACGCGCTCGAAGGCGCGCCGCTGATCCGCGTCATGGATGCCCAGGCCCACGCCTGCGTGCAGGCCTTCGTCGCCCTCGCCGACATTCCGCCCGAACTTGACTTCGACGCCTTCCTCGAGCGCATGGCGATCTCGGGGCCGAGCCGCGTGCGCATCGACCCCGTCAGCGACGACGAGCTGCTGTGGACGGAGCTGCACGAGGGCGAGTGCGTCTGCCCGCACGTGCGCCAGGGCCACGTGCGCCTCGACCCCAAGCTCTGCCTGTGCGGGGCCACGTGGGTGCGCCTGCTTGTCGAGCGGCACGCGCGGCGCCGCGCCGAGGTGGCGCTCGTCGAGTCGGTCGCGACGGGCGCGCAGAACTGCGTCTACAGCATCCGCCTGCACGAGCCGCTTGTGCGCGGGGAAGCGGCTGCCACGGCGCCATGACCGCGCTCGCCCCTCATTGCACCGGCTGCTAGGATCCACACCGGATCCCGTCCAACAGCCAACGGCCAACAGCGAATAGCCAACAGCCCCCCGACGACCGAAGACCGACGACCGGAGACCCAACGATGAGCGTACTGGTGAACAAGGACACGCGCGTGCTCGTGCAGGGCATCACCGGGAAGGAAGGCAGCTTCCAGACCCAGCGGTGCATCGAGTACGGCACGAAGATCGTCGCCGGCGTCACGCCCGGCCGCGGCGGCGAGAAGACCGAGCAGGGCGTGCCGGTGTTCAACACCGTCGCCGACGCCGTGCGGCAGACTGGCGCCGAGTGCGCGCTGATCTTCGTGCCGCCGCCCTTCGCCGCCGACGCGATCCTCGAAGCGGCCGACGCCGGCATCCCCCTGGCGGTGTGCATCACCGAGGGCATACCGACGCTCGACATGGTGAAGGTGAAGCGGGCGATGGCCGGCGGCCTGACGCGGCTCATCGGCCCCAACTGCCCCGGCGTGATCACGGCGGGGGAGTGCCGCGTCGGCATCATGCCCGGCAACGTCTTCTCGGCCGGCAGCGTCGGCGTCGTCTCGCGCAGCGGCACGCTGGTATACGAGGCGGTGGACCAGCTGACGCGGCGCGGCATCGGCCAGTCGACGTGCATCGGCGTCGGCGGCGACCCGATCATCGGCACCACGCAGCGCGAGGCGCTGGAGCTGCTGAACAACGACGGCGACACGGCGGCCGTCGTGCTGATCGGCGAGATCGGCGGCAGCGCTGAGCAGGACGCCGCGGACTACATCAAGAAGCACATGAAGAAGCCGGTCATCGCCTTCATCGCCGGCTCGACGGCGCCGCCCGGACGGCGCATGGGCCACGCCGGCGCGATCATCTCCGGCAACACCGGCACCGCCGCATCGAAGAAGGCCGCGCTGGCCGCCGCCGGCGTCACGATCAGCGACTCGCCCGCGGAGATCGGCGCGACGACGGAGCGCGTGCTCCGCGAGCAGGGACTCCTGTGAATGGTCGCTGGTCTCTAGTCGCTGGTCACTGGTGACTAGTGGGCGGTGACTGGCCACTGGGCACTAGCCACTATCCACTAGCCACTCGCGTAGCCGAAGGCGCCGACATGAGCCCGACCAGCGACCACCGACCAGCGACCAGCGACTAGCCGATGCCGGTTGTCGCGGTCCTGCTCTTGCTGGCGGCGGCGGTCGCGCACGCGACCTGGAACTACGTCGCCAAGGGCGCGCGCAGCAGCTTCGCCTTCATCTTCCTTTTCGCGCTCTGTTCCGAGATCGTCTATCTGCCGCTGGCGATCGGCGTCTTCCTCTGGACGCGGCCTTCGCTCGGCTTCGACGCGCTGCTGTTCGTCGTGGTGTCGGGGCTGCTCAACTGCTTCTACTTCATCCTGCTCAGCGAGGGCTACAAGGTGGGCGACCTCTCGGTCGTCTACCCGCTGGCGCGCGGCACGGGGCCCGCGCTGGCCGTTGTCGGCGCCATCGTGCTGTTCGGCGAGCGGCCGAGCACGCTGGCGCTGGCGGGCGCGGGGCTGGTGGTGGCGGGGATCATCGTCATGTCGTGGGGCGGCAAGGCGTCGGGCAACCCGGAGGTGTGGCGCTCGATCGTCTTCGCGCTGGCCACCGGCGCCTGCATCGCGGCGTATTCGCTGTGGGACAGCAAGGGCGTGACGGTTGTGACGCCGGTGCTGTACTCGTACGGGCTCGACATGGCGCGGCTGCTCTTCCTGGCGCCGCTCGCCGTCGCGACGCCATCGGGCCGCGGCGAGGTCGCGGCGATCCTGCGCGAGCAGCGGCGCGCCATCATCGCGATCGGCGTGCTCAGCCCCGGCGCGTACATCCTGGTGCTGATCGCGTACACGCTGGCGCCGGTGAGCTACGTCGCGCCCGCGCGCGAAGTCAGCATCCTCTTCGGCGCGATCCTGGGGCTGCGCCTGCTCGGCGAGTCGGACGCGCCCCGCCGCCTCGCCGGCGCGACGGCGATCCTCGCGGGCGTCTTCGCGCTGGCGCTGGGGTGACGGGCGGTGACATGCCTGCTCCCGCCGTCAGCGCCCTGGCATCGCTGATCGAGGCGCGCGGCGCGTTGCCTCAACATCTCTGCGCTCTCCGCGCCTCCGCGGTGCCCACCCGCCGCCTCCGCACGTACGCCGCCCGCCTCGATCGCGAACCGATCCCCGCGCGTGCGCCCCTCTCCCCTTGTGGGAGAGGGGTGGCCGAAGGCCGGGGTGAGGGTCACAAGAACTTCATCGCGCAGCTGCTGCGGCGGAGCGCCGGCATCGCCTAGACTGCACGCCATGAACGCCGACCTGGAACGCGTACTCGAAGACATGGCCGCCGCCCGCCGCGAGTTGCTCGCTCTCGTCGGTGCTGCCTCGGCGGGCGACCTCGCGAGCGCCCGACCCGGCGGCTGGGCGCTCGGGCGCGTGCTGCACCACATCATCGAGGCCGAGGCGGTGTACGCGAAGCTGCTGGCGCACCAGCGCGGCCGCACCGCGCCCGCGCTCGATACGGCCGAACCGGCGGATGGCGCCGATGCCGCGGCCAAGCTCGGCGTCACGCGCGCCGCGGTCGCCGCAATGGTCGAGGGCATCGACGACGGGACGCTGTACCGCCTCGTGCGCTTCGGCCACGAAGAGTACAGCCCGCTGAGCGTGCTGGAGAACGTGGCCGCGCACGACCGCGACCATCGCGGCCAGATCGCTGACGTGATGCCCGCCGGGGACATCTCGCCACGCACCGCGCGGCCGCCGGATGGCGTGTCGATCCGCCCGGCGACCATGGACGACCTGCCGCGGCTGACCGAGATCTACAACCACTACATCGCCCACACGTCGATCACGTTCGACCTGGAGCCCGTGACCGCGGACGAGCGCCGCCCGTGGTTCGCGCAGTTCGGCGCGACGGGTCCGCATCGCCTGCTGGTCGCCGAGCGCGACGGCGCGATCGCCGGGTACGCCGGCACGCACCAGTTCCGCACCAAGAAGGCGTATGACACGACCGTCGAGACGACGATCTACTGCGCGCCGGACGCCGCCGGCCATGGTATCGGCGCGGCGCTGTACGCCGCGCTTTTCGATGCATTGCGCGGCGAGGACGTGCGGATGGCCGTCGCCGGCATCACGCTGCCGAACGCGGCATCGGTCGCGCTGCACGAGCGCTTCGGCTTCGCGCGCGTCGGTGTGATGCACGCCGTCGGCCGGAAGTTCGGCCAGTACTGGGATGTCGCCTGGTACGAGCGGCGCATGGGTTGAGGCGGGGCTGGTACGCTGGGACGCTATGCTTAGGAAGAAGCCGACCGCACGACGCCAAGCCGCAGCGAGGCCGCGACCTAAGCGTGAGTCGACGCTCTCGGAGCGGATTCTTGCGCTTGGCAAGAAGGTCCCGCCGAAAGAGCGTGCCAAGATGCCACGCGACGGCGCGGCGAACCACGACCACTACATCTACGGCACGCCGAAGCAGTACTGACGCGACTCGGACGCCGAGTCCGGCGCGCGTGGTTCGATGCCGGATTGCTGTACTGAGAGGCGATGGTTACGAAGAAGCTGGCCACAAAGTCTCGTGCCACCGGGCGGGTTCGCAAAGCGAAACCGTTGAAGCCGCTTGGCCAGATGATTGCCGACCTCGTCAAAGACATCCCCGACGAGGAGATGGCGAAGCTCCCCCGTGATGGCGCCGCAAACCACGACCACTACATCTACGGCACGCCGAAGCAATACTAGTGCCGGGGACGTTCGCGGACGCCGCCTATTACATTGCCCTGCTGTCGCGACTAGACGATCACAACGAGTTGGCGCTGGCGTATGATGGCGGTCCCTCGTTCACACGCGTTGTCACCTCTGATGCCGTCCCTGTGGAGGTGTTCGCGTACTTCTCAGGGGCGGGCGGGCGTCATCGGCTGGCGGTAGCGACTCTTGTCGATAGGCTGCGTGTCGATCCGCGCGTCACCATCATCCACCAGACGCCGGAGCTGTTCTTCGCGGGCGTCGACCTCTATCGGCGGAGGCTCGACAAGGGGTAAAGCCTGACCGACTGCATGTCGATGGTGCTGTGCGGCGAGCAGGCCATCGACGGCGTCCTCACGCACGACCGCCACTTCGAGCAGGAAGGCTTCGCGGTCCTGCTGTGAGCGCGGCGCCCTCTACGGCCGTGCCGGCGCCGGATCTCCCATCGCTGCGTCGTCGCCCGGCGGCGCGTCTCTCTTGCGGCCGAACGAGAAGACGTCATCGAGGCTGAGGCCGAGCGCCCACATCGCGACGAATCCGGCGAAGGTGATCCAGAGGACGTTGAAGATGTGCGTGGCGATGGCGAACGCCACCGCATCGCCCGTATCGACACCGAGCGCCTTCATCAGCTCCGCGACGGCCAGCTCGTAGGTGCCGATGTTCGACGGCGTAATCGGCACTGAGCTGACCATGTTCGCCGCCACCATGATCAGCATCCACGCCGGCATCGACAGGTGGATGCCGAACGCCAGCCCGAAGAGCGCGAACATGCCGACTTCCAGCAGCCAGATGCAGAACGAGAGCGTGATCGCCCGGACAGCCAGGCGGCTGTGCCGGAACACCGCCAGCCCGTCGATGAAGTGCGGGACGTAGGTCTCGACAAAGCGCTGCCCAGGCTCCGGCAGGCGCGCCAGCACGCCGCGGACCTGCCAGCCGTCCTGCAGCTTCAGGTGCGAGAGCGGCACAACGGCGACCAGGCCGCCCGTGACGAGGCCGAGCACCCCCCAGAAGACGCCGGTCGGGAAGCCGTGCAGGTCGATGAGGGCGAGCCCGATCAGCCCCAGCACCGCGAACGCCACGCCGTCGAGCAGCGACTCCGTCGCGAAGACGGTGGCGGTGAGCCGCGCGCGGCTGATCTCGTAGCGCTGCGCCGGCACCTGCACGCGGATCACGTCGCCGATGCGCACGGGGACGACGTTGTTCGCCAGGTTCGAGACGAGGAGGATGCCGAAGAGCGGCCCCAGCGGCAGGTCGGCGAACGTCGACATCATCAACTGCCAGCGCTGTGCGACCAGCAGCTTCGCCAGGCCGAAAAGCGCCAGCGCCGGCACAACGTAGACGTAGTTGGCCTCGAAGAGCGCCTCGCCGGCGCGCCCCAGGTCGATGCGCCACAGCAGAATGCCGATCAGTGCGACGCTGACGGCGATGCGGATGACCAGCCGGCGTTCGGAGAAGCGCGACATCCTTTTCAGCTGCCTCGGGCCAACGGTACCATAGGCACGTCATGTTACGACTTGATGACATACGGCTGCGGGGTGGCGTTTTCGCTATGCCGCCCGGGAGCTATAGGTTATAACGATTTCAGATATAGACGACACGCCCGTGATATGAATCTGGGAAGGAGCACCAGCATGGTCATCGCGACGAAGGTGAACACCGAGCGGGTCTACTACAACTACGGCGGCCAGCTGCCACCCGTGACGCTCGAGCCGGAGCCGGTGGCGCCGCCGCCGATGCAGGACGGGCTGCCGAAGCTGATCACCGACACGACGCTGCGCGACGGCGCCCAGGACAGCCGCTTCGCCATCTTCCCGCCGGAGGTCCGGCTCAAGTACTACGACCTGCTCCACCGCCTCGACAACGGCAGCGGCGCCATCTACGCCGTCGAGGCCTTCATCTACCAGAAGCGCGACGTCTGGACGCTCGAGAAGCTGCTGGAGCGCGGCTACGAGTGGCCGCGCGTCACCACCTGGACGCGCGCGACGCCGAAAGACATCAAGCTGCTGGTCGAGGTGTCGCAGGGGAAGGTGAAGGAGACGGGCATGCTCGCCTCCGCCTCCGACCACCACATCTTCGACAAGCTGGGCTACGCCTCGAAGGAAGAGGCGATCGAGAAGTACCTGCAGCCGATCCGCACGGCGCTGGAGAACGGCATCGTGCCGCGCGTCCACCTCGAGGACTGCACGCGGGCGGACATCTACGGCTGGGTCATCCCCTTCATGCAGCGGGTGCTCGAAGAGAGCAAGGGCATCGCCAAGTTCCGCATCTGCGACACGATCGGCTGGGGCAGCCCCGACCCGTACGCCGCGCTGCCATGGGGCGTGCCGCGCCTGTTCACCGTGTTGCGCGCCGAGACCGGCGCCGAGCTGGAGTTCCACGGCCACAACGACTTCGGGCTCGCCACGGCGAACTCGATCGCGGCGTGGCGCTACGGCGGCAAGAAGGTGAACGTCGCGTTTGCCGGGCTCGGCGAGCGCACGGGCAACACGTCGCTCGAGCAGATGATCGCCGCGCTGGTGCGCCACTACGGCGACCCCGGCTTCGACCTGCACGCGCTCGAGGAGATGCGCCAGCTCGTCGACGGCGGCGTGATCGAGCTGAACGACCGCCTGCCGCTGATCGGCGAGGTGTTCACGACGACGGCCGGCATCCACCAGGCCGGCGTCGGCCGGCAGGACGCGGCGACGGGCGGGCTGATCTACCTGCCGTTCGCGGCCTCGCTCTTCGGGCGCAACGAGGTCGAGCTGAGCCGCGTCGGTTCGCTCTCCGGCTCGGAGGGGATCATCTCGGTGCTGAACCGGGAGCTGGAGCGCCAGGGCAGCGAGACGCGCGTGAAGGAGACGAGCCGCGTTGTCAAGCAGATCTACGACCGCATCCAGGACGAGTACAACGGCCAGTACGACGAGCAGCACGACCACTGGGTGAACGCGCGCCGCACGTTCTTCACGTCGGAGGACATCCTCGCGCTGGCGCGGGAGTTCGGCGCGCTGTCGTAGGGTCTGCTTCTAACGGCTGTTTGACTGGACGGACGTGGTTCGGGGGAGCGGGAGTGCGGAGAGCGCAGCGCTCTCTGCCGGGGGTCCGGGGGTGTCCCCCGGAATCTCTTCTTCTCCTTCTCTCTCTCGCGGGGTACGCGGCAGCGGACACCGCCGTATCGGCTCTATACCGGCAGTGGCAGGTCGATGGTGTGGCGGCGGACCTCCGCCATGATGCGCGCCGCCGTCTCCTCGTCGGGATCGCATAGCGGCAGGCGGAGCGGGCCCGCGTCGAAGCCGGCCTGGTTGAGCGCGTACTTCACGGGGATCGGGTTGGTCACGCAGAACATGGCATCGATCAGCGGCATCAGCCGCCGGTGGATCGCGGCGGCCTCGGGCGTGCGGCCCGCCACCTGCGCGGCCACCATCGCGGCGACCTGGCGGCCGACGAGGTGCGTGATGACGCTGATCACGCCGTAGCCGCCCATGGCCACGATGCCGAACGTGTCCTCGTCGTTGCCCGACCAGACGCGGAAGCCGGGCGCGGCGCCCTCGATGATCGCGGCGACCTGCGCCAGGTTGCCGCTGGCCTCCTTCACGCCGACGATGTTGCCGATCTGCGACAGGCGGATCTGCGTGGCGGCGCTCATGTTGACGCCGGTGCGCCCCGGCACGTTGTACGGGATGCACGGCAGGTCGACCGCCTCGGCGATGGCGGCAAAGTGGCGGAACATGCCCTCCTGCGTCGGCTTGTTGTAGTACGGCACCGTCAGCAGCAGCGCATCGACGCCGGTGCGGGCGGCCTCGCGGCTCAGCTCGACGCTGTCTGCGGTGCAGTTGTCGCCGGAGCCGGCGATGACGCTGCCGTGCCCTCGCGCCGCATCGGCGATCTCGCCCCAGAGGCGGACCTTCTCTGGGATGGTGAGGGTCGGCGCTTCGCCCGTCGTGCCGGTGACGACGACGCCGTCGGAGCCGGAGTCCAGCAGCGCGACGGCGAGCCGCCGCGCCTGGGCGTAGTCCACCGAGCCGTCGGCGGCGAACGGCGTGATCATGGCGGTAATGACGCGGCCGAGTTCCACAGATCCTCGCTTCGCCCCGAAGAGCCCTGGGCCTATACCAGGTGCCGGGCGACCATCTCCTCGGCGATCTGGATCGCGTTGAGGGCGGCGCCCTTGCGGATGTTGTCCGACGAGATCCACATCGCGATGCCATTCGGGTTCGACATATCCTCGCGGATGCGGCCGACGTAGACCGGGTCCTTGCCGGCGGCGCTGCGCGGTGTCGGGTAGAGGTTGATCGCCGGGTCGTCCTGCACGACGACGCCCGGCGCCTTCCGCAGGATGTCGCGCACGTCGTCGGCGCGCATCGGGCGCTCGAACTGCGCGTGTACGGCCAGGCTGTGGCTCAGGAAGACGGGCACGCGCACGCACGTGGCCGAGAGGGGCAGCTCGGGCTCGTGCATGATCTTGCGCGTCTCCGCCATCATCTTCCACTCTTCCTTCGTGTAGCCGCTGTCCATGAAGGAGTCGATGTGCGGCAGGAGGTTGAAGGCGATCTGGTGCGGGTAGACGTGGGGCAGGCTCTCGTGCCCCGCCGCCCAGGCGTGCGCCTGCTCCTCCAGCTCCAGCACCGCGGCCGTGCCGGTGCCCGAGACTGACTGATACGTGTCAGCGATGACGCGTGTGACGCGGTTCAGCTTGTGCAGCGGCCAGAGGCAGAGCACCAGCGGCGTCGTCGAGCAGTTCGGGATCGCCAGGATGCCCTTGTGCTGCTCGACGTCGTCGGCGTTGACCTCCGTCGCCACGAGCGGCACGTCGGGGTCCTGGCGCCAGACGCTGGAGTCGTCGATGACGATGGCGCCGGCGTCGCGGGCGATCGGCGCGTACTCGCGCGACGCCGAGCCAGACGCCGAGATGAAGACGAAGTCGGCGCCGCGGAACGAATGGTGCGTCGTCGCCTCGACTGTCACTTCGCCCTCGCCGAAGGGGATCCGCTTACCCGCGGAGCGCTCGGTCGCGAGGAGCTTCAGCTCCTTGATGGGAAAGCGGCGCTCAGCGGCGATCTTGAGGAACTCGATCCCCACGACCCCCGTGGCGCCGACGACGGCGACGTTATAGCGCTTGCCCGGCTGGCTCGAAGACACGGCTGTGATACCCCTTCCGGTGAGAGATTGGTGTGCGTGCATGATACGAGACCGCGCCGCGCGCCGGAAGCAGCGGCGGGGCGAGGGGACAGTGGACAGTGGATAGTGGACAGTGGATAGTGGACAGGTGACAGGGGACAGGTGACAGGGGACAGGGGACATGCAACGACCGACATCCGAGAGCCAACATCCAAGAGCCAGCTGCCGAGAGCCAACAGCCAATAGCGAATAGCCAATGGCCAATAGCAAAGGGCGCCGCGGCTACGCGGCTCCGTGTTCGGCGTCGCCGTTGGCCAGGTCGGCGAGGACGGCCTCTGTCCGGACGTCGTAGGGGTAGGGGGCGACCTTGACCATCCACTTGCGCTGGCGGAGAGCCGGGCCGCCGAGCGTGATCTCGACGGTCAGGCGCTGAGCGACCACCCGCGCCTGGTCGTCCTCGGTGTGCGCCAGTACGATCATGTATGTCGCGTCGTCGAACAAGCAGAAGCGGTCGTCGCTGCGCAGCCCGGACGCGAGCGTCTTCGTGACGGCGTCGGTCTCGGCCCGCAAGATGGCGCCGCTGCCGACGAGCTGGGGTACGACCCGCAACACGCTGAAGCCCTCGCGGGGCGCCCGGCGCCGTTCCGGTCCGGCGTGAACCCTGCGCGCCTCAGCGGTTTCCCCGCCGCCCGCGGCTTCGGCCGGCCGCTGCTGTGTCTTTCCGCGAAGAAAACGCATCGTGCCACAGTATCGGCCGTCGGCGACCGTCGATAGAGAGGGGTGCAGCCTGATAACGTGCCGAGGGAAACCCCTGAGATACGGCGCCGCGCGGGATGCCTGCCCGGCGCTAGCCGGTGCTGACGCCGATGATCCGGCCGATGGCGAAGGTCACGGCGGCGGCGCAGGCGCCGATGAGGAGCTGCCGCGTACCGGCGAATGCGAAGTTGCGGCCCGTGAAGAGCGAGACGCCCGCGCCCACGCCGAACAGCGCGATGCCACTGATCACCACTGACACCGCGAAATGGACGTTGCTCGACCCGAACAACCACGGGATCACCGGGATCGCCGCGCCCAGCGCGAACGTCGCGAAGGACGAGAACGCCACCCCCCACGGCGAGCCGAGCCCCTCCGGGTTCAGCCCCAGCTCTTCGCGCGCCAGCGTCTCGAGCGCGACGCTGCTGTCGGCGATGATCCGCGCCGAGAGCTCGTTCGCCTCGGCTTCGGGCAGGCCCTTCGCGCGGTAGATCAGCGCCAGCTCGCGCTGCTCCTCCTCCGGCGAGTTCTCCAGCTCTTCCTTCTCCAGTGCGATCTGGCGCTCGAACAGCTCGCGCTGCGAGGTGACGGAGATGAACTCGCCCGCGCCCATCGAGAAGGCGCCTGCCAGCAGCCCGGCGATGCCGGCGAGGATGATGAAGCGGCCCTCTGGCTGGGCCCCGGCGACGCCGATCACGAGGCTGAGGTTCGAGATCAGGCCGTCGCTTATGCCGAAGATGCCGGCGCGCAGCTGCCCCCCCGTATCGACGCGGTGCCAGCGCTCGCCCCGGGCGATGCCCGCGACGTCGGTGGCGCCGCCGGGCGAGTACATGGTCGAAAGCGTGCGCGAGTGCGAGCGCTCGTCGCGGGCCATCATCGGCCCGGCTTCCGCCTGCGCCATGTAGTTGTCGAAGCCGGCCGATTCCATGGCGCTCACCATCGGCAGCACGGCGCGCGCGCCCAGCCGGTCGGCCAGGAAGCCCAGCACCTTCACGCGGAGCGAAGGCCCCGGCTCGCCCGGGTCGGCGCCGGCGTCGCGCAGCTTATCCTGCCAGATCTTCAGGTGGCGCTTCTCGGTCTCCGCGAGATCCAGGAAGATCTGCGCGCGATCCGGGTTCTTCTCGGCCCGGGAGAGGCGCCGGTACAGTTCGATGCCGTCGACCTCGCCCTGGTAGTTCGCGCGGAAGCGCTTGATGTCGGCGCGGGTGGGCGCCCCGGCCTCGTCTGCCGATTGTGGGGGTGTGGGCGTGCTCATGCCGTGCAGAATAAGCCCTGCCGGCGGCTGACGGGTAGGCGCTGCCTGCGGGCGATGCCGCGCGGCTACTCACTTCGGACTGCGCGCGCCTGCCCGAATTGACCTGCCGGATCGGCGCTCATACACTCGGATCGAGTCCCGCTGCTGCCGGGACGCACAGGAGACCCCATGCTGGAAGCCATGCTGAACCTCAATCCCGACCGCATCGCCGTCGCCGAGCTGTTCGGCACGATCGGCTCGGCCTCGAAGACAAGCGAATACGTGCGCATGCTCCGGGCGATCGAGGAGAACAAGAAGATCCGCGCGCTCGTGATCGATATCGACTCGCCGGGCGGCGGCGCCGCCGCTTCGGAGTACCTGTACCGCTCGATCGCCAAGATCGCGAAGAAGAAGCCGGTCATCGCCTTCATCAGCGGCACGGGCGCGTCCGGCGGCTACATGGCGGCGTGCGCGGCGACGAAGGTCGTGGCCGTGCCGATGGGCGTCGTCGGCTCGATCGGCGTCATCTCCATGCGGCCGATGCTCTACGACCTGCTCGAGAAGATCGGCGTGCGGATGGAGGTGACGAAGTCCGGCCGCCTGAAGGACATGTTCTCGAACTTCCGCGAGCCGACGCCGGAGGAGAAGCAGAAGGAGCAGGCGCTGATCGACGCCTTCTACGACCGATTCGTCGAGATCGTCGCCGAGGCGCGCAAGATGCCGCCCGAGCGGGTGCGCGAGATCGCGACGGGGGAGATCTACACGGCGTCGCAGGCGAAGGACCTTGGCCTGATCGACGAGCTCGGCGACCTGGATACGGCCATCGACCTCGCGCAGTCGCTGGCCGCGCTGCCCGAGCGCAAGATCACCTACGTGAAGCCGCATCGGGGCCTGCGCGACCGTCTGCTGGCGAACACCGCCACCGGCATGATGCAGGCGCTGGCGCTCGGCATCGAGGGGCGGCTGCGGGAGCGGCGCATCGACTACCGGTGATAGTCGCTGGTCGCTGGTGATTGGCAGGCGCACGCGGCCGCGTGCCCGGGTGCCGGCGCTGGGTCACGGGGGACGGGTGGACCCACGGGCCGAGCCCCGAATCTGGGCGTATTGACGCAGGCTATACACCACACATGATCTATAGAAACTAGACAAAAGGTGACGGGAGGGGGTTGCAATTCAGGGTAACGATTCGTTAGCATTCGCTGGTTGACATCCCGAGACCCCCATTTGTATACTCACGCAAGGCTAGACAGAACCCCCTTGTCTTAGGATCCCCATTGCTTGTCCCTCCGCGGGACTTTTTCTGTCAGCAGGAGATCACCGTTCATAACGCATTGCTAGGAGCGCGCACGACATGACTGTCTCCACAGACATCGTCAGCAGCCGATCATCGGTTCCCGCCAGCAAGAAATCGTATGCGAAGATCGCCCACGTGCTGGACATCCCGCACCTGATCAGCATGCAGCTCTCCTCGTTCGAGTGGTTCAAGAACGACGGGCTGCGCGAGCTGTTCGACGAGATCTCGCCGATCGAGGACTTCACCGGCACGCGCATGAAGCTGCGCTTCGGCGACTACAGCTTCGGCGAGCCGAAGTACGTCGAACTGGAGTGCCGCGAGCGCGACATGACCTTCTCGGCGCCGCTGCGCGTCAACGTGCAGCTCGAGGTCAAGGAAACGGGCGAGGTCAAGGAGCAGGAGCTGTTCATGGGGGACTTCCCGCTCATGACGCCCAACGGCACCTTCGTCATCAACGGCGCCGAGCGCGTCGTCGTGTCGCAGCTGGTGCGGTCGCCGGGCGTCTACTTCACGCTCGAGACGGACCCGACGTCGGGCCGCGAGCTGTGCTACGGCAAGCTCATCCCCAACCGCGGCGCCTGGCTCGAATTCGAGACCAGCAACAAGAACGTCATGTCGGTCAAGGTTGACCGCAAGCGCAAGATCCCCGTCACAACGCTGCTCCGCGCAATCGACGAGGAGGACGGCGTGCCGGAGGCCAAGCTCGGCACCAACGAGCGCATCCTGGCGAAGTTCGCCGGCGTCGACACGAACGCCGAGCGCCAGTACATCGCCATCACGCTCGACAAGGAGACCGCCACCAACAAGACCGAGGCGCTGCTCGACTTCTACCGCCGCCTGCGGCCGGGCGACCCGCCCACGCTGGAGAACGCGCGCGGCCTGCTGAACTCGCTCTTCTTCAACAGCCGCCGCTATGACCTGGGCCGCGTCGGCCGCTACAAGCTGAACCGCCGGCTGGAACTGGACCCCAGCGTCACGCAGCGCACGCTGTCGCCGCGCGACCTCGAGACGATCATCAAGACGCAGGTCAAGCTCAACAACGGCATCGGCCACCCGGATGACATCGACCACCTGGGCAACCGCCGCGTGCGCGCTGTTGGCGAGTTGATCCAGAACCAGTTCCGCATCGGCCTGCTGCGCATGGAGCGCGTGGTCCGCGAGCGCATGACGATCATCGACCCGGACCAGGCGACGCCGAGCGCGCTGATCAACATCCGCCCGGTAGTGGCGTCGATGAAGGAGTTCTTCGGCGGCTCGCAGCTCTCGCAGTTCATGGACCAGACCAACCCGCTGGCGGAGCTCACGCACAAGCGCCGCCTCTCGGCGCTGGGCCCGGGCGGCCTCTCGCGCGACCGCGCCGGCTTCGACGTGCGTGATGTGCACCACAGCCACTACGGCCGCATCTGCCCGATCGAGACGCCGGAGGGCCCGAACATCGGCCTCATCGGCTCGCTGGCCACGTACGGCGTGATCAACCCGTACGGCTTCATCGAGACGCCGTACCGGCGCGTGATGAAGGAACTGGCGGCGAACTCCGAGCTGTGGACCGGCCATTACCTGGGCGAGGACATCGACGGCGTCGGCGCCGCTGGCGACCTCGTCGATGACGCCGCGTCCAGGAAGCTCGCGCGGAAGGGCGAGCGGATGATCAAGTGCAAGCCGTTCGTCAGCTCGGTGATCGAGTACCTGGCGGCGGACGAAGAGGATCGCTACGTCATCGCCCAGGCGAACGCGCTGCTGACGCCGGACAACCACTTCGTCGAGGAGCGCATCGAGGCGCGGGCCGGTGAGCGCTTCATGATGGAGCCGCCGCGCCTGGTCGACTGGATGGACGTATCGCCGAAGCAGATCCTCAGCGTGGCCACCTCGCTCATCCCGTTCCTGGAGCACAACGACGCGCCGCGCGCGCTGATGGGCTCCAACATGCAGCGCCAGGCCGTGCCGCTGATCCGCCCGGAGACGCCGATCGTCATGACGGGCGTCGAGGGGCAGGCGGCGCAGGACTCGGGCCAGGTCATCCTGGCCGAGGACGACGGCGTCGTGCTGACCGCAGACGCGCGGCTGATCCGTGTGCGCTACGACAGCGGCGACGAGCGGGACTACCCGCTGCTGAAGTTCGTCCGCTCGAACCAGGGCACCTGCATCAACCAGCGGCCGACGGTGCGCACCGGCGATCGCATCCGAAAAGGCGCCGCGCTGGCCGACAGCTCGTCGACCAGCAAGGGCGAGCTGGCGCTGGGCCAGAGCGTGCTCTGCGCCTTCATGAGCTGGCAGGGCTACAACTTCGAGGACGCGATCATCCTGTCCGAGGCGCTGGTGCGCGAAGACAAGTTCACCTCGATCCACATCGAGAAGCACGAGGTCGAATCGCGCGACACGAAGCTGGGGCCGGAAGAGATCACGCGCGACATCCCGAACGTCGGCGAAGAGTCGCTGCGTGACCTGGACGAGAACGGCATCATCCGCATCGGCGCGGAGGTGAACTCCGGCGACATCCTCGTCGGCAAGATCACGCCGAAGGGCGAGACGGAGCTGACCGCCGAGGAGAAGCTGCTGCGCGCGATCTTCGGCGAGAAGGCGCGCGAGGTGAAGGACACGTCGCTCCGCGTGCCGCACGGCGAGCGCGGCAAGGTCATTGATGTGAAGGTGTTCCGCCGCGACACGCACGACGAGCTGCCGGCCGGCGTCAACGAGCTGGTGCGCGTCTCCATCGCGCAGCGGCGCAAGGTGTCCGAGGGCGACAAGATGGCTGGCCGCCACGGCAACAAGGGCGTCGTCGCCCGCATCCTGCCCGTGGAGGACATGCCGTACCTGGCGGACGGGACGCCCGTCGACATCGTGCTGAACCCGATCGGCGTGCCGAGCCGCATGAACGTCGGCCAGGTGCTGGAGACGCACCTCGGCTGGGCGGCGAACTCGCTGGGCTTCCGCGCTGTGACGCCGGTGTTCGACGGCGCCAGCGACAAGCTCATCGAGGACGAGCTGGGGCGCGCGTGGCTGGCGCAGCAGGCCGACGCGCTGGCGCCCGGCGCGGGCGACGGCGACAGCCCCCTGGCGTACGAGAAGCTGAATCTGCCGAAGTTCGAGGCGTGGCTGACGCAGCAGGGCTACGACGCCCGCGCGGTGCTGGACCCCACCGGCCTGGGCGTCGCCAAGACGGCCTGCCACGAGTACTGGCTGGAGCACGAAGTCGGCATGAAGCGCGTGCGCGGCCTGGCGCCCGACAAGCTCGAAGAGAAGATCGGCGACGCCGTGAAGAGCGGCTTCGCGCCGCCGACCTACGGCAAGCAGAAGGTGATCGACGGCCGCACCGGCGACGCCTTCGACCAGCCGGTGACCGTCGGTTACATCTACATGCTCAAGCTGGTCCACCTGGTCGAAGACAAGATCCACGCCCGCAGCACGGGACCGTACTCGCTGATCACGCAGCAGCCGCTGGGTGGCAAGGCGCAGTTCGGTGGCCAGCGCTTCGGCGAGATGGAGGTGTGGGCGCTGGAAGCGTACGGCGCCGCGCACATCCTGCAGGAGCTGCTCACGGTGAAGTCGGACGACATCGTCGGGCGCGTCAAGGCGTACGAGTCGATCGTCAAGGGCG
>Ga0315281_10003040_pt1 | contig 24724 bp, 22 predicted proteins | sample YL17G07_0_MG_FD_204540 | JGI IMG/M metagenome (GOLD analysis project Ga0315281, IMG submission 204540) | Sediment microbial communities from Yellowstone Lake, YNP, Wyoming, USA - YL17G07_0 | ecosystem: Environmental > Aquatic > Freshwater > Lake > Sediment | place: USA: Wyoming | collected... | reverse complement strand
GCCGCCCCCCGCCGGCCCCCGGGGCGCCCGCCCCCCCGCGCCCCCCCCCCCCCCCCCCCCCCCCCCCCCCCCCCCCCCCCCCCCCCCCCCCCCCCCCCCCCCCCCACCACGACCAGCGGGAGGAATTATGCCTTTATTGGCGCGGTTGGAAGATGCGGTGGCGGAGGCCTGCCGGCTGAAAAACCAGTTTGTGGCGGAGCACGGCGGGGCGGTGGTGGCGGCCGCCCGGATGCTAGCGGAAAGCCTGCATGCCGGGGGCAAGGTCTTGTTGTTCGGCAACGGCGGCAGCGCCGCGGACGCCCAACATCTGGCCGCGGAGTTCGTCAACCGCTTCCAGGTGGAGCGCCACCCCCTGGCGGCCATCGCCCTGACCACCGACACCTCGATTTTGACCGCCATCGCCAATGATTATGATTTCCTGGAGGTGTTCGCCAAGCAGGTTCGGGCCCTGGGGCGTCCCGGCGACGTAGCCGTGGGCATCAGCACCAGCGGCTCTTCCGGCAACGTGGTGCGGGGTCTGGCAGAAGCCCGGCGGCTGGGCTTGAAAACTCTGGCCCTGAGCGGCCGGGAGGGCGGGTCGGTGGCGGCCCAAGCCGATGTGGCCCTGACGGTGCGCTCCCGGAACACTCCCCGCATCCAGGAGGTGCACATCACTATCGGCCACGTTCTGTGCGACCTGGTGGATTTTCTGCTCTTCCCGGAGAAGTTTGGCCAGTAGCAGTAGCAGTTGCAGTTGCCAGTTGCCAGTTGCCAGTTGTCAGTTGCCAGTTGTCAGTCAAACTCGTTCCCAAGCTCTTGGGAACGCAGATATTGGCCCAAGCTCTGCTTGGGCACCACAAATATCCTTTTGGATGCGGGAGCTTAGTGTGTCCTTACTGACAACTGACAACTGATAACTGACTACTGTTTACTGTCTACTATTCCCACGGGATCATTATGAAAAAATTGACACCCCTGTCTTTGGAAGGCCTCAAGACCTACAGTCTCAAGGAACGGCATTCCAAGGTGAGCAAGAAGGATTTCGGCATTCCCTGGGAGCCCGGGGGGAGCTTCCTGGAGTTCATCCAGCGGCTGCCGTCTATTCTGGGGGGCGCGGAGCTGCGGGAAGTAGCCGCCGCCTGGGTCCAGGCCCGCCAATCCGGCCGCCAGGTGGTCCTGGGCATGGGAGCCCATCCCTTGAAAGTGGGGTTGAGCCCGGTGCTCATCGATCTGATGAAACGGGGCCTCCTCACCGGGGTAGCCCTGAACGGGGCGGGCATCGTGCATGACGCCGAAATTGCCATGGGCGGCTGCACCTCCGAAGACGTGGAGCAGGAATTGGGGTGCGGTCGCTTCGGCATGGCCCGGGAGACCGCGGAATTCCTCAACGCCGCCATCGCCTGGGGCGCCGGGGAGGGCCTGGGCCTGGGAGAGGCGGTGGGGCGCCGCCTTCAGGCCAGCGATTTTCCCCACAAGAATTTGAGCGTGCTCGCCGCCGGCGCCGAGCTGGAAATGCCGGTGACGGTGCACGTGGCGGTGGGCACCGACATCATCCACCTCCACCCCTCGGTGAACCCCGAGGCCCTGGGAGCCGCCACGCACCGGGATTTTCGTCTCTTCGCCGCCTTAGTGAGCCAGCTTGGCGAGGGGGTATATCTCAACCTGGGTTCGGCGGTGATCCTGCCGGAGGTGTTCCTGAAGGCCCTGACCCTGGCCCGGAACCTGGGGCACCAGGTCACGCCCCTGACATGCGTGAATCTGGACTTTATCCAGCACTACCGGCCCCTGACCAACGTGGTGCGGCGGCCCACCCGGGAGGGGGGCAAGGGCTACGCCCTGACCGGCCAGCATGAGATCCTCTTTCCCCTGCTGGCGGCCCTGGTGGTGGAAATGAGTGAAGAGTGATGGAGATTGGGGGAGGGGGCCAGGGGTCGGTGGCCCACTGACAATCCTTCCCCCAAACCCCCTTCCCCAACCCCTTAAAATTGGCATATTTCCCAACCCATCCGCCCCTGCCGGGACTTCTCCGGGTCAAATGGCCCAGAAAAAAGGCAGGGCCATGACTGACCCTGCCTTGAATGGCGGTGGCCTGGAGATCCTGGTGACGCTTCAGGTCGCTAGGGGTCTCCAGAACGGCACCTCAATGAAAGCCCTTATTAATGATGAAAATCACAAAAATGGGTAATTTGGGCTGTTTCGTAAGTACTTCCATAAGTGGTGCTGTTCCAATCGACCTTTTCGTTCGCATATGAGCCTGTGCCCCAACCCATGTCGACCAGAATGTGACCATCATTCCAGTAGCCCCGACCGACGACAGCATGGCCTCCTGATGACCAATACATCCGGATTGCCCCAGGCCGCCCTGCATTCAGGGCTGTCTTAAAGGCCGTCCAAGCGGATGACCGGTTGTCCATAGCAGAATAATTCGTATAGCTGAACCCACTGCTGTAACCCTGCTGTTGGAGGTAAGTTACGAGGCCAGGCCCCCATGTAGAAAAATCGGTTCCGTTAATGCTGTCATAATTCATTATAGTGCCCAAGCATTTAAGTAAAGTTTCATAGGACGAAAGGTTTGCAGTATTATTGGGCCAATTGGTCTCCCAATCGGTGGTAATGGCGCTCCCATAACCATTTTTATCCCAAAATGACAGGAGAATAGCCGAAGCTACTTCTTGACAGCTGTTCTGATAGTCATCCGGCTGGTTCCAGTAGCGTAAACCGGTGATATAGGTTGCCAGAAAGTTGGCGGAGTTGCTGCTGGTGGAAAAAGAGTAACAGATATCGGAATTCCCAAAGTAAGCATCACTGGCAGGCACCAAAGGGTCATAAACGTATCCGGACTCGCTGCTGTACCGACGGTCAGACACGTTTAAATAGTGGGTAGCCGTTGATTGGCCAGTGCTACTATATAAGGTAGAGCTGGTTGTTTTGGTGTCCGCGTCATAGTAAGAGTATATGGTTTCATAACCATCGTAGCTACTATCGCTCCCGTATGAGTAGGAGCTGGTAATATAGTAGTAACCTCCCCCAAGCGACGCCCCGCCCATGGGAGCCGGCTGGTCGTACACATACTGCCCGACGCTGATGATCCCAGTGGGGGCACCAACCCCTCCATTGTAATAATCCCCGCTGCCATTGCTATAGTAGAAGGTAAAATAGTACCAGTAATAGCTAGAAGAAGCGTCAGAGTAAGTGGAATCTGGAGCGGTTTGGACAAATTGGTTGAAGGGATTCGCGGCTGCCGTGGCTGGGAGGCCAGGTAGACATAAAACCAGAGCGAAGATTAACACCAGCACTTTTTTCATGGCATCCTCCAGACGATGGGTTTAGTATTCTTAAAACAAGCTTCCCTTCCCGACTTAGATTTTTCCAGAAACTAATTCCTGAACGCCATTCCACCAGGTTGATTCAAAGAATGGGCCATTTTTTTGTAGATACATTTTAAGGTATTCTCCCTGCAAATAACGCCTTTCTGACCATGGTCCCGACAACGCCTGACCAGGTATAAAATGGTAAGTCACAAAGGGAATGTAAATAATTCCCTCACTATTGCCTTTGAGCCACTTATCCACCTTCACTTCGGCAATATAGACCCCATCAACCACCACTGGTGCTTTTTTAAAAGGAAAATTTCGAACAATCTTAACCAGCTCCGCAGCCGTAGCCGGCACATCTTTAAGAAAAGCCCCCGCACTTTTTAAATGGTTCAGCCACTGATCATAAAGGTATATTTTAATAACATGACCTTCAATGATCAGGTCCGATCGTTTAAATAGTTCCTCCTCACTAAGAGGGGGAGGAACAGCCTGTGCAAGACTACTATAGCAAATGATAATTATAAAGAGTATTACTATTATCAATAACTTATTCTTTATTATTGAAACAAAACTAAAGGAGGTTCTATGAATGAATTCTTGGGCGCCGATACTCTCGCGCATCAGCCGGGAAGTCATAGGGCGTTCTCTTCAATGCGAGGCCCGAGCGTGCGGATTGCAGGTCTGAAATTGATTATGCCCTCTCGTCCCCTGAGGTAGGTCGGCAGAAACTTTATTGTAAACTTCTGCATAAATTTTATTGTAAACTTTTAGAGCATTCTTCATCCTGAAAGTCAAGAGAAAAATCAATTCTCATTAATATTTTTCTAATAAAAACCTTGCACACAGGATAATTTTTGATACCCGTAAATTTCCGGGTTGGCAAAGGCAGCATCGCCACCAGCCAAAAGAGCTTGAACCAGGGGCGGTGACGCTCCACTAAGGGGATGATAAATTCCAGAGTGCCCTCGGCTGAATGGACATTACCCGGTCTAAGCTTTGCAACAAGACCGTCGTCATCACTGGTAAAGCAGAGGAGGCGGGGTTACGGCCCCGCCTCCTCCAGCCAAGAATAAAGATAAGGGAGCTTGAGAGAAATTCACTTATGGGGAAAAGTCGCCCAGTCTATAATGGAACAGGCGGAGGCGCCTGTTCCACATGAAAGGGGCAAACGAGGAGGTGAGCCATGCCTACTGAGATTGTCGTGATTGTGGATAACGATTTGCGGCTGAACGGCTATTTAAACGACTCGGCCACGGCGGAGGCGTTGGCCGCGGCCCTGCCCATCGAAGGCCAGGCGCATCGCTGGGGGGATGAAATCTACTTCCCGGTGCCCCGGGTGGTGGCGGAACTGGACGACACCGCCCGGGTCGTGGTGGAGGTGGGGGACCTGGGCTATTGGCCCACGGGCCGGGCCCTGTGCGTCTTCTTCGGGCTGACCCCCTCCAGCGTCCCCGGGGAGATCCGCCCGGCCAGCGCCGTCAACTTCGTGGGCCGCCTCACCGACGACCCCTGCTGCCTCACCCTGGTGGCGGAAGGCACCCCGGTGCGGGTGGAAAAGAAATGAGGGTTGGGGGAGGGGGCCCCCTGCCCCTCTTCCAAACCCCCTCCTCCAACCCCTTAGGAGAACCCGGGTAAAATTCGGTTAATTGGCGATGCAGAAATATAAAACACCCGCCCTCGGGTGTTCTGGCGCCGGGGAGGGCGCCTGCGCCGCATCTACATGGCTTGTTCGGAGTATTTTTGCAGAGTCCTCCTTTAGGTTTTTTGCTTCAGTCGAACCCCATCATTTTGCCCCTCCCCCAAAATGCGAGAATCTTATATAATTTATTAGATGCTCAGGCTAACCTGGCCTGGCGGCTTTTGCTTATTGTTTTCAGGAGAGGAAAGATGCCCATTTTCGAGTTTCATTGTCATGCCTGCCATCAAGATTTCGAGAAGCTGGTCTTCGGGAGCGACCCCGAGGTGGATTGCCCTCACTGCGGGCAAAAGCAGGTGGAAAAACTGATGAGCGCCTGCAACGCCAAGGTGGGTTACAAGATGACTGCGACCTCCAACCCCAAGGGTAGCTCCTGCTCCGGCTGCTCTTCGACGTCCTGCAGCAGCTGCCATTGAGCGGCAACCCACCATTCCATAATGTCTGAACCAATCATTGATAAAGGGAGACAGGGGCCGCTGGCACCTGCCTCCTTTACATTCTCTCCTTCCAGGGAGTCGGGAGGGGAAGGTAGGGGCACGGCTTGCCGTGCCCAGGATGGGGACACAGGCGAGGGCACCTGTTCCACACCCTCCTGCCCTCCCCTCAAATCCGCCTCTTCCCCCCGCCGCGTCCGCATCGGCACCCGGGGAAGCGCCCTGGCCCTGGCCCAGGCCCGCTGGGTGGAGTGCGCCTTGACGGCCCGCTATCCCGGCTGCGCCGTGGAGCTGGTGATTATCAAGACCACGGGGGACAAGCTCAAGGACGTGCCCCTGGCCCAGGTGGGGGGCAAGGGCCTGTTCATCAAAGAGATCGAGGAGGCCCTGCTGGCCGGCCGGGTGGACCTGGCGGTGCACAGCCTGAAGGATATGCCGGCGGCGCTGCCCCCGGGCCTGATGCTGGGGGCGGTGCCCCCCCGGGAAGACTGGCGGGACGCCTTCATCTCCTCCCGTTACGCCGCCCTGGCGGAGATCCCCGCCGGGGGCCGGATAGGCACCGGCAGCCTCCGGCGCCGGGTGCAGTTGCTGAACCTGCGCCCCGACCTGGAGGTGGTCCCCATCCGGGGTAATGTGGACACCCGCCTCCGGAAAATGGCCGACCAGGGGCTGGACGGCCTCATCCTGGCCGCCGCGGGGTTGAAGCGCCTGGGGCTGGCCCACCTCACCCGGGTTTTGCTGGCCGAAACGGAAATGCTGCCGGCCGTCGGCCAGGGGGCCCTGGGTCTGGAGGTGCTAACCGGAGACCTGGAAATGCGGGAAGCGGTGGCTTTTCTGGATGATCCGGCCACCCGCACCGCCGTGACTGCGGAGCGGGCCTTCCTGGCCCGCCTGGAGGGAGGCTGCATCGTCCCGGTGGCGGGTCTGGGCCAGGTGGAGAACGGCCGCCTGAGTTTCCAGGCCCTGATCAGCGACCTGGAGGGCCGGCGGCTCATCCGGGACCGCCTCGCCGGCCCGGCGGCGGAGGCCCAAGACCTGGGTCGCCGCCTGGCCGAACGCTTGCTTGCTCAAGGCGGCCGGGAGATCCTGTCGGCTATTTACGGACGGCCCTTATAGTCTTCCTGCCAGGTAGTTTCTTCCAAGTACATGATTTCTTAAAAAAATATGGGGACGTTTTTAATAGCCTCTCACCCTGGCAGGGGGAGAGGGAGCGTTGCCGGAGCTCCTCTTGATCCCCTCTCCCCCAATGGGGGGGAGGGTTAGGGTGAGGGGGAATTAAATCACTCTTCCGCACCGGTTAATAAATACCCCCGGGTTATTTCGGATTTTCCAGGTCCTCTGGCCGAAATTTTATCTTGACATTTTAGTCGATTAGCATTATTAGTATGTGCAAGCAGGAGAATACTCGGGGGAGAATCTTATGCGGGGTCGTTGGGGGAGCATGACCTGCCTGGTGACGGCAATCTGGCTCATCAGCCTTGCCCTGACGCCGGCCCCCGCCCTGGCCGCGGATTTCGGCGACTCCACCTGGGGATCTCGAAGCTTTACCTTCCAACCGATAGAGGCAAAAACCCCCCTGGAAGCCCAGATGCTGGGAGAAAAGCCTTCCCAGGCCAATCCCTCCTGGCCCGGAAAATCGTTATTTGAAGCCACCACCGGTTTGGCCATCGACCAGGACGGCGCAGCCATCAAACTGCCCAAAAACCTGGAGTTGCGGATTTCGTTCCTTTACGACGGCAACCGTACCGGCCTGCAGGCGGAACGCCCGGTTAATTCGTACCTCTTATTCAAATACTCCATGGACTACCGCATTCTCCCCAACCTCCAGGTGGGGTTAAGCGGATTCTTGTATCAGCCCGGTATCGACGCTCTTGATGCGCAACGGCGGTTCGGATACGGCAGCATGGTCATGGGCCTCGGGCCCGGCGTCAAATACGACCTGGGGCGCTGGAGCTTCACCTTGAGAAGCCAACTTGCCACCGGTAGCCGGGACCGGGGCGAGGGCGGCGCCGGAATGGAAAACTGGTTCCGGGTCTGGTACGCTTTTTAAGATAACCGCAAGTATTGTGGGGGAAGGATGGTAAGTGGATCGCCGACCCATTTACCATCCTCCCCCAAACTCCCACCCCCAACCCCTTAAAGAGACCTCTGCAAAAATCGCCGCACGGAAATTTTTTAAGGTTGGGCGACCGATGCCAAATGAATCGGCCTCATGTGCCCTACCCCTTGAGGGGGGAGGGCTAGGGTGGGGGTGATCCATACCGCTGCGCATCCTCAGAAAACCAGAGCAAATTTTCACCTCCCCCCCGGCTTGCCGTGCCCGAGAAGGGAAATGTGGAACAGCCGCTCCCGGCTGTAATTGTGCCGGGGAGGGCGCCGGCTCCACATCGCCCGCCTCGCCCCGCCATTCTCTTATCCCTCCTCAAGGTGTTGTCCCGCGTGCGCTTTAATTCCCCACTGATCCCGGGCCGCTTTTTGCGGCGTGAGAAGCGTTTTCTGGCCGAAGTGGAGTTGGCCGGGGGCCGGCGGGTCTGGGCCCATGTTCCCAACACCGGCGCCCTGACCGGCTGCATGAGCCCCGGGTTGGAAATCCTCCTCACCCCGGAGGACAGACCGGGACGCCGGACGGCCTATACCTGGCGCTTCAGCCGGGGGCCGACTGGCTGGATTTGCATCGACACCCTGGTCCCCAACCGCCTGGTGGGAGATGCCTTGAAAGGCCCCGGATTGCCTGGCCTCCCCCAAGCCAGCCGGATCAGGGGAGAGGTATCCCTTCTCCAGGGCGGACGCCTGGACTTTGTCGCCGAGACAGGAGGGCGCCTGCTGTTTTTGGAGGTCAAAAGCGTCACCTGGGTGGAGGAGGGCGTGGCCCTTTTCCCGGACGGCGTCACGACTCGGGGACGCCGGCACCTTGAGAGCCTGGCCGGCCTGGTGCGCCAGGGTCACCTGGCCTGCCAGGTCTTTGTGGTGCAGCGAGAGGATGCCCGGAGCATGCGTGCGGCAGCCCACATTGACCCGGCCTACGCCCGGGAACTGGCCCTGGCGGCCGGGCAGGGGGTGCAAATTCTGGTGGTCCTGGAAAAAGTCAATCCCCCGGAAATTACTCTTGATTCCACTCTGCCTTTTGATTTATCATAGGCTACCGAATCTGCACGCCTAGGCAATCCCTAAACATACCGTAAGGATAGTAACGTTCTATGAACAATGACATCAGGATATTCACGGGCAACGCCAACCCCGAGCTGGCCCGGACAATTTGCGACCACCTGAGTCTGCCCTTGGGCCAGGCCCTGGTCTCCGCTTTCAGTGACGGAGAGATCCGGGTGGAAATCGGGGAGAACGTCCGGGGTCGGGATATTTTTCTGATCCAGTCCACTTCGCCCCCGGCCAATCAGAATCTCATGGAGCTGTTGATCATGATCGATGCGGTGAAACGGGCTTCGGCCCGGCGCATCACCGCGGTCATGCCTTATTTCGGTTACGCCCGCCAGGACCGCAAGGTAGCCCCCCGGGTCCCCATCACCGCGAAGCTGGTGGCCGACCTGATCTCCACCGCCGGGGCCCAGCGCATCCTCACCCTGGACCTGCACGCCGGTCAACTCCAGGGTTTTTTTGACATACCGGTGGACAACCTGTATGCCTCTCCCATCATGATTCCTTACATCCGGGAAAACTTTCAAAACGATCTGGTCATTGTCTCACCGGACGCCGGCGGCGTGGCCCGGGCCCGGGCCTATGCCAAGCGCCTGGAAGCTACCCTGGGCCTCATCGACAAACGTCGGGACGCCCCTGGGAAGGCCAAGGCGATGAACCTCATCGGCGAGGTCCTGGGTAAGGAAGTGGTCATTCTGGACGACATCATCGATACCGGCGGCACCCTGACCGAAGCCTCCGGCGTCATCGAACGCCACGGGGCCTTGAACGTCAACGCCTGCTGCACCCATGCGGTCCTGTCGGGGCCGGCGGTGGACCGGGTGGCCGAGTCCAACATGAAGCGCCTGGTGGTCACCGATACCATCCCTCTAAGCCCGAAGGCCCAAAAGTCCGCCAAGATCGTGCAACTTTCGGTGGCCCACCTCTTTGCCCGGGCCATTCTGAGCATTCATCGGGAGGATTCCATCAGCTCACTATTTGAAATCCAATTCTAAGCCAAAGGGGGGAAGCGGGATGAGGCGATGGGCGATTCTGGGTCTGGTGCTGTGTTTGAGTTTGCTGCCGATTGCTGCTCAGGCCACCGAACGGGGGTTAGCCTCTTATCCCGACGGGGCGGAGAACTTTTTCGCCGGGGCCTTGCCGCCACCGGGGCTCTACTTTCAAAATTATTTTCTTTACTATAATGCACCACACGTTAACGGTTTAGGCCTCCCGCCGGCGGCCTTTGACACCCATGGCGAGACCATCGCCGATGTCTTGAGGTTGATCTATATCAGCAAGGTAAATATCCTGGGCGCGTCCTGGGGAGGCCAGATTATCCTACCCTTCGTTTATGTCGGTCTTCATCTAGCCCCGCTGCCGGTGAGCGATTATCAATTCGGGGTAGGCAACATCTCCATCGACCCCCTGCTCCTGGGCTGGCATTTTCAGGGGCAATACCATATCACTTTCGGCTTTGACATCGATTTTCCCGGCACCTACGGACCCACCAGGCTGGCCAGCCCTTCCCAGAATTACTTCACCTTCCGGCCGGTGCTGGGCCTGGCCTGGATGCCCACCCAGGGGCCCCTGGCGGGGTTTGGGGCCAACATCAAGATGATGTACGACATTCCCACCATCAACTACAACCCTATCCAGGCCCTGGGGTCTCACGACTACTATAAATCGGGCCAGGCCTTCCATTTCGATTATTGCCTGGATTATGCAGTGATGAAGAATCTGCGCCTGGGCGTGGCCGGGTTTTACTACGTCCAGACCACCGCCGATTACCAGGACGGGCGCAACGTGGGTAACCACGGCCGCCAGTTCGCCATCGGCCCGGCCATCAAATACGACTACCAGCGCTGGTCCTTTATGTTTATCCCCGAGTTCGAGATGGCCACCTTGAACCGGCCCGAGGGGGAACGCTTCTGGTTCCGGGTCTGGTACGCGTTTTAGGAGATGCGTGAATTTGAGGGGAGGGCCGGGGGAGCAGTGGCTCCCCCGCCCTCCCCTCAAACTCCCCTCCCAACCCCCTTTAGTTTAGGAATTTAAACAGATAAGCCGGGGCCTCAGCCCCGGCTTATCTGTTTAAACTTAAGGGATTGGGGGAGGGGGCGTGGGGGAGGATTGTAAATGGGCCCATCGGCCCCTGGCCCCCTCCCCCAATTCCATCCCCTAAATCACCGCGATCTGTTCCAGGCCGTCCTGCCAGTTATCCCAGAGGTAGGCGTCCAGGCGGCCGGCGGCGATGGTGCGGAAGGCGTACCGGGCCTGGGCGGCGTAGAAGTCGCACAGGGGCGCCGGGGCCTGGAGCCCACCGTTGATGGCGTAAACTTCGGCGGGACAGGGGGCCCCGCAGAAGTGGCGCACGACGCAGCGCCGGCAGGGGTCGATCTCCTCCACCACCCGGGTGGTGACCCGGGTGAAGGCCGGGGTGGAGAGAAGCTCCTGGAGGGGCGTGTCGAAGAGGTTGCCGCCGTGAAACTCCGGCAGGCCCAGAAATTCGCTGCAGGGGGCCACTTCGCCCCCGGCCCCCACGGCAAAGAAGCAGCGGCCGCCGCCGCAGGGGGAGATGTCGCACATCAGGCGCCGGGCCCCCGGGGCCACCAGACCCAGCAGTAGATTGGCAAAATTGCCGATGACCAGCTTGCGGCCGGTCTCCTGATAGAGCTCAAAGGCCCGGTCCAATGCCTGGAAGAAGAAGTGGGCCAGCTCCGCCTGGTCCGGCATCAAGGCCCGGCCCCCGGCCTGGGTGCCCCGCACCGGGTTGAGGAGGGCGTTGGCCACGCCGGCGCGGTGGAAAAATTCCACCAACTGGGGGAGGACCCGGACATTTTCCCGGGTGACGGTGGCAATGACGTTAAGGCCGGGGTAGCCGGCCAGGTCCTCCAGCGCCTGGACCGTCTGAGTAAACACGCCCTGGCCCCCCCAGGTGCGCCGGGTGCGGTCGGCGACGGCCGGGGTGGGGCCGTCCAGGGAGATGCCGATGCCTGCCCCCTGGGCCATCAGAAATTCCCGGGCCTCCCGGTCCAGGAGGGTGGCGTTGGTCTGCACCCCGAAGCGGAACCGCCCGGCATGGCGCTCCATGCCCTGAAAGACCGCCTCCCGGGCCAGCAAAGGTTCGGCGCCGTGAAACACCAACTGGGGGCGGGCCCCCTCCGGTAGGGTGCGGCCAAAATAATCGGCCAGGAGATCCAGGGCCTCCAGCAACCGGGCCGGCTCCAGGTCCTGGCCTCGGCGTCGGGCGGCTTCGGGTAAATAACAATAGCCGCAGTTCAGGTTGCAGCGCTCGGTGGGGTTGAAATAGACGGCGCTGTGGGCCAGGCCGAAGCGGACGGTGTGCATATCCGCGGCCAGCCGGGCCTGCTGTTTGAGAAAGGCCTGGGGCAGCTCCGCCCCCAGCAGGTAATCCAGGGCCTCGGCCCGGGGGCTCAACACCCAGAAGGCGGTGTCAGGCTCGATCAGGACCACGTAATCAGGGCTGCCCACCTCCAGCACGTCAAAATGCGGCCCGACGCCGGCGTTGATCAGGATATTTGGGGGAGGGCCGGGGGAGCTCGGCTCCCCCACCCTCCCCCAAGCCCCCTCCCCACCCCCTGAAACGGTTTGGGTCTCAGGGGGTAGAGGGCTTATGGGTTGATGTTTTGCCGCCATCAGCCTACTTGGCCTTTTTGGCTTCAGCCATGAGGTAATGGGACAGGCCCACCTGGTTGCCGTCCGGCGGGCAGGTGTACCGGATACTGATGGGTTTGCTGGGTTTTTTCGCCATAGTTGCTTCCTCCTTGCTCCTGTGGTTTACGGCGGGGCCGATGTCGCCTCCTGCCGGGTTAAGCTTTTTCACGCCAGGGCGCCAGGTTCGCCGAGAAAATTCGGGGGGCTTTTTTGCTGTCTTGGCACAGCCATCTAATACCGAGTTGCATTCAAATGTTGCTTTTGTAGCCGCAGGCTTTAGCCTGCGCTGCACAGGCGAGACGCCTGTGCCACCAAAAAAAATTGGGAGAAAAATATTCGATTAGCCGCAACTCGGTATAAGACCTCTGCAAAAAAAGCCCAAACCAGAAGTAGGGGTGTAGCGTAGGCGCCCTCGCCTGCGCAGAACACCCGGGGGCGGGTGTTCTACATTTCTTCTCTGATGAAGCTTTGTTGCCCAGGTTTTTCAACAGAAAACCGAAAACCGAAAACAATAAACAATAAACAATAAAAAAAGGGAGTCCCATCCTTTGATGGAACTCCCTTTACCTTCGGAAGTCACCTAAATTACCTTCAGGCAGGTCTTCTGGCTCTCGGCTCAATCGAAGGAAGCCGGCCTTCCCACCGGGGTTTTTTTGTAAGTCCCCGGCAGTGGCCGTGTCCTACCCTGCTTCCCCCGTCCCCGATTACAGCGGCGGGTCCGCCCCGGACTTGCACCGGGTTCCGGGATGCCTGACGGCTTTCTGATTGCACAATAAAGTTAACGGGCGGGGAGCGGCCTGTCAAGGGAAAATTAGCCTCGGTAACCTGCCCGTGCCATCTTCACCAATCCGGGTGCAGCCACACATTTTGGTGGTAATCAGAATTCCACTCTATCCCGCTGCAGCCGTTGCCCTCGCACGATTTGTCGCATTTCCAGGTGCCGCCTTCTGAATTGGCCTCCACCGTCTGCACGGTATTTTGACAGGAGTCCGCAGTGCTAGTGCCGTCCTTCTTAGTAAAGGAGATTTTGACTTGAGAGCCTGCATAAAGCGCGAGAGTCGGCCATATTAAGGTTTTCTCGGTCGGGGGCGGATTGGACTGATAAAACGGCTTAGACTTCTGGGTGAAGGCCTTTTGACCCGGGTTGGTCACCTGGAAGGTTATCTCCAGGGGAGAGAACTCCGTGCGCGTGCTGTTCTCCCATCCCGTAAAGGTAAACAGGGCCGCCCCGGTGGAGTCGCATTGTCCCGCATATTGGGAGTTGGGCAGCAACTCATTGTCAGAATCTTTCACCGTATTGTTGGAATTGAAGACGCCGTAATGCTTCTCGGCATCCCCTGATTTGATGGGCGACTTGGTGGGCTCATCAAAGGCCTCGAAAACCAGTACAGGAATTTTTGCTTCTTTGACATAAGCGTAGAGGAGCTTGCAATAAGATTTTGCCCCGGCCAGGCTGCCGGTGGCGTCCGGATCAGCATAGCCGCTGTCGCTGCCGGCGGTGGGCCAACCGGTTTCGCCGATCATGATGGGATTGTTGGGGTAGCGCTGCTGGGCCAGAGTGATGCGGCCCTTCAGCCAATTCATGGCGATGGTGGGATCATTATTGGGATTGCCCCCTTCAAGGTTCTTCCCCCACTGAAATGGGTAAATGTTGATCACTATGGGGGCTCCCGGGGTGAAAGCGCTGACCAGCCTTTGGACTTCCGCCTTTATGGTTGAATCGCTACTTAGCATGTTTCCCTCTTCCACCGAGGAGCTGATGTCGATGCCGGAGCCGCTGCCGTCCGCCACCTTAATGTTATTTTGGGTCAGTAACTCCTTAATGTCAGAGATGGCGGCGATCAGAAGGTCGGTGCTGTAAGTTTTGCCATCCTCCTTCGAGAGGACGAAGTCCTCATTCCCCACCAGGATCAATTTGACCACCTGCTGAAAGGTGGCGGCGCCCACTTCCGTGATGACCTGCTGGAGTTGGGTTTTATTAAAGGCCAATTGGGCTTCAAATGTTGAACCAGAGATATTGAGGCATTTGTGATCTGACGTCCCCGCATCGCCTTTACAGACCGCCACCTGGTAGACAATGCCCATGGTGCTAGTTTCGTTGGCGCCGGCCTGCGCGCTGGCCAGGAGATTATTTTTGGCCGCGTTGATCAGAGCAATCCAGTCCTTCGCGGGATCTCCGTAAGCCCGGAGGGTTTGAAAACCCGCCGCCTGGAGTTGCTCCACATCCGAAGGCACACTGGCCTGGTACTCGTTGTTTTTCTTATCATTGCCGTCAAAATGGGGCGCCAGGTTGGCGCCGATGCCGATTTTGGCGTAGTAGTCGCTCTGCGCCTGGGCCAAGGTCGTGGAGACGCCGGTGGTAGGGTCACTGCTGGCGCCGGTTTGCGAGAACGGGTTAGTATTTGTCGGCGTGGTATCCTTTTGGCAGCTTCCCTTTCCCCCCAGGACGATGCAGCAGAGGATCAGCGTCAGCAGGAGTTGCCACTTTTTCATCGTGCCTCCTTAAAAACTCAAATGCGCGGGGGGTGTCCGGGTGCCGGATGGGAACCAACCGGGACCGGGTGAGAGGACTCTGCCGCCCCAAGTTCCGAAAGAATTAAAATCAGGCACCGTGTTGCCCTTCAACAACAACAGGAGCTGATGGCCCAAACCCACCTGTGTGAACCTGTGGGACGGCGTACTTTATGGCATTGGCAGAGACTGGCTGTATCGGAAAGAAGGCGCGTTGGGAAACTGTCAGCTCCGACCATGGCGAATAATGGTGGAATATCAGGGCCATGTCAATCTATTTCCAGTAGTGTTCGGCGGTAAGGTTGCATATCCCTTTACTTGGGACCTGAGCCGGCCCGAATTTCCATCCAGGACTTTTACCTGTACCGGACCGTGGCACCCCGAGTGCGCGCCGCCGGAAAAGGCATCAATAAAGACAAGAAATGGCTTTAAAAAATAATCAGGCCCTTGCACCCTGGGGCAGGTTCTCCGGGAGCCGACCGGTCCCCAGATGCGCCCAGATTTGCGGGTTTCCCGGCGGCCAAGGACGGAAAAGGCATTGACAGATGTCCATTTTCTTGATTAATTTTATATTTTTGAACGGAATTTCCCGATGGCGGCAATCATCAGAGCAATCCGGGGGATGCGGGATCTCCTGCCCCCGGAGACGGGGAGATGGCAGCGGGTGGAGACGATCGCCCGGGAGGTCTTCTCCCTATACGGCTACCGGGAGATGCGGTTGCCCCTCATCGAGCGCACCGAGCTCTTCGCCCGGTCCATCGGCGAGGACACCGACATCGTCGCCAAGGAGATGTACACCTTCGCCGACCGCCACGGCGACTCTTTGACCCTGCGGCCCGAAGCCACCGCCCAGGTGGTGCGGGCGGTCCTGGAAAACCACCTGGAAAAGGGGGCCGGGGTGAAAAAGTTTTACACCCTGGGGCCCATGTTCCGATACGAGCGGCCCCAGAAGGGCCGGTACCGGCAGTTTCACCAGATCAACTGCGAGGCTCTGGGCCTGGACACCCCGGACCTGGACGCCGAGGTCATCCTGATGCTCCTGGACATGCTGCGGCGCTTCGGCCTGCTGCAACTGCGTTTGCTCATCAACACCTTGGGCTGTCCGGACTGCCAGCCGGTTTTCAAGGATCAGCTACGCACCTTTTTAATGGAACACGAAGGCTGGTGCGAAGACTGCCTGCGCCGCAGGACGACCAACCCTTTGCGGGTCCTGGACTGCAAGTCCCAGCGCTGCCAGGAGCTCTTAAAAGGCGCGCCGGTGATGCGGGACTGCCTGTGCGAGGTCTGCCGCGGGCATTATGACCGGGTGCTGGCGCTTTTGGAACGCTTCCAGGTTGACTTTATAGAGCAGCCCCGCCTGGTCCGGGGCCTGGACTATTATACCCGCACCGCCTTTGAGGTGACCGCGGTGGGCCTGGGCTCCCAGGACGCGGTGGCCGGGGGCGGCCGCTACAACGGCCTGGCCCGGGAACTGGGCGGGCCCGATCTGCCGGCCATCGGCTTCGCCATCGGCGAGGACCGGCTCCTGGAAGTTTTGCCGCCGGAGGCCGGGGAAATTCAAGAAGACAAGGTCTTCCTGGCCGCCCTGGGTCCCGAGGCCCGGGACCAGGCCCTGGGGTTGCTGCAAGCCCTGCGGGACAAGGGCATGGCCGCGGAAATGGACTTCGAAGACCGGAGCCTCAAGGCCCAACTCAGCATGGCCGACCGCCTGGGGGCCGCCTTTGCCGTGATCCTGGGAGAACGGGAGCTCGAAACCGGGGAAGCCCTGGTGCGACGCATGGCCACCGGCTTCCAGGAGCTGGTGCCCCTGGACGACCTGGTAACGTCGCTCTCCACGCGAACCAGCTGGCAGGAAGGTTGATTTGCGGGGAGGGATTGTAAGTGGCCCACTGGCCCCTGGCCCCCTCCCCCAAGAAAGGAACTGAGGTGCTAGAGAACTTAGCCGGGCTGAAGCGCAGCCATTCCTGCGGGGTCCTGAAAGCCCGGGACGCCGGCCGGGAAGTGGTGCTCATGGGCTGGGTGCAGCGGCGCCGGGACCACGGCGGCCTGATCTTTGTGGACCTCCGGGACCGGGAGGGTATCACCCAGGTGGTCTTCAATCCCGAGGTCAAGCCCGATGTCCATAACAAGGCCAGGGTGCTCAGGGACGAATTCGTCATCGCCATCCGGGGGATCGTGAATCTGCGGCCCCCGGAGATGATCAATCCCCAATTGGACACCGGGGAGATCGAGGTGCTGGCCGAGGAGCTCCGGGTGTTGAACTTTGCCAAGACCCCGCCCTTCCAGGTGGAGGACTTTCGGGTGGACATCTCGGAAAACCTGAGGCTGAAATACCGGTATCTGGATCTGCGCCGCCCCATGGTCATGAGCAAGATCCGCTTCCGGCACCGGGCCGCCCAGGTGGTGCGAAATTTCCTCAACCGCCAGGGGTTCGTGGAGGTGGAAACCCCCATCCTCACCAAGAGCACCCCGGAAGGGGCCAGGGACTACCTGGTGCCCAGCCGGGTGCAGAAGGGGTATTTTTACGCCCTGCCCCAGTCGCCCCAACTCTTCAAGCAGCTCTTGATGATGTCCGGCCTGGACCGGTACTATCAGCTCTGCCGCTGCTTCCGGGACGAGGACCTGCGGGCCGACCGCCAGCCGGAGTTCACCCAAATCGACATCGAGATGGCCTTCATCACCGAGAAGGACATCTTCCGGGTGGTGGAAGGGCTGATGCGGGCTCTCTTCAAGGAGCTTTTAGGGGCGAAGCTGCCCCGGCGCTTTCCCCGCATGACCTACCAGGAGTGCCTGGACCGGTTCGGGCTGGACCGGCCCGACCCCCGTTTCGGCCTGGAACTCAAGGAGATCACCGACCTGATCCGGGACTCCCAGTTCCGGCAATTTCGGGAAGTGGTGGACCAGGGGGGCATCGTCAAGGCCCTGTGCGGTCCGGGGCTGGCCAAACTCTCCCGCAAAGAGTTGGATGAACTCATCGATCTGGCCGGCATTTACGGGGCCCGGGGCCTGGCCTGGGTGAAGCTGGAGGGCGAGACCTGGCTGTCGCCCCTGGCCAAGTATTTCCCCGAGGGGTTGAGAACCGCCATCAATAAACGGCTCCAGGCGGGGCACGGAGACTTGCTGCTCTTTATTGCCGATACCCCCCAGGTGGCCAATACCGCCCTGGGGCAGCTCCGGCTGCACCTGGGGCAGCGGGAAGGCCTCATCCCCGAGGACACCTACAGCTTGGTGTGGGTCACCGATTTTCCGCTTCTCGAATTCGACCCGGAGGCAGGCCGGTATGTGGCGGTGCATCACCCCTTCACCGCCCCCCGGGAGGAAGACCTCGCCCTGGTGGCCGACACCCCCGAAAAAGTGCGGGCCCGGGCCTATGACCTGGTGCTGAACGGCCAGGAGATCGGCGGCGGCTCCATCCGCAACTACCGCCGGGACCTCCAGGAGCAGCTCTTTCGGGCCCTGGGCTTTTCCCAGGCCGAAGCGGAGGAAAAATTCGGCTTCCTGCTGGAGGCCCTGGAATACGGCGCGCCCCCCCACGGCGGCGTGGCCTTCGGCTTTGACCGCCTCGTGGCCATCCTCTGCGGGGCCAAATCCATCCGGGAAGTGATCGCCTTCCCCAAGACCCAGAAAGCCGCCTGTGCGGTCACCAAGGCGCCGTCCCGGGTGGAAGCGGAACAATTGCTGGAATTGGGGTTGAGGCTGGAAGAGTGAGAGAAGATTGGGGGAGGGGGCTAAGGGCCACGGGCCCTTTGGTCGGCTGACTTTCAGCCAGCCGACAAATAACGACTAAGCCCCCCTCCCCCAAACCCCCACCCCCAAACCCTTAAGGTTTTTTGGCCGGTTTAGGTGAGCCATCAAGCTCACCTAAACCGGCCACTTAAGCGGGTTGGGAGGGGGTGTGGGGGAGGGCAGGGACCTCAGGTCCCTGGCCTTCCCCCACAAACACTGGCCGGGAAGGCAGTTTTTCTGTATTATAATAGAAGCTTGCAAGAGCAATAAACTTAGGATGGCGAGTGCACCATGGCACGATGGAACAAAGACCGCCGTTTGCTGGATCATGAACACTCCACCTTCTGGCAGCACCGCCTGCAGGAGGTTCCGGAGCCCAATCTCATGCGGCAAATCTTCCCTTACACGGAAGTGGCCCGCATCGATTTCGATTATAAATTCGTCACGCCGACCCCCCCGGAGGAGATGCTCATCACCGACACCACCTTCCGGGACGGGCAGCAGGCCCGGCCGCCCTACACGGTGCGCCAGATTGTGGAGATCTTCGATATGCTCCACCGTCTTTCCGGGCCCAAGGGCATTATCCGGCAGAGCGAATTCTTCCTTTACAGCGCCAAGGATAAAGAGGCGGTGGAGCAGTGCCGGGCCCGGGGCTATGCCTTCCCGGAGATCACCGGCTGGATCCGGGCCAACCCCGCCGACCTGGTCCTGGTAAAAGAAATGGGGCTCAGGGAGACCGGCATCCTCACCTCCATCTCGGACTACCATGTTTTCCTGAAGCTGAACTGGGACCGGCGCAAGGCCATGGCTTCCTATCTGGGGATCGTCAAGGCCGCCCTGGATTTGGGCATTGTCCCCCGGTGCCATTTTGAGGACGTCACCCGGGCCGATATCTATGGATTCTGCGTCCCCTTTGCCATCGAACTGATGAAACTCAGGGAAGAAAGCGGCATCGACATCAAGATCCGCCTGTGCGACACCATGGGCTACGGCGTTCCCTATCCGGGCGCGGCGCTGCCCCGAAGCGTGCCCAGGCTGGTCCGGGCCATGATCGATGATGCCGCGGTCCCGGGCCATTTGTTGGAGTGGCACGGCCACAATGACTTCCACAAGGTCTTCGTCAACGGCGTCACTGCCTGGCTGTACGGCTGCGGCGCGGTGAACGGCACCCTGCTGGGGTTCGGGGAACGGACCGGCAACGCCCCCATCGAGGCCTTGATCATCGAGTACATCTCCCTGCACGGCAACTCGGCGGGTATTGATACCTCCGCCATCACCGACATCGCCACTTATTTCGAACGGGACCTGCACTACCATATTCCCCCGAATTATCCTTTTGTGGGGGCCAACTTCAACGCCACCAGCGCCGGCATCCATGCGGACGGGCTCTTGAAAAACGAGGAGATTTACAACGCCTTTGACACGGCCCGCATCCTAAAGCGGCCCCCCACCATCACCATTACCGACAAGTCCGGCAAAGCGGGGATCGTCCATTGGATCAATACCCGCCTGGGGTTGGAGCCGGACCGCCAGATTGACAAGGGCCATCCCGGTGTGGCCAAGATCCATAAACGCATCATGGAACAGTACGAAGCCGGCCGCTGCACCTCCATTTCCAACGAAGAGATGGAAGGCCTGGCCCGCAAATATCTCCCCGAGCTGTTCGTCTCGGAGTTTGACCGTCTCAAGGACAAGGTCCATAAATTGGCGGCCCACCTGGCCGAGGACCTGGCCCAGCGGGATGAGATCCGGGCCATGCAGCCGGCGCGGCAAGAACCGGCCATGCAGGAGGTCCTGGACAACAATCCCTTCATCCAGTTTATGTACGTCACCAATCTGGAAGGGCGCAAGATCACCCGGAATATCACCCACATCGTGGACCGGGCCAAGTATGAGACCATGAAACTGGACGAGGACCTGTCCAACCGCACCTGGTTCATCGAACCCATCCGGTCCGGCCGGGTTTACGTCTCCGATTTTTATACCTCCCGGTTCACCGGGGCCCTGTGCATCACCGTGAGCGTCCCGGTGCGCAACGAAAACGACGAAATCCAGGGCGTCCTGGGCATGGATATCCGGTTTGAGGCCCTGGCCAAGATGGAGCAGGAGGGGGAGATTTAGGGGTCAGGGGTCAGGGGCCAGGGGCCAGTTTGTTGATGAATTAAAGCCTCGGGCACGGCCGGCCGTGTCCCTACCTTCCTGATGGGCGGGCAAAATGGGGGGAGACATTCTTTGGGCAGGCGGTCTGAGTCTGGCGGCGCTCCTGTTTTGGGGCCTCCTGCTGGCCATGATCGCCACTTTTTTGCCCCGGTTTTTGACCGCGTGGGAATCCCGCGCCGAAGCCAGGCCCCCGGAACTGGAAGAGACGCGGCCCGGCCCGCCACCCCGGCCTCTCGAAGAACCGGCCCCGGCCCCGGTAGTCCGGGAGGCATTGCCATCCCGGCGGCAAGCCGAAGCAGAGGAAGCGGCCGTGGCTGCGGCCATCACCCTGGCCCTGGCCCTTTATCAGGAGGAGACGGCCAGAGTTCCTGAATTTTTCCCGGCGCCGGGACCCGGCTCACCCTGGGCCTTATCCGGCCGTTGGCAGACCATGCAAGCCCGCCTGGGCTTTTCCAAGAGATAATCCATGCGGCGTTATCGGATCACTATTGGGGACAAGGCTTTCGAAGTGGAAATCGTCTCAGTGCGGGGCGATGAAGCCCGGGTATTGGTCAACGGCCGGCCCTATGAGGTGAAATTTACTTCCCTGGCCGGGGCCGGGGCGGGCCCGGCGCCCATCCCCGGGGCCTACAAACCTGTGGCTCCGCCCAAACCAGCCCCTTCCTCGGCGCCGCCGTCCCCCCGCAAGGCCGCGCCTGCACCTACCAAACCGGCGAAAGCCGCCCCACCGGCCCCGACGCCCGCCGACCTCGGCATGGTGCTGGCCCCGATGCCCGGCTCGGTCCTGGACGTCCTGGTAAAAGTGGGAGACGGGGTCCAGGCGGGGGACACCGTGGCCAAGCTCGAGGCCATGAAAATGGAAAATGACATCCGGGCTTCTATCAGCGGCGTCATCACCGAGATCATGGTAAAAAAAGGAGACATTGTGGCGGTGGGGGACGTACTGCTGGTGATCTCCGAGGTGGATTGAGGCCCATGTTGGAGCAGGCCAACCTCCTTACTTTCGGCGCCTGGGCCGGCATGACGGCCGTGGCCCTGGGCCTGGCCTACCTGGCCATCGTCTACCGGGTGCACGCCAACTTTTTAGTCCCTGCCGCCGCCGGGATCATTCTGGCCAACCTGCCGCTGCCCGGAATAGATTACGGCCTGGCCCCCCTGCGCCATTTTTTCCAGGCCGGTCTGGATGCGGGCATCTACCCCGCCCTGATCCTGCTTTGCCGGGGGGCCGGCATGGACCTTAGTTTTCTCATCGCCCACCCCCGGCAATTATTTCTGGGACTGTTGGGGACGCTGGCATTCCTGGGCCTCACCGCCCTGGGCTGGAGCTGGGGGTTGGCCACCCCCCAGGCCGGCGGCGGGGCGCTGATCGGCAGCGGCGACGGTCTTGCCGCCATATTTCTTACCGGCAGCCTCGCCCGGGAGGTGGTGGGGCCGGTGGGTCTTACCGCTTATGCCCTGGTGGGCCTGCTGCCCCGAATCCAAATGCCCCTGGCCCAACTCCTCACCACTCCCCAGGAACGCATGCTGCGGATGCCCCCCCTCCGCAAGGTCGCCAGGCGGGAAAATATCGTCTTTGCCGGCGCCGGCCTGGCCCTTACGGGTCTCCTGGTCCCCGGGGCCATGCCTCTTACCGGGATGTTCTTCCTGGGGAACCTCTTGAAAGAATCCGGGGTGGTGGAACGCCTGGCCCGCACCCTGGCCAACCGCCTGGGGGATATCCTGGTGGTCCTCCTGGGTCTGGGGATCGGCAGCAGTTGCCGGCCCGGGGATTTTGTCACCCTCATCTACGGCAAGATCATCATCCTGGGATTGGCGGCCCTGATCCTGATCCCCGTGGTGGGCATCCTGGTCGTGAAAGTCGCCAACCTGTTTTTCACCCGAAAGATTAACCCGTTGGTGGGTCTGGCCGCGGTGGGCCTGCTGCCCGATGCGGCCCTGGTGGCCCAAATCATCGGCCGCCGGGAAGATCCCCATAACAACATTTACTCGCACGCCCTGGCTTCCAGCCAGGCTGCCCTGCTCGCCGCCACCTTGACCTCCGGCCTCCTCTGGGGTATTTTGGGCGGCAGGTAGAGGAGGGTTGAGGGGAGGGCCGGGGGAGCAGTGGCTCACCCGCCCTCCCCTCAAACTCCCCACCCAACCCCCTTTAAGGTTTGCCGGGATGGCGTGGCCAATGGCCACGCCATCCCGGCAAAATCCTAAAACTTAAGGGATTGGGGGTGGGGGTTTGGGGAAGGGATTGTAAGTGGGTCTGCGACCCACTTACAATCCCTTCCCCAATTCGCATTTCCCGAAATCCCGCAAAGTGAGGTGGCCTTATGGATGAATCTGCAAAGTTGGAGGCGCTCAAGGCCAAAAAGGCCCAGTATGACGAGGCCGTGGCCAAGGTCCTCAAGAAGATGCCGGAGCGCCGGCCTGAATTCGCCAACACCTCCGGCATTCCCCTCGCCCGGGTCTATACCCCTCTGGACATGGGGGAGTTCGACTACCTGGAGAAGCTGGGGATGCCCGGCCAGTACCCTTACACCCGGGCAGTGCAGCCCACGGCCTACCGGGGCCGCTACTGGACCATGCGCCAGTACGCCGGGTTCGGCAGCGCCGAAGAGACCAACGAGCGCTATCATTTTCTCCTGAAATCGGGACAGACCGGCCTGTCCGTGGCCTTTGACCTGCCCACCCAGATCGGCTACGACTCGGACCACCCCCTGGCCCAGGGAGAGGTGGGCAAGGTGGGGGTGGCCATCGACTCCCTCTGGGACATGGAGCGCCTCTTCCAGGGCATCCCCCTGGACCAGGTGAGCACCTCCATGACCATCAATTCCCCTTGCGCCGTGCTCCTGGCCATGTACCTGGCCATGGCGGAGAAGGCCGGCCTTCCCTTCAGCAAGCTTCGGGGCACGGTCCAGAACGACATCTTGAAGGAATACTCTTCCCGGGGCACCTACATCTTCCCGCCCCGGCCCTCTATGCGGCTGATCACCGACATCTTCGCTTACTGCACCGCCGAAGTGCCCCAGTGGAACACCATCAGCATCAGCGGCTACCACATCCGGGAAGCCGGGTCCACCGCGGTCCAGGAGATCGCCTTCACCCTGGCCAACGGCATCGCTTACGTTGACGCGGCCATCAAGGCCGGCCTGAAGGTGGACGAATTCGGCCCCCGGCTGTCCTTCTTCTTCAATTCCCACTCCGATTTCCTGGAAGAGGTGGCCAAGTTCCGGGCGGCCCGGCGCCTTTGGGCCAGGATCATGAAGGAGCGCTTCGGCGCCCAGGACGCCCGCTCCCTGATGCTCAGGTTCCACACCCAGACCGCCGGCTGCACCCTGACGGCCCAGCAGCCCCTGAACAACATTATGCGGGTGGCTTTCCAGGCCATGAGCGCGGTCCTGGGGGGCACCCAGTCCCTGCACACCAATTCTTTTGACGAAGCCCATGCCCTTCCTTCCGAATTGGCGGTCCAGGTGGCTCTGCGCACCCAACAGGTGGTGGCCTATGAAACCGCGGTGTGCGATACCGTGGACCCCCTGGCCGGCTCCTACTATCTGGAGAACCTGACGGACCAGGTGGAAGCCCGGGCCCAGGATTACATCGACCAGATCGACCGCCTGGGGGGCGCGGTGGCCGCCATCGAAAAAGGCTTCGTCCAGAAGGAGATCGGCGCCAGCGCTTACCGCTACCAGCAGGAAATCGAATCCGGCGACCGGGTGGTGGTGGGCATGAACCGCTTCCAGACCAAGGAAGAGAAACCCAAGGGCCTCCTCAAAGTGGACCCGGCCATGGGTGCAAAACAGATCGCCCGCCTCCAGGAGCTGAAAAGCACCCGGGATAACGCCGCGGTGGCCCAGGCCCTGGCGACACTCAAGACCGCGGCCCAGGGGACCGACAACCTGATGCCCCCGATCCTCAAGGCCGTCCAGACCCTGGCCACCCTGGGGGAAATCTGCGACACCCTCCGGGCCGTCTTCGGCGAATACCAGGCATCGGCGTTGGTGTAGGGAGTGAGTCCAGTTGAGGGGAGGGCCGGGGGAGCAGGGGCTCCCCCGCCCTCCCCTCAAACTCCCCTCCCAACCCCCTTTAAGGGGGCCGGGGAAGGC
>Ga0315281_10003039_pt1 | contig 24726 bp, 25 predicted proteins | sample YL17G07_0_MG_FD_204540 | JGI IMG/M metagenome (GOLD analysis project Ga0315281, IMG submission 204540) | Sediment microbial communities from Yellowstone Lake, YNP, Wyoming, USA - YL17G07_0 | ecosystem: Environmental > Aquatic > Freshwater > Lake > Sediment | place: USA: Wyoming | collected... | reverse complement strand
CGAGTATGTCGAACGCTGCTGGCTTTTCGGGGTTGTTTTTCTTCGCTCATGCCGCGAAGTTTACCCGAAATGCCCCAAAATCCTTGACAGGATGTTGAGGCGCTTAACTTGTGACTGATGGAATTAGCCATGCTTGTCGTTGATACCAGCGTCTGGATTGATTATTTCAACGGCGTTGAAAATCCGCAAACCGATTTTCTGCACGCCGTTTTGGATAATACCCCCATCCTCATTGGCGACTTGATTCTTGCGGAGGTTTTGCAAGGTTTTCAGCACGACCCCGATTTTGAAAAAGCCCGACGTACTCTGGGGAAATTTACGCAGGTTCGCATGGTTAGTCCCGCTTTGGCGGTGCAAAGCGCCCGCAATTATCGTTTCCTGCGCCAAAAAGGAATCACCGTGCGTAAGACCATTGATTGCCTCATTGCCACTTATTGCATCGAAAACGAACATGAACTATTGCATAACGATAGAGATTTTGACGGATATGAAAATCATTTGGGGTTGAAGGTTGCGCATCCATGAAAAAGGCGAAGTTGACGATGATTTGAATGGAGTAAAATAAGCGCATGAAATCCAAACCGCCGTTGCGCATCCGAAAATTGATGAAAAAATTTCGAGAAGAACTTGTCCGCATTTACGGGGACAAGTTGAAAGCCGTCTATCTCTACGGCTCTTACGCGCGCGGAGATTATCGTCAAGGCTCGGATGTGGACGTGATGATTTTATTGAGCAATTACAGAAATTATTGGAACGAGTTAAAGAGAATCAGCCAAGTCGCCAGCGACGTTTCTCTGGAATACGACGTGACGGTGAGTTGCATTTTCATCAAACAAAAACAATGGGAGAACGCCGAAAAGCCGCTGATTTACAATATCCGCAAAGAGGGCGTGTTGGCATGAAAGAGTACGCAAGAAAATTACTGGATAAATCTTTGGATACCATCGAAGCGGCGGAAGGTTTATCCGAGATGGGCAAATTGGATATTGCGGCGGGACGCGCCTATTACGCCATGTTTTATGTCGCGGAGGCTTTGCTTTACAACGAACTCGGCTTGCAATTTAGCCAGCATGGACAAGTCATTTCGGCGTACGGCAAACATTTTTCCAAGACAAAAATTCTTGACCAAAAATATCATCGCTGGTTGCGCGATAGTTTCGACACGCGCATATCGGGAGATTACGACGTGGATACAAACATCGGTCAATCCATTGTGGCGGATATGATTAATCAGGCGCGGGATTTTTTGCTTGAAGCGGAGCGTTTTTTGAAAAAGCAAGAAAAAGAACAAGAAGAAAATAACGATTAGAAAAGGTCTCGAAGTTTTTTCGAGGCATTTTTAATGCCGCTTTGAATGAAGTAAAATAAGCGCGGGAAAATTACGCTGTGGAATTTGCGGGGATGGCGAGATGATGAGACGACCATCCGCGAATAAGACCGCGAATAATCGAATAACGTCCCTAATTACCTAATTACCCAATCGCCTAATTTCTGTTCGCTAATGAAGGAATTTGTCTGATGCGCGTTGTAAAAGAACCCCTTAATTTATCCATCGCAAAATCCGTTATAGACACAGAGGGATTTGCGTCGCGCCGTCCCCGCCCACGAACGGGCGCGATTTGTCGAGGCGGCTTTGGCGCGAGAATTGCGTCGCTTGAAATTGCGCGAAGCAATTAAGAACGCTTACGGCGCGTGGAAAGACGAAGACCATCCCGAATTAGCGACGTTTGAAGACGTCAATCGCTGGGTGGCGGAGGGGCGCAAGGGCTTCACGCGCGATTTTTCAATCAGGTGATATACGCTAAAAACAGAAACGCCCCTAAAAGTCTCGCGACTCTCAGGGGCGTTTCTGTTTACGGTTAGTCTCGGTACGGAGGAGGCGTTGTCTTGGATAGTCGCATCCAAGACGGCGACGAGATTGTGGACGTGATGTTTGAATCGGCGGGGATAAAGCGCTTGTCCGCGAGCGTGGCGAAGTTGACGATGATTTGAATGGAGTAAACGAAACCTCCGAGGTCTTAAAGACCTCGGAGGTTTTTTGATTACGGCCAGACAAATTCAAACGGCGCTTGTACGGTTGTCGGCGCGAGCGTTTTGCCCTGCGCGAGTAGGACGTCAATGTATTGCGGTCTCCGTGCCTTGTCGCCCAAATTATTTTTAACATGACGACGGTAGCGATAGCAAAGAACGCCCATAAAAGCAAACTCCCCAATTTCAGGGGAGCGTTTGATTCAGTTTGAAGAGTCGCGTCCATTACAGCGCCTCTTTGAGCCATGGGATAATCGCCGCGTAAACGTCCTTTACGTCGGCGGCGGTATTGCGATTGCGCCACATAGACGCCACCATTTCCCATCCTTCTGGGATATTCTCTTTCGGCATATCGTCCAGCGCTTTGCCGATTTCGTCTGGCGCGCTTCCGTTCATCACGAGATAGCCAAAGAAAAGCGGCAAAATCATCTCTTGCGGAATTTCAAGGCTAACTTTAACGTCCGCTATTTTAAAATTAATTGGCGTATCTATTGTGATTTGCATGGCTTATCTCCTTGTGATTTAAGTATGTCATTTCCAAAGCCTCCGAGGTACTAAATGCCTCGGAGTTTTTTCTAAGCCGCGACTGCTGGAATTCTTTGATACAAAAATTCTTCCACGTTTGTGGACGCGCTGGCGTGTTCAATCGTAATGCTCACCACGCGCCCTAAGTCGTCAAGGTCAAGATAGACGTTTTCGTTTAGTTCTTGCGTTTCCACAGGCGGGTTGTTTGAAAATTCCAACAAAGTTGTGTCTGTGTCGGCAAAGTATTTAATTTTCATGGTTCACTCCTTAAAGTTCCTGTCAAAAAAAGCGTTGTGAACGGTCTCGCCGTCTTCAAGCAGAATAACTCGCAAAACGCGATTTTCCATCTCTGCAATTCGCGCCTATTTGCGAATCCGCCCGTCGTTTTGCGTCTCCGAGCGCAGAGGGCTTTTGAGAACACGCTCAATCCATTCGTCTTTGATAATTGCGCGGTCAGGACGCAAACGGGTGTATTGAAAGTATTGCGTTGTTTTCATGCGTTATAAACTTTCCTTAGTCGAAGTATATCATTTTCTAAAATCCGTTAAAAAGGTCTCGAAAAAAATCAGGAATTTTTTTAGGATGTGATGTTTGAATCGGCGGGGATAAAACGTCTCGCGGCAAGCGCGGCGAAGTTGACGATTACTTAACCGCCGCAATTAATTGGGGGTAAACTTGGCTAGTTATGTTCCTCCGCCTTCTCTATTTCGGATTCCGAATTTACTGCTTCGTCTTCCGCCCCGTCCGCATGGGTGTGCGCGTGATGATGATTCAAGACGGCAAAGTCTGGCTTGTGCGCCAAACCTATCTGCGCGGCTGGTTCATGCCCGGCGGCGGAGTCAAACGCGGCGAGACGTTAGATCAAGCCGCGCGGCGCGAAGCCTTCGAGGAAACAGGCGCGGAGTTGGGCGCGTTAATTTTAATGGGCGCGTACACCAATCTCACCGAATGGAAAACCGACCATAACGTCGTTTTCATTTGCGCCGACTTTGAATTCAAAGGCAAACCCGACAACGAAATTGCGGAGTTGCGCGCTTTCCCATTAAACCAATTGCCGCAAAATTTATGGGGCGGTCATCGTCAACGCTTGCAGGAATATCAATCTGGCGTCGCACTGCCTCAATTTGGAGAGTGGTAAAACATGAACACGCTTTGGAGTTTATTCGTCGTCTTTGCGCGCGTCGCGTTATTTTCGTGGGGCGGCGGTCCCGCCTCAATGGGATTAATGCAACGCGAAACGGTTGATATGGGCTGGGTCACCAACGAAGAATTCGCGGACGCGCTGGCGCTGGGCAACGCGCTTCCCGGTCCCATCATGCCGCAGGTCTCCGCGTATATTGGATATAAAATCGCGGGCGTCTGGGGCGCAATCTCCGCAGTGACAGGCACCATCTTGCCGACCACAATCTTGATGATGTTTATGATCGTTTTCTTTTTTGGGATAAAGGACAGCCCCGCCGTCGCCGCCATGTTGAAAGTTGTGCGTCCCATTATCGTCGGCTTGTTGCTGTGGACGGCTTACATCATGGCGTATTCCGTTTTCAGCGTGAACAAATCAGGCTGGAGCGACGGGTTGGCGCAGAATTGGGATAAGGTTATCATTGCGCTGGTCGCGTTTGCCGCGCTGACCTTCACCGAGATTAATCCCATTTGGCTTGTAATTATGGGGGCGCTGCTGGGGTTTGTCGTTTACCGCTAACGTAAGTTCAGAAGGGTATAATTGTCATACCAATTTACCAACCCCCAATTTACCAATTACCATTTACTACCTCTGGAGTTCCACCCTTGACTGAAACCTTGAAAATCGTAATCCCAATGGCTGGTTGGGGGACGCGGATGCGTCCACACACTTGGAGTAAGCCGAAGCCGCTCGTCAGCGTGGCGGGCAAAACCGCGCTGGAACATTTGCTGGATATGTTCAAAACCCTGCCCGACCCCAAAAACGCGGAGTATGTTTTTATCGTATCCCCTATTCTGGGCGAGACGCAGATTCCCGCGTTTGTCAAAGAGCGCTATCCCGATTTACGTTGGCGGCACATCACGCAACACGAGATGAAAGGACAGTCGCACGCGCTGGCGCTGGCGCGCAAACATTTGCGCGGACCGATGATTATCTGCTTTTCGGATACGCTCATGGAAACCGATTTCTCGTTTCTGGCGCACGAAGAAGCCGACGGCGTGGCGTGGGTCATGCCCGTTGAAGATCCGCGCCGCTTTGGCGTGGCGGAGGTCAATGCGAACGGCTGGGTAACGCGCTTCATTGAAAAACCGCAAAACGCCGACAACAAACTCGTCGTCGTCGGCTGTTATTACGTCAAAAGCGCGGAACGCTTGCTTGCCGCGATAGACAAGCAAATGGAAGAAGGCGTCACGCTAAAAAACGAATACTTCCTGACCGACGCGATTTCCATTATGATTGAAAACGGCGCGCGGTTTCGCGTCAATCAAATTAACACTTGGCTGGACACCGGCACTATCGAAGCGACGCTGGACACAAACAAAGCCCTGCTGGAGCGCGGCGCGGCAAACAAAACGCAAAACGAAGAACGCAACGGCGTGAATATTATCGCCCCCTCGTTTATTCATCCGAGCGCGCAGGTTATCAACTCGACCATTGGACCGTACGCTTCCATTGGAAAGAATTGCAAAATCGAAAACAGCCGCATTTCTGAGAGCATTCTCGAAGCGGGTTGCGAAATCAAAAACGCGGCGCTGAATCGCTCGCTCGTCGGCAGAAACTCGAAAGTCGAGATGCGCGCAGCGAACGACGCCAACGCGGTGCGATTAAACATCGGAGACGGCAGTTCCGTCGTTTTATAAAATTATGAAAATCATGGAAACAGTGGAGTGTCGCTCGGACACAGAATACGCGGAGCGTCCGCTTTCGCTCGTGTGGCAGGGACGCCGCTATGAAATCGCGGAAATTCTAGCGCGCTGGCATGGTCCCGGCGAAAAAGGCTTCCGCGTCAACACGGAAGAAGGTTTGGCTTTTGAAATAACCTACCACGAGATTTCCGACGACTGGAACGTTCAACCTATATAGGAGTTTTTATGCAAGCAGAAGTTAAAACACAAAGACTTTCAAAGCGCGTAGCGGAATTAAAACCAAGCGGCATTCGTAAATTTTTTGACATCGTCGCCACCATGAAAGACGTCATTTCGCTGGGCATCGGCGAACCGGATTTCACCACGCCCAAACCGATTCTCGACGCCGGCATTCGCTCGTTGCAAAACGGCGAGACGCATTACACCTCCAACAACGGAAAAATCGAGTTGCGTCAGGGAATTGCGGAAAATTTGCAAAAACTATATAAGGTGAAGTATGACCCCGTCAGCGAAGTAGTTGCCACAGTCGGCGTTTCGGAGGCTCTCTATCTGGCGTTCACCGCGATTCTGGAACAGGGCGACGAGGTCATCATCCCGACGCCATGTTTTGTTTCGTATCAAGCCGAAGTGATTCTCGCGGGCGGCGTTCCAGTTGAAATTCCCGCGCGGCTGGAAAATAATTTCACCGTTGACCCCGACGACGTCCGCAAAGCCGTCACCCCGCGCACGAAAGTTATCTTCATCGGCTATCCATCCAACCCAACGGGCGCGGTCGCCTCGCGCGAAGTGATGTTGGAGATTGGAAAAATCGCGGAAGAACACGACCTGATTGTTGTCTCCGATGAAATTTATGATCGCCTCGTCTATGATTTTAATCACGTTTGTTTCCCCGCGTTAGATGAAAGCCTCAAACGGCGCACGATTTTACTCGGCGGCTTCTCCAAAGATTACGCCATGACCGGCTGGCGCATCGGCTACGCTTGCGGACCGGCGGACTTAATAAAAGGGCTGGCGCGCATTCATCAATATACCATCATGTCCGCGCCGACCACTGCGCAAGACGCCGCAATTGAAGCTTTAAAATCGGGCGAACCGCATATTCAAAAAATGGTGACGGAATATGATCGTCGCCGCAAGCTTTTAGTGGCGGGATTTAACCGCCTCGGTCTCTCCACCTTTGAGCCGCGCGGCGCTTTTTATACATTCCCCAACATCAGCGCGTCCGGCATGAACGATGAAACTTTTGCGGAAACTCTTTTGCGCGAAGAAAGCGTGGCGGTCGTGCCGGGTAGCGCCTTCGGTCCCGGCGGCGAGGGTTTTGTCCGCGCTTGTTACGCCACCGCGTATGAAAAAATCGAAGAAGCTTTGCGGCGCATGGAACGATTTATGGAGCGGCACGGGTGAATTTTTCCCGTAGAGCATTCTAAAATACAGTCGCGCACAGCGATTCGCGCTTAGGCGGTTGCCGCCCAAGCGTTCAAAATAAAAAATTTCACGGTATGATAAAAAATAAGGAAGGCGCATTATGAAACGCTTAAAACTAATCGTCTATTTTTTCGTTCTTGCTCTATTGGTCGCGGCGTGCGGCGGCGCGCCCGCCGCAGGCTCAGCGCCAGTTTCCACTGTCGTTGCGGATAACGTCGTCATCGCCGAAGGGCGTTTGGAACCGATTCACTTCACCCAATTAGCCTTGAACGCCGGCGGACTGGTCAGCGAAGTGTTTGTCGTCGAGGGGGATCAAGTCGCGGCGGGCGACGTGATTGCGCGCTTGGAAGCGCCAAACGCGCAAACGCTCATCAGCGCGCAAGCCGCCGCCGCGCGGGAATTAACCGCCGCCCATCAGGATATGCGCGACACGCAATTCAAGCTTGACAACTTTGACGCGCCAAGCGATTTTTGGGATCTGACTCCCAACGAAGCCTTAAAAGTTTCGCTAGAAAAATTAACTAAAGCCCGCAAAGATTTCGAACCGTATAAACATCTAAGCGTGAGGGTTACAAAATTGACTGAAGCGGAGAAAAATACCGAAATATTCAAAACCGACGCCAAGCGTTACAAAAAATATTTAGACGACGCCTGGGCGAAATATCGCAAAGCCCTTGAATGGCTAGACATTGAAACCAATTTCGTTAAAGCGCAGGCGCGATTGGCGCAAGCGCAAAAAAACTACGACGCGCTCTTCGACCCGTCTCTTGCGGAAAACACCGCCGGCGTCCGCGCCGCGCTTGCCAACGCCGAAGTGCGCGCGCCGTTTAACGGAACGGTTACGAATCTGAATCTTAAAGTCGGCGAGTTTGCGGCGACGGGACAAATCGTCGTCACCATTGCGGATACGTCCAGCTGGGTGGTCAAAACCAAAGACCTGACTGAATTGGACGTAGTTCACATCAAAGAAGGTCAAACCGCGATCGTCAAATTTGACGCCATGCCCGAAATGGAATTCAGCGGCAACGTGACCAGCGTTGGAAAAAATTTCACCGAATCGCAAGGCGACGTCGTTTACGAAACGACCATTCTTTTGGCGAAGAAAAATCCCGCGATGCGTTGGGGCATGACGGCGCAGGTGGAATTTAGGTAAACGGAATTCATCCCTGTCGCTTCGGCGTTCAATGCGCCGCCCAATCCTGTCCCATAGAAGAGACGCCTCTCTCCCTGCAAGGCAAGGGTTTGAACGCTAACTCAAGCGCCTTCCGCATAAGATCTCGGAGAGCGCTTGAGTTTTTAAAGTTGGCGGTTAATTTGAAATTTTTGTTTCAATAGACTTTATCGGTATAAGTAAAAGATTTTGGCGGGACGCAGATGAACGAGGATTTTCAAGGATTTATCCGCGTTTTTCTGCGTTCATCAGCGTCCCAATTTAATTTCCGATAATGTCTAATACCCTTATCCATGCAAAAAATAATTCGCGTCTCAAACCTCATCCTCCTTGTTCTCCTTGCCATACCGCTCCTTGTTCAAGCCGTATACTCATTGCGTTGGCTCATCGCGCACGACGAAGCGCCGTTGCTTTACGAAGCCTTCCTCATGCGCAGCGACGGGCTCATGCCCTACCGCGACCTTTTTGATTTTCAAATGCCGGGCAGTTATGTCGCCTATTTCATCATCGGCGGCTTAAGCGGCTTTGACGCTTTTCGCATTCGCGCCCTCGACCTCGCTCTCCTTGTCGCGCTTCTCGCGGTCACGTTTTTAGCCATGCGCCGCTTCGGCAAAACGTCCGCCGTCGCCGCCGCGCTCATCTTCGGTTTAAAATATCTCGAAGGCGGACCCTCCCTCGCGCTTCAACGCGAATATCTTTTGCTCATCCCAATCGCCCTCGCTTTTTGGATGAATACGCAGGACAACCCAACTTCCAGAGATTATCTACTGATTGGGTTTTTCTTCGGTCTAGCGGCGACGATCAAACCCCACGCGGCGCTCGGACTCGTCCCCATGTTGATCTTCGGACTAGTTAACAAGGAACGCCGCTCCAAGTTGATTCTGCTCCTCGCCGCGATAGGATTTGCAACGCCCCTGTCGCTCGCCCTCGCATGGCTCGCATGGACAGGCGCTTTGACTCCCTTTATGGATATTATCCGCAATTATTTGCCCTTGTACGCGCAAATCAACGGGCAAATGGAAATCACCCCCGCCGACACGCGCCTCTCCTTTTTGCTGACTCAATTCATCCATCTCGGCGGACACGCAGTTTGGTTGCTCCCCGCAGCCATCGGCGTCTATCTCGTTCCGCAAGAAAATAAAAAACAAGCCTACCTCCTTGCCAGCCTCGCATTGTGCTACGCCGTTTACCCTGTCTTTTCAGGGCAATTCTTTGAATACCACTACCTTCCCTTTATTTACTTCATTATCCTCCTAGCCTCTCTATCGCTCGCCTCTAATTACCAATTGCCAATTACCAATTACGCATTCCTCCTTCTTCTTCTCGCCGTCCTAATAAACGTGCGCCCCTCCAACGCCTTTATCCGCCAAATCGAAGGCAAACCCATCGCCACATCCACAAACCGCGCCGACGAAATCGCGCGCTATCTCAAAGGACGTCTCCAAACGGGCGATACCGTCCAGCCGTTAGATTGGACCGGCGGAACGCTTCTCGCCATGCTTGAAACGCGCGCGCGCATCGCCACGCCCTACGTTTTCGATTTCTATTTTTATCATCACGTCTCCACCCCCTACATCCAATCCCTCCGCGCCGACTTTATGACCAAACTCCAAACCGCTCGCCCTCGCTTCATCATCGAAGTCGTCGCCATAGACAAACCCTGGATTACCGGCGAAGACGCCGCCCGCGAATTTCCAGAGCTCCGCGAATTTTTGAATAAAAGTTATTCAGTTACAATAGACAAAAAAGACTATCTCATTTACGAAAGACGGTAACGACGTCAACGGATTCGCAAACGGACAAGCGGATAAAATCAGACGGGGCTGTTTCAAATAAGTTGAAATCGCGCATGTAGGACAAGTCTATAGACTTGTCCTACTACCGCCGCCTGACCTTTCAATCCCAAATCAGACTCGTCCGTTTCAATTCGTTTGTCCGCTTCAAAGTCCGTTGAAAATATCCGCTTATGCGCCACATCCATCGCCTAGCCTACGCCTACCTTATCATCCCCTTCATCATTTTCTGCATGGGCTGGCTCCGCTTATTTTTCGCCATCCCCATAACAATACTCATCCTTTGGACATTCTGGCAAACCAAACCAATTACCAATTGCCAATTACCAATTGCCAATTCCACATCCCGCATTCCGCTTTACGCATTACTTATCACAGGCTTATGGGTCTGCCTCTCCGGCGTCGGCGGATACGCCTTCCAAAACTGGGATCATCATTGGCGCAACGCGGTTTTGCATGATTTGATTAACTACAATCTTCCCGTCATTTATTCCTCGCCTGAACGTGGACCAATCAAAATGCTCGTCTATTACGTCGGCTATTGGTTGCCGTCCGCCCTTGCGGGCAAAGCCTTTGGCTGGAGAGCCGCAAACTTCGTTCTTTTTTTATGGACATGGCTCGGCGTTTTTCTGGCGACGTTGCGTCTCAACCTAAAACTCAAAACCGCGCTGACCAAAACCGCGCTCCTTTTCATCTTCTTTAGCGGCATGGATGCGCTCGGCGTTCTTATCCATCCCAGCGATTATCCAACGCTTTTCCCTCCAATTCAGCATCTTGAAATTTGGGCGGACAAACTGCAATACTCATCCTTCACCACCCAATTATTCTGGACGTTCAATCAAGCCGTCCCCGCGTGGCTGTGCATTGCCCTCGTTTTGGAAACGGACAGTTCGCTGTCTGAAAAAATTTTCATTTGGTCGCTCTGCTTCTTCTTTGCCCCGCTTATTGCGGTCGGCTTGCTTCCCTACTTGCTCATTGATTTCATCGAACAAATAAACAACCAAGCAAAAAATCCGCGTTCGCCCGCGTTCGTCCGCGTCCAAAATCTTTATCTGATCATTGCCAGCGTCGTCATCGTCGCCGTTTCATATTTTTATTTTTCAACCAACGCCGCCGCCCAAGAACGCGGATTTCAATCTTTCGCCGTCAAGGATTTTCTCGTTTTCTTCCTGCTGGAAGGCGGCATTCTTTGGTTATTGCTTGCGCCGCGTTTATGGCGCGACCCGCGCTGGATGGTCACGGGCGTCCTTCTCTTTTTTACGCCCTTCATCCAACTCGGCAACGGACAGGATTTTATGATGCGCGCCTCGATTGCGCCGTTGTTCTATCTTATGTCGGCGACCGGCGAAATTCTTTTTCACGCGACGCCCTCGCCGCGCATTTTACGCGTCGCGCTTTACGCATTATTTCTCATTGGCGCAATGACGCCGCTCTATGAAATTAATCGCTCCATAGATCGAACCTACCAATGGTATTTCGCGCTTGATGAAACTCAACGCGCCCACCCACCCCCCGAACGCATCGCTCACCTCGAACAAGCGGGCGCCCTCGAAGCCGTTCATCCCAATACGCTTGTCGCCGACGACGTCCAAACGCTTCAATTTATGAGCGACGAGCTCTCGAAAAATTTTATCGCCAACGTCAGGCAATCGTTTTTTTATCGCTATCTCTCGTCTCATTAACTGATGTTACGCAGAATTCTCCCTCATCCCGAGCCCTTCCCCCGCAGGGGAAGGGAGTCCCCTCTCCCTGCGGGAGAGGGCTAGGGTGAGGGCGCGTAAGGCGAGTCATTAACTCGCCGGTCTTTTTCTCGCGCGGTTATTTTTTCTTCGCCGCGCCGTTTGCAATTTCGCGCGGCTCCAGCATTCCCCAGCGGCTTGCGCCGAGATAGAGAATTTCAAGCGTCAGATCTTCGTAGCGAATCCCTTCCGCTTTGGCTTGCAAACAGAGGTCGCTGTAGTTGGGCGTCAAGCCGGGCAGGGTGTTGATTTCAATTAAGCGCGGGTTGCCTTCGTCGTCAAGGCGAATGTCTGTGCGCGAGACGTCCAACGCGCCAATAAGCAAGTGCGCGCGCAGGGCGAAATATTTAAGTTTCTTTTCTAAATCGGGGTCAATTTCTGCGGGACAAAAATAACCGGGCGCGCCGTCCGCGCCGACCTCTTTTGATTTTGCCTCCTGACTATAAATCCAGGGCGTGACCGCGCCGCTCGTGTCTAACTCCAAAACGGGGAAGCGATGAAATCCGTCCTTTTCGTACCAATCGGGATGACGCGCGTAAAGCTTGGCGTCCGCGCGTCCCAGTATGCCGACGGTGAATTCGCGCCCCGGCAGAAACGTCTCCACCAGCGCGGGTTGCTGATAGGTGTTGACGATGTATTGCGCTCGCTCGCGCATTTCCTTTTCGCTGTTGACGATGGCTTTCATATCCACGCCCATGCCCGTGCCTTCGCGCGCGGGTTTGACGAACAGCGGAAATTTTAACTCTGGGCGCAATGGCTCTTCGCCGGTGATAAATTCCTGAAAAGGCGCGACGGGCAAGCGCCGATCGCGCCAGATGCGCTTGGTGAGAGTCTTGTCCAGCGAGATGCCGTTGGTCAACACGCGCGAACCTGTGTACGGAATGTTTAGCAATTCCAACAAGGCGGGCGTTTGCGCCTCGCGCGCGTCGCCGCCGAGACCTTCGGCGATGTTGAAACAAATATCGGGTTTCGCCTCGCGCAACGCAAAGGGGAGTTCCCGATCCGCTTGAATGAAAACCGTTTGATGTCCGTCCGTTTCAAGCGCGGCGCGGATTGCGTCTACGGTTTCGATGTGGTCAAAATCCGCAAACGCGTCGGGCGGCACGCCCTCCGGTTTGGGATGCTCGTCGTCTTTGATGTTTGCAAGCACGGCGATCTTCCAGTAGCGCTTTACGCGGCGACTGGGCGGTTTTTCTTCTTCACGATTAATAGACTCGGGCATGTTTGATCCTTTGGACGACGAAGTAACGCGCATGAACTACGCAATAATAGCGCCAGCTGGGCGGATGACAAGGGGCGGACGAGGCGTTTCTTAAGACGCTGAATGATTGTAACTGGACAAGCGCCTGCCTTTCAGGTATCATCAGCGCGTTTGTACTCTTGCTCACGAAAGAGATTCGCATTAGCGGAGGCTAACGAATGTCAGACTTAATTCACCAAATCACCAGCGACTTACATAAAAAAATCGAAGGGTTTACCGCCGAATTCAGCGTCAGCGACGTCGGCGTTGTAACCGAAGCGGGGGACGGCATTGCTCGCGTGCATGGTCTCGCGAATGTTAAATCTCAAGAACTCGTTCAATTTTCCAACGGCGTGATGGGGACGGCGTTCAATCTTGAAAAAGACAGCGTCGGCGTAATCGTGATGGGCGCGTACGACGGCATTACCGAAGGCATGACCGTGCGCGGCACGAATCGCATCGCGTCTGTTCCCGTTGGCGACGCATTGATTGGGCGCGTGGTTAATGCGCTCGGCGAACCGATTGACGGAAAGGGTCCCATCGCCACGACGGGTTTTCGTCCCGTTGAGCGCATTGCGCCCACCGTAATTTATCGTCAAGACGTGGATACGCCCGTGCAAACGGGAATCAAATCCATTGACGCGATGATTCCCATTGGGCGCGGACAGCGCGAACTCATCATCGGGGATCGGCAAACAGGCAAGACCGCAATCGCGATTGACGCGATTATCAATCAAAAAGGCAAAGATTTAATTTGCATTTACGTTGCAATCGGGCAAAAGAAATCGGCGGTGGCGCGGACGCTTGGCGTTTTGGAACGCGCGGGCGCGATGGAACACACCATCATCGTCGTCGCGGCGGCGGATGAATCGGCGGCGTTGCAATATATCGCCCCGTATTCGGGTTGCGCGATGGGCGAAGAATTTATGGAAACGGGACGCGACGCGCTGGTGATTTACGACGACCTCTCGAAGCACGCTTGGGCGTATCGGCAAGTCTCGTTGCTCTTGCGCCGTCCGCCCGGACGCGAAGCCTACCCTGGCGACGTTTTTTATCTCCACTCTCGTTTACTTGAACGCGCCGCGCGACTGGCGAATAAATATGTGGTCGTGAAAAAAGATTTTGATAAAGCGGCTTCCGTCAAAGACGGCGCAGACGGAAAAGTTTACACGGGTCCCGTCTCAAAAGTCGAAGCCGAAGAAGCCCGCAAAAAGTTAAGCGACGCGGACAATCATAAAATTCAAAAAGTCGCCGGCACAGGCGGCTCGCTTACCGCGATACCGATTATCGAAACTTTGCTCGGCGATATTTCCGCGTATGTTCCCACCAACGTCATTTCAATCACGGACGGACAAATCTTCCTTGAAAGTAATTTATTCAACGCGGGCATTCGTCCGGCGGTGAACGTCGGCGTATCGGTCTCTCGCGTGGGCGGCGACGCGCAAACGAAAGCGATGAAACAAGTCGCGGGGCGCTTGCGTCTCGACATGGCGGCGTACCGCGAGTTGGCGGCGTTCGCGCTCATGGCGTCCGACCTCGATAAATCCACGCAACAACAGCTGGGGCGCGGACAACGAATGCAAGAGATTCTCAAACAGCCGCAATATCAGCCGATGGAAGTTGAAAATCAAGTCATCGTTCTTTTTGCGGGGACAAACGGTTTTGCCGACGCCGTCCATCTCGATAAAATGGCGCAATGGCAAGGCGACCTCATCCGCTTTATGTCCACCTCGTATCCCGAAATTGGCAAAGACATTGTCGCCAAGAAAGTGATTACCGACGATAACCGCACGACGTTGAACAAAGCGCTGGAATCGTTCCGCTCGGGCTGGCAAGCGTAGGGTTCGTAAAAAGATGGCAATTAATGAGGGGTATAATGCTCAAACTCCAAAAAAGATTCCAATACATTCCTTTTCACATTCACAATCGCGCTTTGCTATATTATCGTCACGCGTTGCACGAAAATGAGTTGTCGTAACAAACTTACTTAACTTCTATCTGGAGGAAAAATGGTTGCACAATTGAAAAAACTCGTCGTGGCGCTCAAGGAAATCGGTTATTCAGGCGGTCATATAGGAAGAGATTTAAGATTTGGCATTGACGTCAACGGAAATTTCACCTTTCTTAAAAAGAAAATCAAGGCTGAAAAAAATTATACCGTCAATAGAATTTTACGCAGAACAACGATAGCGGAAGGTGAAAAAGTTGATTTTACTATTGGCGTTAGCCTAATTGAGCAAGATTTGCTTCTTGACATAGGACAGAAAAACTCTGCTTTTACATTTGACGCGACAGAAGCGGGGATAAAAAAACATGTCATTGAAATAGAGGTAAAAGAAGGCAAAAAAAAAGCCGTCTTTTCATTCCAGATTGAAGCGGCGATTAAGGACGCCGAATTTTCCCGCTTCGACCAAATGCTTGCATACATACATCAAAAGATGCTTGCAAACGCCCAAAGCAGGGACGCGCAAGCCGTCAAGGATGCGCTCAATCACGGGGACGCTCTCTTAGCGCGCACGCTTTGGGTTAACCTTGTCGGCGACAACGCCAAGTGGGATTACCAATATATCTTGAAAAAGAAATTTAAACTTTCGTCGCCAGCTGATTACTGGTCGCTTGTGCGTGGTAGCGACAAATGGGAATTGCGTTATGACGCGTGGTCAAAGATACACTATGGATTTATCGAGAGGGCAATCGGGTTTAATGACCAAACTCTTCAGGATTATGCGGCGTCCGGTCTACCAGGAACTGGCGCAAACGACGAAGGCGATATTTTAAGTATGCAAATCGGCGCTGATTTGTGGGACGCCGTTCAAACAGGATTAACGCAATCGCAACTCCACGAAGCCGTCCTATCTCGCTTGCAAGATTATTTGGATATTCAACAGGAAAACTCTAACGTCAATATTGTACTCGGCTGGGCGGAGCAGGACGGCTACAGAACCCAATTTCCAACTAACGCCTTTCCACGCAAACCGTCGCCGATAAAATTTGACGATCCAAAGTATTGGAACATTAATGGAAATTACGCTGCGCGACAATGGAAATATCTCCAAGCCATGCAAATAGACAACGCTTTTCCTTACTCTATATTCTCGTATCCAAGCACGAATTGTACGCTATTTACCAGCCTTGGATGGTATAACGCAGGAATTCGATTTCCATCAACGGATCCGAGAGTATGGAACGCAGACGCATTCAAATCAAATCCTAGCGTTGTTATGCCGGCTCTTTATGCAACTCCCCAGAATCAACAAATGATGTCTGATTATCATGGAGAAATTCGTTTGGTTTTTAAGGAGACCGCGCCTTTATATAACAACCCCGCCTTTGCATTGTTTTGCAATCAACATGGTAATTTATTTATGCCGGGAAGTATTTTGTACACCAAGAATATAGCAATATTTACTACAAAAGGTCCGAATGGCGACCCCATTATTAATCCGATTGACGTTAATGCGTTTGGGCATTCCGTTGGCATGCTTGGCCCTGGCAGTAATGGCCTCAACGTAATCGAAATGAGCGGGCCTTCCGATTTCGTAAACAATGGCGAAGAATACAACGCCTTTTGGAATGATAAGGACAATCCAGTTAGAAAGGATTTGCCAACGGATGATTACTGGTACGACAAAATTCAAGACACAATTTCAATACGTTCTTTGTTCGACAAAATACCTACAAAAACAACCGAGATGCTTGATCATCCCGGTGGTCCTCTCACAATAAACTTCATACCCAAAGAATTATCCATTGTCCCCGCCCAACCGATGACAGTTGAAGACCTGCCAAAATATGGACTGAATCCAACTTCGTTAGCAACGGAACCGACATATCTTACGGATAGAGTAGACCTTGCGGGAATTGACGCTACAAAACCGGGTTATTTAATTAATTCCACTCAGGGGCAGGGCGTGGAAGCATATTATTGTCCGCCAACAAAATAGTCGTTAATTCAGGCAATGAAACAAAAACTTGTTGTCCTTTCGTTAGTTTTGATTTGCGTATCTGTAACAGGTTGCGCGGTGAGGGTGTTGCCTGTTGTAAGCGCGTCTACGGCTTATATTTCTTCTCCTATGCTGACCAAAATATCAGTTGCCGCTACAAAAACACCTACGTCTACTATTGTTCCATCACCCGCGATCACTCCAACGCCATTCCCAACGCTGAACTTTGTGCCTTCAGGTAAAATCATCTACAATGGCGGAAAGATTATATATGCAGACGGGAGTCGCATCGCTACACTTTTGATGCCATTAAAACCTGCGTCCTCTCCCAGTCCGCTTGATATCGCTGAGGTTGGGGCATGGAATTTTCATTGGTCAAACGATGGCAAGTATCTTGCTTTTCAATGTGTTGATAAGCCTTTTGGCGGAGAACTAAATGTATGTATTTTAGATATGAAGTATTTAAAAATAGGAGACTCTGAGCATTTGCTTGATTATTTGAAAATCGCGCGCCTTTATAGAGTAGGGAAAGTTGAAGGCATTTCTTTTGGTCCATTCCTTGGCAGCCTCAGTTGGTCTCCAGATAATAAATATGTAGGGGTGGCTATTATTGGAGCAGTAGAAAGCCCATGCATCATTGAGGCGCAAACGGGGGATTTTGATTGTAGTACGTCCAATATGCTTCGAACTGGGTTGTCGGCTGACGATTTGAATCTGTTATCTAGTTCGCGTTCTTTTGTGCTTTCATGGTCTTCAAAGAACATAAATCATTTGGTTTTTGCTTCTCAACAAAACCGCCTATTTTTGTTGGATTTGCAAAATAAAAGCATTGATACAATTTGGTCTCCTCCCGGGAATGGCGAGATTGATTATGAACAAATTCCAGTTTGGTCTTCGGATGGAAAGAAGATTACCTTTGTGTATACCGAGGGAGAAAAGCAAGGCGCTAATTGGGTAGCGCAGAATTATGTAATTGGCAGAATTGATGATGATGGCTCTAACTACGAACGATTGATTGACGGGAAGGAGGTGTACAACCAAATTGTCGGCATGATACCTGAGGAATATCGCGGTGGAAATTTTGAATTGCATATCTCTTCCTGGTCTCCCGATGGACGTTTTCTATTGTTTGTTGTTTATATGAACAAAAAAGGCGTAGATCCCGCTACTTATGGCAATCCCGATGTTTTTACTTCGGGTATGTTTTACTTAGACACAAAAACCGGGGCTGTTATTCCTTTGAATGTTGATTTCAGTAATCCCCATGGCTACAGTCCTGATTGGGGTCAGTAATCCAAGAAAGGCAATGATGGAAATTAATATTTCACAAATTATTAGCGCGGTAAATAATAATCGGTAATTGGTGAACCAGTCGCATGACGACTACCCGACTGGTTACCGACGACTGATAACTGATAACTAAATTCCCCCGACTAACCAGTAAGGAACCCCCATGACCTCCGCCCGTGAAATGCGCCTCCGCATTAAGAGCGTAAAAAACATATCGCAAGTCACGCGCGCATTGGAAACGGTGAGCGCGAGCAAAGTCCGCAAGGCGATTAATGCGGTGACAGCAACTCGCGCCTACGCCACCAAAGCGTGGGAAGTGTTGAAGCACGTCGCCGAACAACCCGGACGCGAGAATTTGCATCCGCTTTTGGCGTTGCGGAATCCCGTCAAAAACACGCTGGCGGTTGTCATCACAGGCGACCGCGGACTCGCGGGCGCATACAACTCTAACGTGATTCGTTTTGTCGCCCAGCGTTTTGATTCAAATCCCGTGCCGATGAAATACATCGCCGTTGGGCGCAAGGGGCGCGATATGCTTGTCCGCCGCAAAAAGAACGTGATTGCAGAATTCAGCGGATTGCCGCCCGCGCCGACCTTCGCGGACGTTTCCGCCATCGGTCATCTCGCGGTGGATGAATTTAGAAAAGGCGCGGTGGACGAGATTTATCTCGTTTACACGGACTTCATCACCATGACGAAACAAGTTACGACGGTCAAAAAACTTCTGCCGCTGGAATTGGAAGACGCGGGCTTGGTCAAGGATTTTGAACACAAGTCCGCAGTTCCCGCCGCCGCGTATGAATACGAACCCGATATGCGCGTCATCCTCGATGAAATCATCCCGCGCTTTACCGCGTTGCAAGTCTATCAAGCGATTCTAGAATCGCAAGCCAGCGAACACGCCGCCCGCATGGTCGCCATGCGCAACGCAACGGACAACGCCAAAGAACTCGTCGGCGGGTTGCAACTGGCGTATAACAAAGTCCGCCAGCAGGCGATTACGAATGACATTTTAGATATTGTCGGCGGGGCGGAAGCGTTGGGGTAGTAATTAGGTAATTGGTAAATTAGGAATTAGGTAATTGGGTAATTAGGAATTATGGTAGGAAGCCCTAAGAGACTGTTTCTTAAGTACACGGATTACGCGGATTTCACTGATTTTCACGGAAAAATCCTTTAAAAATCCGTGTTTACCCGTGTAATCCGTCCAATCCGTGTACAAAAAAGAATTAAGAAACACTCTCTAAGCGCCTAATCAACTAATTACCTAATCGCCTACTTTGGAGGAAGCATGACATCAACAGGCAGAGTCGCGCAAATACTTGGCGGCGTAGTGGACGTGGAATTCGCGGAAGGCAACGTCCCCGATTTGTACGAGGCGATTGAAATCGAGCGCCCCGATTCGTTGCCGCTCGTTCTCGAAGTGCAGAAGCATCTCGGCAACGGTTGGGTTCGCACCGTGTCAATGGACACCACCGACGGCTTGCAACGCGGCATTCCCGCCTTTGCGACGGGCGCGCCGATTATGGTTCCTGTTGGTCCTTCCACGTTGGGACGCATTTTCAACGTGTTGGGTCGCCCTGTGGACGAAAAAGGCGAAGTCAACGCGGTGGCGCATTATCCAATTCACCGCCCCGCGCCGTCGTTTGCGGAACAATCCACGCACGTCGAAGTTTTTGAAACGGGCGTCAAAGTGATTGACTTAATCGCGCCGTTTACCAAAGGCGGCAAGACGGGCGTCTTCGGCGGCGCAGGCACGGGTAAGACCGTTATCATCATGGAGTTGATTCGCTCGGTTGCGACGGAACATGAAGGCAACTCCGTGTTTGCCGGCGTCGGCGAACGCACCCGCGAAGGCACGCAACTCTATCGTGAAATGCTTGAGTCGGGCGTGATGAAAGATACCGTCATGGTTTACGGGCAGATGAACGAACCTTCGGGCGTCCGCTTGCGCGTGGCGTTGACCGCGCTTTCGATGGCTGAATATTTCCGCGATCAGGGCAAGGACGTTTTGCTTTTTGTGGATAATATCTTCCGCTTCTCCATGTCTGGCTCGGAGGTCTCCGCGTTACTTGGGCGTATGCCTTCGGCGGTGGGATATCAACCCACGCTGGCGACGGAGATGGGCGAGTTGCAAGAGCGCATCACCTCCACGCGCACGGGTTCGATTACGTCCATGCAAGCGGTTTACGTCCCCGCTGACGATTACTCCGACCCCGCGCCTGTCGCCACCTTTACGCATCTCGACGCGACCATCGCGCTGGAACGCTCCATCGTCGAAAAAGGAATCTACCCCGCCGTTGACCCGCTCGCCTCGACGTCGCGCATCCTCGACCCGAATATCGTCGGCGAGGAACATTATCGCACCGCCCGCGAAGTTCAACGCATCTTGCAGCGCTACAAAGATTTGCAAGACATCATCGCCATTCTCGGCATTGACGAACTTTCCGAAGATGATAAAATCATCGTCTCGCGCGCGCGTAAAATTGAACGCTTCTTCTCTCAACCCTTCTTCGTCGCCGAACGCTTCACGGGCATGGCGGGGCGTTACGTCCCTATCAAAGACACCGTTCACGGCTTCCGCGAAATTCTCGACGGCAAATGCGATTCGCTCCCCGAGCAAGTCTTTATGATGGCGGGGAGTATCGAGGACGTCAGAGAGCGCGCTGAAAAATTAGCCCACGAGGAGTTTTAGTAATTGGTAAATGGTAATTAGGTTAACGCCCAATTACTAATTACCAATTACTAATTACCAATTACTAATTACCAATTATGATCCGCTGCGAAATCGTTTCCCAAGATCGCACCGTATTCGCGGGCGACGTGGATATTGTTATTCTGCCGGGCGTGACGGGGGAAATGGGCATTCTTCCCAGACACGCTCCCGTTCTCACCACGCTGAAATTCGGCGTCGTCAAAATTCGCGCGGGCGGCAAAGAAGAACTCTTTACGGTGGCGGGCGGAGTCGCTGAAGTGCAACCGGATATCGTCACCGTTCTGGCTGATCGCGCTGAGAATGTCATGGAAATTGACGTGGTTCGCGCGGAAGCCGCCAAGAAGCGCGCTGAGGAATTCCTTGCCCAGGGTGCATCCGCCGATCCAGATCGATATCTTGTCATGGAAGCCGCGTTGCGCAAATCTAACCTGCGCCTCGACGCGGTTCGGCGTTATCGTAAAACGCGCTTGCCTTATTCGGAATAATATTAGTCAAGCAGTCGAATAGTCGTTAGTCAAATAGTCAAATGCGACTGCCCGACTAACGACTAACGGCTAACGACTAAAGGACTAATTTTGGCAAATTTTTTTTCAAAAGACTTAGGCGTCGACCTAGGCACTATGTTCACTCGCATCGCCGATAGCGCGCAAACGCTGTTGGAGGAGCCGACAATTGTCGCGATTGACGTCGCCGACCAAAAAATGGTCGCGGCGGGCGTCGAAGCGCGCGATATGTTCGGCAAAGTCCCCGAAAATATCGAAGTCGCGCGCCCGCTTCGCAACGGCGTGATTGCCGATTATGAAATTACCGAGACGTTGCTTCAATATTTGTTGCAACGCGTCAGCGGCTCCATGCGCATCTTTCGTCCGCGCGTGATGATTTCCGTCCCGTATGGCGTGACCAGCGTGGAGCGGCGCGCGGTTTATGAAGCGGTTATCGAAGCGGGGAGTCGCGAGGCGATTTTGATTCAACAACCTTTAGCCGCCGCCATCGGCATTGACCTGCCGATCAACTCGCCGTCTGGAAATATGATCATCAGTCTCGGCGGCGGATGCACCGAAACGGCGGTCATGGCGATGTACGGCATCGTCGCGGCGGAAACGCTCCGCATGGGCGGCATGGACTTGGACGATGCGATTGTCACTTATGTTCGTCGCAAATACGGCGTGATTATCGGACAATCCACCGCAGAGCAATTGAAAATTCGCATCGGCGCGGCGGTTCCGCAAGATACTGAGAACAGCATGGAAGTGCAGGGGCAAGACCAAGTGACCGGCTTACCGCGTCCCGTCACGTTGACGACGGGCGAAATCGTCGAAGCCTTGCAAGACCCGTTGAAACAAATCGTCGAATCGGGGCGCAAAGTGTTGGAAAAAACTCCGCCCGAACTCGTCTCCGATATTATTGATCGCGGCGTCGCCTTGTGCGGCGGCGGCGCGTTGTTGCGCGGCGTGGACAAACTGCTGACCAAATCGCTGGGCATCCCCGCCTATCTTGTAGATAATCCGCTGACTTGCGTAGTGCAAGGCGCGGTCAAAGGCTTTAGCATGTTGAACGTGATTAGAAGGAATTTGCCGCAGGTGTAGATGAAGCAGGCAGGGAAACAAATAAACAGGTAAGCAAGGAAAAGCCCCGCGAAGAAATTCGCGGGGCTTTTGTTTTACAGGACAGTTAATAGCGCAGATTTTCAATGCAAAACAATCAACGCTCAAACAATCTCTACCCCTGCCAACTTTTCAATCACCCCCACCACAGCGGAGTTATCCAGCTCGCCCATGCCCAAATCAATCATTTGTTGAAAGAGTTTTGCGTTTTCAGTCGTCGCGGAAATGGGGACGTCATATTCTTTCGCCGTCTCCAAAACGATGTTCAAATCTTTGAGTTGCATCCGCGCTTTGAATCCTGGTGCGCGATTGCCTTCAAATAGACGCGGCGGTTTAATGTCCAACGTCCAGCATTGCGCGGCGCCCGCTTTGATGGCTTCGATCACTTTGCGCGGATCCACGCCCGCCTTCTTTGCGAAGACAAGCAACTCGCCCATCGCCACCATCTGCGCCGCGACCATGATTTGATTCGCGGCTTTAGCCACTTGTCCCGCGCCCGCCTCGCCGACATGCGTAATTGTTTTACCCATTGCTTGCAACACAGGCAGCGCCTTCGTCAGCGCCTCCTCGTCCCCGCCGACCATGATGGTCAGCGTCGCGTTGCGCGCTCCAACATCGCCGCCAGAGACGGGAGCGTCCAGCGAATAAACGCCGATATTTTTCAACTTCTCCGCAATCATCCGCGCCGAAGCGGGCTTGATGGTGGAGTTGTCAATGACGATTAATCCCGCGCGCGCACTTTCAACAATTCCGTTTTTGCCCAAGACCACTTGCTCCACGTCGGGCGAATCAGGCAGGTTGGTGAAGATAATATCCACCTGCGCCGCGACTTCTTTGGGAGAGTTCGCCGCAGTCGCGCCCTCCGCGACCAACTCGTCCACTGCCGCGCGAGAGCGATTGTGTACCACGACGGGAAACCCCGCCTTCAAAATATTTCGCGCGATGGACTTGCCCATCAATCCCAAACCAATGTATCCGATTTTCATAAAATCTCCCGTAATGCGGAATTCATTCCGCCAGAAATATGCCGAGATTATAACCGCCCGCTAATAACACATCACGGAATATTCAGCATTTCTTAACCCGCTTGGTATAATACCCCAAACCACAAAAGGAGACCCCGCCATGCGTCCCATTTTCACATTCACATTCGCCCTGTTTTTATTAATCGCTTGTTCTTCAAATGCCCCAGCGCCAACACTGACAACAATCTCGTCAACGTCAACCCCTAACTCGCAACCCGCAACTCCTAACTCGCCCACCCCCACCATCCCCCCCACCGAGACCCTCCCCCCAACGCGGACTATTGACCTCCAGCCCCTCCCCCCCGCATGGACAGCCGCGCTCGGCGACCAATTTGAAATTGCCCAAAACGGCGAAATCATAAACACACAATCAGGCGACGCAATCCCCGAAATGCGCCTCAACCCAGACGGCACCATGACCCGCACCTATGAATACGAAGGCAAAAATTTCATCCTTCCGCTCGACCCCGCTAAAGATATAAAAGTATTACCCAACGGAAACCTCGACATGCAAGGCTGGATATGGAATAGCGAGACGGGAGAAATGGAGCGTAAATATTTCTCAGTAAAAGACGGCATAAATACCGCAGAAAAAGGCGAGACGCTCTACAGCATTGCCGAGATACAGGCGTTTTTAGCAAACCCTGATAATGTAGATTTGAGCAAAGAGGCGAGAAGGGAAGACGAAGATTTTAAAAACTATTTGCACTATTGTACAGTTAGCTCTCCCGAATGTTCAGGGCTTGATAAAAATTATGGAAGTAACATGGGAGGAGAAGTTCTTAATAAAAATTTATGGGGAGACAATAAAATACCTATCCCCGATGGAAAGGGAGGCTATGCAACGGTAGATACGGCAACTTTTATAGTGACTGAGTTGAAGAATAAACCAATTACTATCGTAGCATTTACAGGAAAAGATGGGCAGGTAAAAATAATGTTGGGGGATACTAACGTAATGCTTACCTCTAATGACAATGAAATTAAGGACTGGCGTTCGACATCGTGGGGCAAATATTACGAGAATCATGATTCGATTAACTTTTGGAAGTAATGCAGTCGTCCTCTCTTCTTTCTTTTTATCTTTCAATTTGCATTTAGGAGAATTATTTTATTTAATAAAGTAATGCACAAGATAATTATTCTGTTGGTATTTGTTGGGTGTATGGGATTATTTGGAGGACGAGTAGTGATGGGGCAGTCGCAGGGAGGGTCGTGTACGGGAACTTGTTACAACGCGGATACGGGGATTATTACGGTGGTCGGGGGATATGGCAGTAGCAATACCACAAGAGCGAACCAAATTATGGCTGAATTGGGGGGAAGTTGGCGGTGCAATGGAAATAATTGTCAGTGTAATGGGTGCGGGGGAGGGGGGAGTGGGGTGAGGGAAAAGGTAT
>Ga0315281_10003037_pt1 | contig 24729 bp, 19 predicted proteins | sample YL17G07_0_MG_FD_204540 | JGI IMG/M metagenome (GOLD analysis project Ga0315281, IMG submission 204540) | Sediment microbial communities from Yellowstone Lake, YNP, Wyoming, USA - YL17G07_0 | ecosystem: Environmental > Aquatic > Freshwater > Lake > Sediment | place: USA: Wyoming | collected... | reverse complement strand
GCAATCCCTCGATTGCAGTGAAGCTTTGCATCTTTAATGTTATCAGCAAATAACGCGGTAACTCCCAAACTCAAGAACAAAACCAATGGTGCTATTATTTTCATTTTTCGCCCTTTCAATAATAGTTTATAGAAAGTCGGTACTTTCTTTTCAGGCTATATTTGAACAAATTATACAGAAGGTTGCCATTTAAAAGTCTTTCAACTAAAGAGAACAAAAGAGAAAAAGGATAATTATCCTTGATAAAACAAAGCAAAAAGACATAATAAGCATTAATAGTACATATTATTATAGCAGATTGGATGTAATTAAATACTTGGAGGAAAACATGAGGCGAACGCACAAAGTATCATGGTTTATTCCTTTACTTCCGGCGTTGCTTTTATCATCCTCTTTATATGCTAAGTCAAAGCCTCAAGCCCTGGAACCCATTACAGACACCGTTTTAAAGGTTGTAGATGGCAACACGCTAAAGATAAGGCACAATGGGCAAGAGGAAAGCGTCCGGCTAATTGGAGTAGGCATACCGGAAAGCAAAGCTAATAAAAAAGCAAAGAAGGACGCAGAAAGAAGAAGCAAGGCAGGCGTGGAGACTGTTACAGCTATGGGCAAGAAGGCGGCTATGTTTACGGCAATGTTGGTTAAGCCTGGGGATGCGGTAAAGTTTGAATTTGATGAAAGACCACGAGACCAGTACGGAAGGCTGTTAGGTTATGTTTATCTATCGAATGGCAAAATGTTGAATGAGGAAATCATCAAGGCCGGATATGCCGGCATTATGACCTATCCACCGAATGTGAAGTATCAAGAGAAATTCTTGAAGGCTTATAAAGAAGCAAGAGAGAACAAGAGAGGGTTGTGGAAATGAAATTTAATTCTTTGGGAATTGTATTGAATAAAAAGCAAAAGTATCATTTTCTCTCTTCTTAGGTGCTCCATAGTGCTGATAAAACAAAAACACTTGCACTTTTCTTCGTTTGTGCTATAGTGGATACCTCATTGGGAAAAGCAATTTCCTGTCATCTCTATTATTACAAGGAGACACAATAGTGGAAAAACTTTTAGCAAAGAAAACATTTGAAAAAGGTAATACTATCGTTCAGGAAGGCACCGAAAGTTACAACGTATATATTATAACACGTGGAGAAGCAGAAGTGAGAAAAAGCTATTTCGGCAAGGATGTCTGTGTAAACATCCTTAAAAAAGGAGATGTTTTTGGCGCAATCGCATTAATTGCAAAATCACCCAGATGCGCTACAGTTGTAGCAAAAACGGACTTAGAAGTAAACATGATGTACAGGGACGACTTTCTAAGAATTTTGGATAAACTTCCCGAAGAGGTACGTGTAATAGTAAAAGGGGTGGTTGACGAATTGGCCGGTGCTTATGATTTGTGTGCCGAATTGGCTGTGCTTTCAAAACAAATGTTACACATGAAAGACAGATTGAAATCCTTGAATAAGGAAAGTATCAAAGAATATTTAAGTCAAACACCAGAGATTATTCAAACTATGTTTCTTTCGTTGGATCATAATTTAACAAGCATGGTTCATAACTATTTTAATCTGGCAGAGCAGCTAGACAAAACTGTAGTCGAAATCGACTCACTCTTTTCTCAAGATTTCGGGCAAAAATCATAATCAGACGGTTTGGTTGAGGTGAGAAACTCAACAGATTGTTGAATACCACAAGCGGTTGGCATGTAGCTTCACTTGTGTACAGCACAACCTATTTGACTAATCTGCAAAGAGTGTGTTGGTTCACCGTGAATTGGAATTTTCAAATCAAAGCTACTGTTTTACCACCGTTCTCTGGCATCGCTTCCCAATTAATGCCTACTATTAGAACAAAAGCCGCATAAAATAGCCATTCTTAAAGTCCTTCGGCGAAATCGAACATCAAAAATAGATAGTAAATACCTGTGGCTTGGATTTTAAAAATATAGTCTCATTCTGCGGGTGTCCTATCATTATCCAGATGCTGGGCAAAACGCCCCCCCCGTCCAGAAGTGGAAAGAACTCTTTCTTGTTTTTCCTGTTTCTTCGGATAAGGTACGGCATAAGTATGGTTCCAGGTGTATGATGCAGTTGCCATTTGTTAGTATTGGAATACTTATGACGTAATGAGAAATTATGGCTAGTAATTTTTACCTCCTTCTTAAGTTTCTCTGCGTTCTTTACGTATCTTCAGCGTCCTCTGCAGTAAACTGTTACGATAACCCAGAAATCTGTGATTCCTTAAGCAAAAAACCGTTTCATTTCCCCAAACACCACCTCCTGTTTATCCTTGATGCACCGGGCGTTGGGCAGCGACTGGAGGAACAGGTATCCATATTTTTTGGTGACCAGGCGCCGGTCAAAAATAATTACCACGCCTCTGTCGTCACGGCTGCGGATGAGTCTTCCGAAGCCCTGCTTGAATTTGATTACCGCCATGGGGAGTGAATAGTCATAGAAGGAGTCGCCCCCGGCAAGTTCAACGGCCTCGGCCCTTGCTTCAATAATCGGCTCCGTGGGTACCTTGAAGGGCAACCGGGTGATGATGACACATTCCAGTGCGTCGCCCTTGACGTCGATGCCTTCCCAGAAGCTGTCGGTCGCAAAGAGGACAGAAGTCTTGTCCTTCTTAAAAGTCTCCAGAAGGCGGTGCCGGTTGTCCGTCCCTTGCCGCAAGCAGGTATAGCCCAGTTGCGTGATGCGCGATTCCAGCTTCCGGTACAGCGTGAAAAGCAGGCTGTACGAGGTAAACAGGACGAGCGCACGCCCGTCCGAGATTTCAACGGCCTTCAGGATGCTCTCTTCGAGTGTCTCCCGGTAACCCGGTTCATTCGGCTCTGCGATGTCCGTAGGAATGCCAATCATGGACTGCTTTTTGTAATCAAAGGGTGAGTCAAGGATCAGTTCCGACAGCCGTTCGCCGGGGAGCAGGCACAGGCCGACGTTGTCGCGGAAAAACTTGAAGCTCCGGTTAATCGACAGTGTGGCAGAGGTCATGATAATCGTGTTATAGTTGTCGTATAGGCACGTCTTCAGGCCTTCGGCAATGGAGAGCGGCGCGGTGCAAAAGCGGATAATGGGATTTCCCTTATGCTTCCTGACCTCTATCCACTTGCAGGAGTTTGTATCCGGCGTTACAAAGATCGAGATGTCATTGGCTACGGCTGTGAGACGCTCCTTGCATGAAATAACGTCTATCAACACGGATGACAGTAAGTCCTGTGCCTTTTTAGATAAAGCGCCCATTTCGTGCAGCAGTGCTTTTAATGACGCGAGAAATTTATGGACATCCATGCAGAGCGACTTCAGCTTCGGCTCCAAAATATTTTGCCACACGTCCGTTGAGGTAAAGTCTGCGGTAATGCGCAATTTGACCTCTTCGTCCTTTTTGGGCTCTTCGTTCGTATTAATTGCGGCGTTTCGTATAAAGGTTTTCTGAATGGCGGTGTTTTTAGCCTTTCCGCCAGCCCACGCCTCGCGGGAAGGAGCGGCGCCGAATGGCTTTTGGGCGGAACCTTGCTGCGATAGATGCTCAAGTATGGTGTCCGACAATTCCTCGAAGACGTTCTGAACGGCGTCGTAGAGGAGTTGCCGTGCGTCCAGGACTTCTGTATTAATCTTCTCAATGATGTTTATTACAAGGGCATTATCGTGAACAGAGCACACCTCTTCGAGTTTGATTTTGAGGTACTGCAGGAGGCCTTTTCTCGCATCCTTCGGATTGACAAGCCTGCCCAATATTTTTAACGCCCGCATCCTCGAAATAGCGCAACTGAGATTTGCTGTTGCCACCCCTTCAAGGTGATGCGCCTCGTCGATAATCATTTTCTTGAATGGCGGCAGGATGGCGGAAATAGTGTGGTTTTTCATTTCCTGGCGTACAACCATGTCTGCCATTAAAAGGTAGTGGTTTACCACCAGCACGTCTGAGCTGGCGGCATTTCTCCTGGCAATGTAAAAAAAGCAATCGTCGTAAAATTGGCATTTCAACCGGGTGCATTGGTCGGCCTCCGACTGTATGGATTCCCAGACGTCATCCTGGGGTATAAAGTTGAGGTCGGCCTTGCTCCCGTCGCGAGTCTTACCAGCCCATTCCAGCAAATCGTTCAACTGCTGCCTGTCCTTCTCCTCAACCAGGACGCCGCCGTCGGCGCGCAGGTTGCTGACCTTTCTCAGGCAGATGTAGTTGTTTCTGCCCTTTACGAGCGCGCATTTAAATTTCTGACCGCTACACCGCCTTAATATTGGGATATCCTTCTCGATCAACTGTTCCTGAAGGTTTATCGTATGGGTGGAAATTATCACCCGTTCCTTATTCCATATAGCCCAGAACACTGCCGGGACAAGGTACGCCAGCGACTTTCCGGTGCCGGTACCCGCCTCAATCACAGCGACCTTGTCTTTATTAAAGGCGTTGGTCACCGCTTCCAACATATCTATCTGCTGCTTGCGGTATTCATACTGCGGCAGGTTTTTTGAAAAACTCCCGTCCGCCAGAAAGAGAGCCGAAAGCTCTTCGAAGGGCAATTCATGGTAGGTTTGCTTTTTGCAAGCCTTGACAACGGGGTATAAATACTCTGCGTTGTTATCGACAATGTAGAATCCGACGCCGTCCGCGCTCATGTGCGACGCAATTTCAACGTCAGCGTCCGATGGATGGAGAATCCCTTTCGGGTGGTTGTGGATGATAACGTCCCCGAACTTTGCCTCTTTAATAATGGCAGGCACGGCGTTCCGGTTCCCCATGGCATAAACGTCCACGTCCGACACCAAATATTCCTCGTTCAGACGGCCAACAAGAAAGACCTCGTTTCCATCGGCCTTTTTAATAGCATCCCTGATAGAGGATATTGCGTCTGGTGTAATAAATTCACTGGTTGACCACGTGGTTGTAATCATTCTGACAAGTATAAAATAAGATGCGGGTGTTATACAGTGAAAAATAGTAGCAATTTGGTTTCTTATGGGGCGATAGGCACCATCTTCAGATTCGCATGGAAGGACGCGGAGTCTGTACACCGATAAAACATCCCCTGGCTAAAACCAAGCGTGAACAATTCAAAAACGTCCAGCATAGCCAAAAGCCTCTGTTCACGTGGTACCTGTAACTGCAGAAGGCAACTCCCCGTAGTTCTTAAGCCTGCCGGGGATTGCGGTTCTCGGGTGGTTGTCATGGGAAAGCCCGTGGGGAAATATAATTGACAGGGAGTATTATCAGAGGAAAAACGGATTTGCTTCCGTCATAACAGGCTCTTATAATGTGTCAAGCAGCCTGTAGTTATCAAAGGCGCGGGCAGCCCGTGCAGCGAGGGAGAAATTATGAAAATTCATTTTAGATTGAGGCCGTTGACCATTTCAATGGTCGTCGTTGCGATGGTTTGTGCCCCTGCCGGTTTCGACCTATTTGATCTGCAAAGCGCTGGTGCATGACGCACTCGAAAAGCTTTCTGCGGTGCTTGAAGCGCGGCACAGCGCGGTGGTTTGCCAGTTGGATATGGTGCAAAGGGAAATGCATATATTGGCGGCATCCCCTACCACCGTCAAAAACCTGGCTGCATTTTCCCGCATTTACCGGTTTCGCCATCGTAAACCTGATTTATTTGGCTTTATGGTAGGGCTATTTTACATTCTGTCAAATAGAAAATCGCTATTCCCATCAGCCGGTTTTGTAGATTAGGTAAGTGAGGCGAAACCCAACCTACAGCCGTTCATGGCATGTAATAATTTGTTGGGTTTCGAGCCTCAACCTAACCTACCCGACTGTCAATGGCAATAGCTATTACCGCCAATAATCTCAACAGCCCAGGGTGAAAGGCCTACATCAGGAATTCTGGTGTATTTATCTGTTGCACCGTCTATAACGTAAACGGAGTTGTTCGTAGAGCATGCGAGATAAACCGATTTCCCATCAGGAGTCGTTGTCGCGGTCTCCAGCATGAGTCCTTCGCCAAATTTAATCCGTTTTAACTCCTTGTATTTCTCCATGTCGATAACGTATATGGCGCTTTCCGGCTGGCTGATGATATAAGCCTTTTTACCGCCATTTACAAAGTTTACCCCGGTCATCCCTTCACCGCCTGGAAACGTGGTTACAACCTTATTGCTCTTTACTTCGATTACCGATACCGTCTGATCGCCGTTGTTGGGAACGACAACCTTTGTTCCATCAGGGGACGCGTAGGCGCGCCACGGTTTTTCACCAACGGGGATGGTTTTCACAACCACGTCGGTTCGCGTATCAATTACGGCTACCTGATTAGAATCACCGTCGGCTGCATACAAATACCTCCCATCCGGGGTCAACGTGGGATTCACAATGCCGTTAATTTCAGAGAGTCTCTTATCCAAATTAAAGGATGCAAGCACATGAGAACTTCCGATATAAATGTTCTTGATAAGCTTCTGGCTCTTTACGTCTATCACCCCAATTTCATGGGCGCCAAGGCTTGATACATAGACTTTAGACGTATCGGGTAATATAGAAAACCCGTGCGGCTCGTAAAAGCCATGAATTCTGTTAATTTCTTTGCTGTTTACGACGTCCACGATCGAAACGGCGCCTTCCTCCATATCCCCTATATACGCCCATTTCCCGTCATGTGATATTACAAAATGTTCCGGGGCAATACCCAGCCGTACCTTCTTAACCACCCCGCTTGGTAAATCTACAATTACGGCATAATTTTTCTGTGTTCCCGTAGTAACCAATCGCTTGCCATCCATAGTTGCCATGGTCATGTGCGGATTGCAGCAAGTGCCGCAATCAATACGGTCGATAACCTTGTTTGTTTTCATATCGATAACGGCAACGTCGCTTGAATCACGGTTTGTGACAAAAACCACAGATTGCGGGTCAAAAACCTGTTTTACATGAGTTTCGTGTCCATTTCCCGCATACACCAGCCCTGGCAATGTTCCCATGACAAAAGCACACAACATCGGTAATCCCATTTTTTTAAACATTTTTTTCTCCTTTTCTAAATTAACACCTGTTTCGCCCTTTCAGGGCCAGAACACTTATTTGTCTTACAACCAAGGCTGATACCCTGGCAATCTTCTGTTGACCCGCACCTCCTTTCTTTGTAACTTTGTGACATAAAATTAAAATTCAATTTGTGTCCTTACACCAAACAAAGTAACAACATCGCTCCCTTCTAAACTAATAGGGTCAAATACGGCCTGAAACAATGGTGTGATAGCAAAGTGATTATTGAAGGCAAACCGGTAATGTATCTCCGACACCTGTTCTTCACTACCATACACGGACTCTGTATTGCCAAAGGCAAAGGCTGTGCTGTCGTTTACCCGGGAAAGAAAAGGATGGCGTAGTTCCAACCCGGCGCTCCAGGCGCTTTTTATGTCAGCGCTATCCATCTCATTGATTCCATACCTTGCAAAGGTAACGAGTTTAGGCGAGATATGCTGGTCTATACTTACGCCGATACCCTTGTTGTTATTCCGGCCTCCATTTATTTTCCCCCACAACCGGTAGGTACCCTCTAATCCCAGCAGATAGCGTAACCGCATGCCAATTTCACCAATCCCAAACACACCATCGGTGATATCTGAGCCGGAGTTATCGGCGCTTTGTAAGCCTAACCCGAAGAACAAGCCTCTTCGTGTGTCATAAAAAGACGCTATGCCGGGACCATTTTCCGGCACCTCCAGCACGGGATTATTCACAAAGACGCTGGTAATGAATTGTGTTGTTTCGTCGTTAGCAACGTTATTAATGTCGAAATAGTTTGTCAGATCGATTTTGCCTACCACCAATCGTACATGCTGTTTAAAGAGTTCAGACTGTAGCCATGCCTCACGGACTGATACACGGTCAACACCATCCCCGTCCTGTAAAGAACCGGCGTCATCATTGAGACCGGAAAGGCTGCCGATAGTTTTGTCGGGGCCGTCTCCCCCAATAGCCTCTAAATCCACAAAAAAAGTCATGTTGGTAAGTGGTTTACCGATAAAAAACAGGTCCATAGAACTCGTTACTGCAGAACGCCTTTTTTCGCCGTCGTTCAGAATTTGTTGAAATATACCCGTTCCGCTTGCGCCTACAAGGATTCGTTTTTTGAATTCTTCATCCAGGGCAGTTGAAATTCTTTCCGAGATATTTTCTCGTCTGGCAAACTTAAACTTTTTGAAATGGGTACTCTCCTTTAATTTCAAACCACAGATACTACACCTTCCGTCTTCACCCAAAATTTCTGATTCATGCCCGTTAGGGCAAACATATTCAGTTACCTTCCGAATCTCTTCTGCGGTATCCATCAGGGCCGCCCTGCCCGTTAAATCCTGCACCGTTTCTTCCAGTTTTTCCATTCGCGATTCCAGATGCTCATGGATTTCCGGTTTTTCCTCTTGTGCCGCAGGATTTTGATTTGTGGTCTCGTGGTTCGTCGCCATACCCTTTTGTGTGTCGTTTGTGTTTGTATCCTCCAGGCGCGCCAATTGCTTAAAGGCTTCTGGTTTTTCCTCCAGATTAGCAGAACCCTGGCTCATTTTATTTTGAATTAGCGCTAAGTTTTTCTGCATATCTTTTAACACCGCATAGCAATTATCGATGTCGCCCATTTTTTCCTCCAGACGATTCAACCGTTCATTTATTTTGTCAAAATTGTCTTGCGACAAATCAGCAGACAGGGACGTTCCCTCGCAGGCAATTACAACTAAAAAGCACATAAAACATAAACGCAAAACACGCATCATTTCTCTCCTTTTCCGATTAAAACAAAAAAAGCCCATTTCTTCTTATAGGGAAGAAATGGGCTTTTTAATTATAAATACCAACGCCTCACCTCTTTTACTCCGAAGAAGTTTATTCAGCAAACATTACAGGCAGGTATTCTGACTAGCGGATCGTCCTACTGATTGCGCCTTCCCATCCAAACAAGGACAGTGGTTTTGCAACGTTCGTCACCGATTACAGCGGCGGTACCGTTCCCTTTACTCCATAAAATATCTGTAGCCACAGATTTTCCCTGATTGCATAAAAGTGATTGTGTAATCTCTTATGCACGAGGAGTTGGGATTCTCTTTTAATTTTGTTTGTATAAAAACCTGTAATGATTAATTTATTATTGTTACAGCGCGGTGACGTCCTCCTCAAAAAAAGAATTGTTACATCTTAGATAAATACGTTTATTTTGCGAAACCCCGTGTTCCGCTTAGTATAAGGCTTTTTGGCAAACATTAACGCAGCTCAACTTGGGGAGATATTCCGACTCGTTTGGGTTAGGTTGTCTTTGGCAGTATGTGCCTTTATTGAAGGCAAAACAAAAAAACCCACATCTCCGGTGCGAAGACATGGGTTCCATATTTTTATCCGTAGGACAGGTTGATAAGGTATCTCTACAAATAGTTATATTTCACCTTCACCTTCTTTGCCGTCGAAGACTACGTGAAGCAACTACAGGCAGGTCTTCTGGCTCCCGGATCATCCTATGAATCACCCCTTCCCACCCTTTTAAAACAGGGCAGTGGTATTGTGATGTTTGTCCCCGGTACAGCGGCGGGTCCGCTCCTTATCTCATCTCTATCAACATGAGACATGGATTCCCTTTTATTTCAACGCATCTCTGCGCTAAAACACCTGTAATTGATTTATTTTAAACAAAAAGAACAATTCATTCCAATCTCAATGGGTGGCATTTTACTTTAAACAACAACCTTTTGTCAAATTAAATATTTTGACAATATTTTCATCTTCAGAGGCGGAGTGTATTCACCAAAAATAGTAACACCGCAAAACGCAAAAAACGCAATGGAAATGGACGTTGAGAAATAAATGGTGGATACGGCAATACAAGACAATCGCCTTAATCCACCCTACCCACTGTTTTTGTAATCACTAATCAATGGCGTCCCGTCCATCACGCAACAAACGCCAGAACTCTACCGGATTATCCGTGCCGCCGGAAACCGGCTTGAGCCGCTCTTCGGTGCGGAGTAGATATTCCAGTGCTTCCAAACCCTTCGCCGGTGCAATGGTGTCCAAATACCAATCGCGCCTGATTACGGGCGCTGAGATTGGCCGCCATCCCTGTTTCGGCCCAGGGTCAACAATAAAACAAAAATCCCCCTGATCTTGTTTTAAAATAAAACCAGGGGGATTGTATGTTTGTATAATCTGTGCAATTGCAATTAATGTGCGTTTGCCAGCTTTAACCACGTATCGGCCCGCTTAAGGGTGACCTCTGTTTCTCGCCAGCGCTTCCTTCCGCGTGCAAGGCCTCTTCTGCCGCTTATTTATCGGCGCGGGCCTTTTCGACGTTCACTTCGCCTTCTTTCACGCACGAATCGGCCAATACAACAACGTTATTTGACAGCACTTCTAAGAAGCCGCCGTCAAGGGTAAATCCGAACGTCTTGTCATTAGCATCGACTACCGTGAGAGCTCCCGCATCTATCTCAGAAATAAGCGGCGCATGGTCTGCAAGCACACCAAAGGCGCCTTCCGTGCCTATGGCTCTAATGCTTTTTACCGTATCGCTGTAAATGATTTTTTCAGGAGCAATTATTTCAAATTTAAAGGTCTTTGACATGTCTATCCACCCATCTGCTTAGCTTTTTCAATGACTTCCTCGATGCCTCCCACCATATAGAAGGCTTGCTCCGGAAGGCTGTCATGCTTGCCTTCAACCACCTCTTTAAATGCCCGGATGGAATCCTTCAATGGAACGTACTTACCTTTCGTTCCGGTAAACTGTTCTGCAACAAAGAAGGGCTGTGACAGGAATTTTTGCAACCTTCTCGCCCTGGCAACCAATACCTTGTCGTCTTCTGAAAGTTCTTCCATACCCAAAATGGCAATAAAGTCCTGGAGTTCTTTATAACGCTGCAATATTCTCTGGACTTCTCTGGCAACGTCATAGTGTTCCTGTCCCAAAACTCTCGGATCCAGGATTCTTGAGGTAGACCGTAACGGGTCAACGGCAGGATAGATACCTAACTCAGCAATCTGGCGCGACAGTGCAATCGTTGCGTCCAAATGCGGGAAGGTTGTTACCGGCGCAGGGTCGGTAAAGTCGTCGGCAGGGACGTAAACGGCCTGCAACGAGGTGATCGAACCCTTTTTCGTCGTGGTAATCCTTTCCTGCAAATCGCCCATCTCGGTTGCCAGCGTTGGCTGGTAACCTACGGCGGAAGGCATTCTGCCCAGCAGCGCCGACACCTCGGAACCCGCCTGCACAAACCTGAAGATGTTGTCAATAAACAAAAGAACGTCCTGTCCTTCCGTATCCCTAAAATATTCTGCCATAGTCAAGCCCGTCAATGCCACACGAAGCCTGGCGCCGGGCGGTTCGTTCATCTGCCCGAAAACCAGCACGGTTTTGTCAATAACGCCGGATTCTTTCATTTCAAGCCACAGGTCGTTTCCTTCGCGGGTTCTTTCGCCCACACCGGCAAACGCCGAATAGCCACCATGTTCCGTAGCAATACTCCTGATAAGCTCCATAATTAACACGGTCTTACCTACGCCTGCGCCTCCGAACAGCCCGATCTTTCCACCACGGGCAAAAGGTGCCAGAAGGTCAACAACCTTGAGGCCGGTCTCAAGCACCGTAGTCGATGTCTCTCTTTCTTCGAACGTCGGCGGGTCGCGATGGATCGAAAGGCGCTTATCTGTCTTTACTTCACCCATTCTGTCTATCGGCTCGCCCAGGAGGTTAAACACCCGGCCCAACACCTCTTTGCCTACAGGCACGGTTATCGGAGCGCCGGTATTTATCGCCTCCATACCGCGGACCAATCCATCGGTTGTAGACATTGCGATGCAACGTACCGTGTCGTTACCCAAATGCTGCACGACCTCTGCGATTAAATCACCCGTTCTCTTGGGGTCATTTATGGCAATTGCGTTATGGATTGACGGCAGTCCGCCAACAGAAAACTTTACGTCAACAACGGGGCCGATTACCTGCACAACGGAACCCTTTATTTTATCTTTGTCTTTGTCTTTGTTTTTTTTAGCCAAAGGTATTACTCCTTCCTTCTCTTAGTCACAAACATAATGTAACAGAATTTTAAGCCTTGATCAGGGCCTCCGCGCCGGAGACAACCTCCAGGAGTTCCTTCGTGATCACTTCCTGCCTTGCCTTGTTATACGAGCGCACCAAGTCTTCTATCACCTCTCCGGCATTCTTCGTTGCGGCAATCATGGCGGTGCGCCGCGCTGCGTATTCAGACGTCAGCGATTCCAAAATGCACTGATAAATCTGGGTTTCGATGTATTTTGGAGACAGCCGATCGAGGATTTGATCAGCCGATGGTTCGAAAATATAGCCACCCTGGATTTTTTCATTCGACTCAAACTCCCCTTTTCCGATAGGCATCAACCGGATACTCGTTGGAACAAAGCGCATCATTGATTGAAACTTCGTAAAGAACACGTGCAATTGACCGAACTCTCCTGCCTCATAACCACTAATAAGTTTAGATGTAAGCTCCTTTATCTTGGTATATCCGATCTTTTCCACGTTTTCCGGAAAATATTTTTCGATAGAATATGCTCTTTTGGAAAAGTAATAATACCCCTTTTTCCCGATAAGGACGAGTTTTATAGTTTTGTCCGCGTGTTCTTTCGCAAACCTTACGAACGAATGAATGACATTGTTATTGTAAGCACCACAAAGTCCTTTGTCAGCAGTAATCAGGATTACCATAATCACCGGAATCTCTCCCGATTTATCGACAAAACAAGAGCTTGTAGTATCCAACGACTGTGAGGCCACCAGGTGGCTCAAAACCTGCCGCATCTTACCGGTATACGCCCGCGACGCATGCACCCTTGATTCCACCTTTTTCAGACGGCTCGCCGCCACCATCTCCATTGCCCTGGTTATCTGCTTGATACTGGTGACACTTCGTATACGTTGTTTAATCTCTCGCGTACTCAGCATCCTTTAGCCCTTCTTTGAAAAAGTTTGTTTGAATTCCTTGATGGCTGCATCCAGCTTTTGCGTTATTTCCGGGTCGAGCTTCTTCTTGTCCCTAATCTCGATCCCGATGGCGGCGTGTTTTTCCTTCATAAATTTTTTGAATTGCGTGTCAAATATCTTGATCTTGTTAACCGGCACGTCGTCAAGGTGTCCATTAACACCCGTATAGATGGACATAACCTGCTCCTCGACGGGGCTAGGCGAGTATTGAGGCTGCTTCAAAAGCTCGACAAGACGTTCACCCTTCGCCAACTGTGCCTGGGTAAATTTATCAAGTTCCGAACCGAATTGCGCAAAGGACGCCAGTTCACGATATTGGGCAAGGGTTAACCTCAGCATACCGGCAACCTTTTTCATCGCCGGTATCTGGGCGTTTCCACCTACCCTGGATACTGACAATCCCACCGAAATAGCAGGGCGAACACCAGCGTTAAACAAATCACTCTCCAGGTAGATTTGCCCGTCGGTAATCGAAATGACGTTTGTAGGAATGTATGCGGAATAGTCCCCCCCCTGTGTTTCCACCACGGGCAGCGCAGTTAATGAACCACCACCCATCTCGTCGCACAGTTTCGCCGCCCTTTCAAGCAAACGGGAGTGGAGATTGAAAATATCTCCGGGAAACGCCTCACGGCCCGGCGGGCGCCGTAACAGTAATGATATCTGACGGTACGCAATCGCGTGTTTGTACAAATCGTCGTACACAACTAAGGCGTGCATACCGTTGTCCCTGAAATATTCTCCCATAGCGCACCCGGCATAAGGCGCCAGATATTGGAGCGGAGCAGGGTCGCCGGCTGACGCAACTACGACAATGCTGTTATGCATTACGTGATAGTCGGTCAACGTTTTAACCAGTTCTGCCACCGTTGACATCTTCTGGCCGATTGCCACGTAGATGCAATACACCCCGGAATGTGCCTGGTTAATGATGGTGTCAATAAGGATGGCGGTTTTACCGGTCTGGCGGTCGCCAATGATAAGCTCCCGCTGTCCTCTACCAATCGGAATCATGGCGTCGATGGCCTTGATACCCGTTTGTAAAGGCTCTTTTACGGGCTGTCTTTCCACCACGTTCGGGGTTGTACCTTCGATGGAACGATACTCTTCCGCCGCAATAACGCCCTTTCCGTCAATAGGCTGCCCCAGCGCGTTTACGACACGACCTAAAAGAGCCTTGCCTGCGGGAACCTGCACGATCTTTCCCGTGGTCTTCACCATGTCGCCCTCTTTAATCTTATCGGCGGAACCGAGCAATATCGCGCCGACGTTGTCGTTTTCCAGGTTCATTGCAACGCCGAACACGTTGTCCGGAAACTCCAGCAATTCGTTGGACATGCAATCGTCCAGCCCATAGATACGGGCAACGCCATCGCCCACCTGCAAAACGTACCCGACGCTTTCCGTTTTTAATTTTTCTTCATACCCTTCAATCTCTTTTTTGAGAACTGAAGCGATGTCTGTAAATCCTGATGCCATAGAGCATACTCCTGTTTCAATCCATGCCTGGAAAACTGATTTGTCCAGGCCAACCAAAACCTGCTTAAATAAAATGAAAATTCCTATTAGAATTTGTTTTTTTCGTTGGCCGGAGGCATTGCCTCACTCAGCCGGACACAGCATATTTCTGAACGGCTGACTATCACCAAAGACCTGCCCCACACGCGACATTCACATCATAATAACTATGTGGAATGCACCGCTAAAAGCCTCGTCTTGAGGTTTTTTAAACGACCGGCAACGCTTCCATCAATAATTTTGTTGCCTATCCGTACTATCATTCCACCAAGAATGTTGGGGTCTTTCACTACCTCGACCGCCACCTTTCTGCCGACCACCTTGTCCAGCTGCCGCTTGAGGCCGCTCAAGCGCTCACCCGTTATAGGGATTGCCGTTTGTACGACAACCTTGCTGACGCCGTTCTTTTCATTTACCGTTTGTTCGAGAATTTCGGGAATGATCCACAAAACATCTTCCCGCTTCCGATCCAGCAACACGTTCAAAAAGTTCTTCATGATGCCGGAAATTGAATCGCCAAAAAGACTCTTAATCACGGCGTTCTTCTCATCGCGCGTAACGCGCGGATGAAAGAACAATTTTTTGAGAACCGTATGCTCTGTAATTACGCCGCATACCAGTTCCAGGTCTTTCTCGATTTGTTCCTGTACGCCCTTCTTTTCCGCAACGTCCAACAGGGCGCCAACAAAAGTAATCGCCGCTATTTTATCTGACACTCAATACCCCTATTTCTTCAATAAAGTCATCAACCAGTTTTTCCGCCGACTGGTGACTGATTGTTTGTTGAATAATTCTGGAAGACGCCATGATAGAAAGATTGACAACCTGGCTTCGTATCTCTGCGATGGCCTTGTTTCGCTCCCGATCAATTGACTCTTGCGCCCGGACCTTCATGTGTTCCACTTCTTCCTGTGCGCGCTTGAAAATCTCCTCGCTAAGCTTTTTTCCTTCGCTTACGGCTTCCTGTATCTTCGTGGCTACCATAGCTTCTGCATCAGAAATTTTTTTCTGATATTCCACTTTAAGCCGCTCTGCTATTACCCTGTCGTCATCAATCTTTGTATAGGCGTTTTTTATTCCGTCGCTTCGCTCTTTTATCATAGCTGATATCTTGCCAAAAAGAAATTTCTTGAGGACAAAAAGCAGTATGAGAAAGCCAACGCCCTGAATAATAATGGCCTTAATATTAACACCCAAGGTACTTAAGATATCCAATCTAGCCCCCTCCCACGCCTATTTAGCAGCGTGCTGAATTACCTCAAGGATCGCCTCTGTCTTGGGCAGTTTTCCCAAGAGAATAAAGGACATCATCAAGGAGTAAATTGTTAACGATTCGATGAACGCCAGACCCACAAACATAACAAGCTGTATCTTTCCCGCCATCTCAGGTTGTCTTGCCATACCAGCTGTTGCGCCGAAAACTGCAATACCCTGTCCGATACCACATCCAAAAGCCGCAAAAGCCAACATGGCTACCGCTATTGCCAACAAAGCAAAATAAATCACAACTACCTCCTCCTTTTCAAATTACTTTCATCTTATTAGACGCACAATTGCGCCTGCCAACACAAGACACATTTAAACAACGATAATATCACTTAATTTTTTGCAAGAGAGCGTATAAACTCACCGGACGAAGAGAGAAGCTCCTGTTTTGGAGCAGTTTGCTTAAATAGCTCAAGCACGTCTTTTGTTTGCGGGAGTTTGCCAAGCAAAATGAATGATAGCATTAGTGAATAAATCGTCAGTGATTCGATAAACGCCAAGCCGATAATCATAGCAAGCTGTATCTTTGCAGCCATCGACGGCTGTCTGGCCATCCCTTCAACTGCACTGCTAACGACCCTGCCCTGCCCTAAAGCACAACCAAATATCGCAACCGCTATCAAAGACACGGCTATTGCTATTGCTGCAAAATAGTTCATGTTTTTCTCCCCTCCCTTTGAAAGTTAAAAAAATGATGTAGCTACCTCATCTTCAATTTGCCCCCTTAAAAAGCAAGACATCTTATCCAAGCAATTTTTCATCGCTCACTTGAGGCCTAACGTCCGTGGATGTTTCATTTATTTTGCATGATGATGCTCCTCTTCATCATGCACCCCTATGGCACCCGCGATATAAAAGCCTGCAAGCAGAGAAAATATCATGGCCTGAATAGTGCTTCCCAGCAATGCGAGGAAGACCATGGGCAGGTGTATCGGAATAGGGATAAGACCAAACAAAAACGGGGAGAACCCAATAAATATGGCAATAACCGTGTCCTCTCCCATAATGTTACCAAAGAGACGCATGGAAAGTGACAACGGACGCGAAAGTACCTCCTGCATTACATGCAAAGGGAAGGTGAGCGGGGCAAGCCAGACCGGTTTACCAACCATGTGTTTGAGATAGCCAAAGATGCCGTTGTTCTTTATACCCTGATATTGGGTAACAAAGAAGACGATTAACGTCAGGGCAATCGTTGTATTCAAATTACTCGTGGGCGAATGAAGGAGCGGTACTTGCCCCAGCATATTCATAGCAAAGATATAGATAAAGAACGTTCCTATAAAGGGAACAAACCGTTCTGCTACGCGCCCCATCTGCGAACGGGTAAAATCTGCAAGCCCATCCACGATAATCTCAAGCAAGGACTGAAGCTTGCCGGGTACTTTCTGCAGCTTTCTTGTGGCAACAATGGAAAATATGCCCAGAAAGATAATTACAATTGCAGACATAATTATGGGTACCAACTCGTGCTTCGTTAAGCCCAAAAACTGCCAATGGGCATCAACGGGCAAGAAATCTACAAACGATGGTAATTCTGTTGTGCTTTCACTTCCACCACCTGCGGCTGACACGGAACTTACACCCCTTTCATATTTTTAACCTGGACAAACCAGTACCAAATAGGAACTGAATTAAAATTTAGGATTTATTTGTTATTTGACACTTGAAATGTGATGCTTTGACAGACTTGTTCAAATAGTTTGCAAATAATCTGCCCCCGACCTTCATAACAATCACTGCAACTACAACACTTAGACCAAGCGACATAGCGGCAACATCTACCTCCAGGAACAGGCAGGCCGAAAGCAACATTGCCCCTACGATAAAATACTTCAAGAAGCTTACCTGGAGGAAAAAACTCTTCATTTTTTCCCTTTTACGCCGCACCGCATATTGTATTGTCCAACAGGTCGTCTTAAATAAAGCAATGCTGATAAAACATCCTATGGCAATACTTGTCGTCAACGCAAAAGACGTATACGATAGCGAGCCGGCTATCATAATCAGCGATAACAGAACCGAAGTCTTGAACACTCTATCAGGAAAACCATCATCAAAAAATACAACAGATTCTTCCTTATCGTCTGTCATCACTGTTTATTTTCCCCTGACAATTTTTTTATTAGCTTAAAAAATTCTATAAAACTTGCAACAATCCCCAAGATAATAAGAGATAACAAAAACCAGGGAGGGGTATTAAATTTATTATCTAAATAACTACCCAAAAAATATCCGCCGGCTATAGCGCCAGCCGTTGTAAAACCAAAGCTTCCAATTGACCCAAGGATACGATATGTTTCACTATCACTATCTTTTTTATTAAAAAACAAACCATCACCTGAAGCTTCAGCTTCATTTAATCCAAAATCTGCGGTTTCTAAGCTTTTTATCAGTCTAAGGTTTTGCCGCACTAGATATTCTTAGCAACATCCTTGAAGGCCGCAATCGTCGCGTCAATCTCCTTCTCACCATGCGCCAGCGACACAAAAGCCGCCTCAAATTGGGACGGCGCAAAGTAGTACCCCTTTTCCAACATACCGTGGAAGAATTTTGCGTATCGCTTTGTATTGCATTTCTTCGCCGTGGCATAATCGGTTACAGGCTGTTCCGTAAAGAACGTGCACAACATTGAGCCGATCCGTGTATGATACGCCGGTATCTTTGCGTCATTGCACACCTTTTCCATACCCAATGCAAGCCTTTTTGTCTTCTCTTCCAGCTTTTTGTAAATGGCCGGGTCTTTCAATATCTCCAAAGTGGCAATGCCAGCGGTCATAGCGGCCGGATTGCCTGAAAGCGTGCCGGCCTGATAGACGGCGCCGACGGGAGATATGTTGTCCATAATCTCCTTCTTACCGCCGTATGCGCCAACCGGAAGCCCGCCACCGATAATCTTTCCAAGTGTGGTGATATCAGGCTTAATGTTGTAAACGGACTGCACACCGCCGTGCGCAACCCGGAAGCCCGTCATCACCTCATCAAATATCAACACAATGCCATGTTTTTGGGTTATCTCTCTCAACCCCTCAAGGTAGCCCTTCTTCGGAAGCACCACACCCATATTCCCGGCAACGGCCTCAACAATAATGCAGGCAATTTCCTTCCCGCGTCTGGCGCAAACATCCCTTACCGCATCAATATCGTTATAGGGGAGGGAAATGGTATGTTTGACAAAATCCTGTGGAATCCCCGGACTATCAGGGGCGCCCAGCGTCGTCGCTCCGGAACCGGCCTGCACGAGCAGGCTATCCACGTGTCCATGATAGCAACCCTCAAACTTAATCACTGCGTCACGCCTTGTGAACCCCCTTGCAAGCCGGATGGCGCTCATCGTCGCCTCCGTGCCGGAGTTTACCATCCTGATCTTTTCTATCGAAGGCATGGCCTCCTTGATAAGCTGGGCCAGCCGCACCTCCAGTTCGGTCGGCGCGCCAAAGCTCGTTCCTTTTGCAACGGCGTCTTGAATCCTCGCCACAACACTCGGCTCTGCATGACCCAAAATGAGCGGCCCCCACGAGCCGACGTAATCAACGTATTTATTGTTATCAACATCCGTCAGTTGGCAACCGGAGCCGGATTTGAAGAATATTGGAGTACCACCTACGCCGCCAAAAGCCCTAACGGGGCTATTCACTCCCCCCGGTATAAAACTCTGCGCCTCGGTAAATGCCTTTTTCGATTTTTCAGTAATCAAGATTGAAATCCCAAAATAAATCTTTGCCGATGCCGATATACCCCGGCAAGTAATTTTAACTCCATAAAGATAGTAAAAGGGCGTATGCTATCAAACAATAAAATATTTGTCAACGATTTTATTTTACACTAGGAAAATGGTGGCATTGCTGGGTGAAAACTTCTCCTCGTAAAAACCATTTTAAAGCCTCCGTTAGAGTCAAACTACGTCAATCGCTACGATTATGATGGAAAACTTTTAAAATTGGTTTTGCGCGCGCTGCCCGCCCGCCTGGACGCCGAAGGACGGATATATCTTATGTCAAAGGCCTGACGTGTCTCCTTGTTTCCCTTCACACGGATTGGGGGTGACCATGCGCAGGCATTTTGTGGCAAAAAGCAGTGTCGCCATCCACGAGATGTGGAAAATTTGCGGATAGCCGGGTAGTCTCTTACAAATAATATTTTGACATTGCAAAATAAAAAAAGCAGGGACCAGAAAGGTATGAGGAAACCGATCCCTGCTTTCCATGAACAGCTCCTCAACCGCTAGGCGAGAAACAGTACGGTTAATAATTCGACAACCGTTCTGTAAGTATATTCAAATGCCAGGCCAACCCATTTGCTTTGAGTCTGAAAATGAAATTTTTTCCCAAAAAAAGCGAAGCGGGAGCTTCTGATACAGGCACGTTCCCAAGCCGGAGCTGGGAACGTGAAAATCTAAAGGATTAAACCGGCGAAAGACGGGTGTCTCTTTCTTAGAAATCCTTAAAATCTCCCTCTTCAGAAGCGTGGGCGCTTGCCCTTGATGTAATGGACCTATTTCCACTTCCTTCCCCCAGCGCCTTTTTGCCCATAACGGTTGAGCCTTTTCTCTTAAATTGGTTTGCAGTTTCCTGTCTGTTACCTGGCGAGGATGCGCCTCTTCTCGACTCGAAGGACATTTGCTCATTGGTGTGAGACCCTGCATCATTATTTGTGCCGACGCTTGCTGAAATCTTGTCTACCAACGCGTTAAGCGCCTGCGCCTGTGACGTCAGCTCTTCGCTGGCGGCCGCCGTCTCTTCCGCAGTAGCGGCGTTTTGCTGGATGACCTGTTCCATCTGTTGAATGGCCTTGCTGATTTGGTCTATGCCGTTGCTTTGTTCTGCTGAGGCCGTGGCAATTTCATTTACCAGATCGGTGACTTTTTTTACCTGCGTTACGACGCTGCTAAATACCTCCTTTGTCTTCTTTACCAGTTCCGTGCCGTTCTCCGCCTTCTTTACGCTATCCGTGATTAAGGTGGTGATGTCTTTCGCCGCTGCGGAACTTCTCTGTGCAAGGTTTCTCACCTCTTCGGCAACCACGGCGAAACCGCGTCCATGTTCTCCGGCGCGTGCAGCCTCAACGGCGGCGTTTAACGCCAGGAGGTTCGTTTGGAAGGCGATTCCTTCGATTAATTTGATAATATCAGCAATCTTTCCGCTGCTCTCAAAAATCTTCTTCATTGCGTCATCCATCTCAATAACCGTGCCGTTTCCACTCGACGCTGTGGCATTGCAATCCCTGGACAATTTTGAGGCCTCTGTGGCGTTGTCCGCGTTTTGCTTTACGACAGACGATATTTCCTCCATCGTAGCGGAGGTCTGTTCTATCGATGCCGCCTGCTCGGTTGCACCCTGTGAAAGGCTCTGGCTGGACGCAGAAATCTGTTCCGATGCGGATGCCACATGCGTGGCGCCGCCCGTAAGGTCTGAAAGTAAATTCCGGAACAGGTTTGATATCGTGTTGGTAATCCTGACAACAAGGACGCCCAATCCCGCCACAAAACCTGCCGATGAAAGGCCAATGATTATCATCCACTTCCGTAACGCGGTGATTGCAGCAAAAGCCTCGGCCTCGTCGATCTCCGCCAAAATAGTCCAATTCAACCCCAGCACCTTAAACGGCGCGTAGGCGCTTAAGACAGGTATACCGCGATAATCCTTGATGATATTGCTGTCGGTCTTCCCTTCCCCCGCCTCCTTTACGGCCAGCGTATCGACCTTTTGAATGAAAATCGTCGGTTTTTCAGAGAAGCGGGAGTTAGACCGCATTAGTTTGTCGGCGCCCACCAGGTATGTTTCTCCCGTTTCTCCCAACCCGGAACGGTCCTGCATAACGGCATCAATTTTACTAACCGGCAACTGGAAAACAAGCACCCCGACCTTTTCTTTCCCGTCAAATAAAGGACAGCCGATAAATGCAGCAGGGTCGCCGTTTGAAGGTGCATACGACTCAAAATCAACCAGTTTGGTATTGCTGCTGGATCCGGCATTACAGGCGTCTTTGAATAACCGGGCAATGTTGGAGGTGTTGTACACCCCGGAGACTAAATTAGACCCAAAATCGAGTTCCTTGAAGACCGTGTAAACCACGTCTCCGGTGTCGTCGTCTACGAGGAAGATGTCATAATAGCCATACTCTTCAAGGTAATTTTTAAGGAAAGGATGCACCTTTGCATGGAACTTGCTGTACTCGCTGCCATCCTGGGCGTCAAGATATTCCAGCTTCTTCCCTGCGGGGAACGGATTTTTTGTAATGTACAGTTCCCTGACCTTTTCTGCGCCTAATTCGTGAAACGTCTTTTTAAACTCCTTTACCGCATTAATGACCAGCGGACTCACAGCTAGGGTATCCAGGTTACTTTTTCTTTCATTGAACCAACTCTCTATATTGCTTTTTTTTGCGTCTCTGAGGCTCACAAGCTGGTTTAGCGCCTGTTGCTCAAGCGCCCTGCTCGAGCTGTAATAGCTTATTACACCAATGGTAGCCAGGGGTATCAAACCACCCAGGGCGAACAACGAAATAATCTTTGCACCCAGACTCATCTTCACTTTAATAATCTCCTTTTTCACAAACACTTAAAAATATCAGAGAATTAGGAATCAACCTCGTCGTCTCGTCGTACAGTAGCAAGGCGCGTCTTGCCATTACTAAAAACCTTTAAAATCGTCGGACATAGGGATCAAACGCTCCGCCTCATTAGTCTCTTCGTTATAACGTTTTACGTCCTTTTGCGATACAACTTCGCCCGGCGCTTCAAGCGCTAATTTTTCGGTATTGATGCCTCTTCCACCTCTAGAGGCAACATTTATGGCTTTTTTGCCCATGGGCATTGCCCTCTTGACGGGAACGGCCATTTCTCTCCTTCCGGACGACTTCAATCGTTTAAGTGACGCCTTCTGTTCCTTAACGTCGCCTTCTGCCCGTCCCACCTCATCGGAAAGTGTCTCAACGAGGTCGTTAAGCTGCTGTGCCTGGCTTGCCAGTTGCTCGCTGGCCGAGGCCGCCTCTTCCGAAGTGGCGGCATTCTGCTGGACGGCTTGATCCATCTGTTGCACCCCCTTGGTGATTTGCTCTATTCCATTTCTTTGTTCTTCGGATGCGGTTGCTATTTCATTCACCAGATCGGCAACCTTTTTTACCTGCACAACAACATCAGAAAACACCTTTTTAGTGCTCTTTACCAGTTCCATACCGTTTTCCGATTTTTTCACACTGTCGGTAATTAACGTCGTTATGTCTTTTGCCGCCGCGGAACTTCTCTGGGCAAGGTTCCTGACCTCTTCCGCAACCACGGCAAAACCACGGCCGTGCTCGCCTGCCCTTGCGGCCTCAACCGCGGCGTTCAAGGCAAGCAAATTGGTTTGGAATGCAATGCCCTCGATAATCTTAATAATTTCGGCGATTTTTCCGCTACTGTCCGTGATGTCTTTCATAGCGTTATCCATAGCAATGACCGTGGCATTTCCCTCTTCAACCGTATCGTTACAACCCTTAGCCAATTTAGAAGCCGAAGATGCGTTGTCCGCATTCTGGCTAGTCATGGAGGATATTTCTTCCATGGTCGATGAGGTCTCCTCTATCGATGCCGCTTGCTGCGTCGTTGCTTGTGACAGGGATTGGCTGGATGAGGATATCTGCTCAGCCGCAGCCGTTACCTCTGAAGCGCCAGTGGAAAGTTCGTTAATCATTCCCCGGAAGAGTCTTGTTATTTTCATAGGCAAAAATATCGTCATAAACGCGCCTGCAGCTATGCCGATACCGACACCAATCATGGCCACAAGCCACATAGAACTTTGTAACCTTAAAGACTTGTCGGTGTCATCATCCAGCAGCTTAGACACGTTTGCGCCGATCTGGTCAACGTTCTTCTGGACGGTAGCTACCAGCGGCGCCAACTCTTCCCTCAGGAACTTTAAGTCCATTCGGTAGTCATTACTACGCCTGATTGCAAAAATCTTCTCGGGATGGGTAATAAAGGATGCTTCATCTTTGGTGATTCCGTCAATGTTCTCCTGAATACTTTCGGACAAGCCTTTCGATAACGCCTGCAACTGTGCTAATCCCCCGGTACGCATTACCTGCGCGGCCTCATAGTCTTTTAAGTATTTTGCGTCGGCGTTTTCCATAAACGCCCGGATTGCCATCCCCAGGCGGGCAGTACCGGCCCGATACTGTGCACTGTAATAGAGGGCATCCCTCACGGCATCCGTCGCCGGCGTCTTGCTCAACTCCAACATTTCCTTATCTATTTTTTCGTTTATGGACTTAAAAAGCGGGGACATATTAGTATTAAAATAATGTGTTGCCACGTCATTATCGGGGCTGCGCCTCTTTTCAAAAGCCTGATAGGCCGCCGGATAAAATTTATTGAGACAGTTACCAATCTCCTTCAACATATCCTTGTTTTCCTGTAAAACCCACTTTTTCGAAACCTCCTCAAGCCCGTTATAGCTCTCCTGCATCCCGGCCTTTGCTTTTTCAAAATCATTCAGGTACTTCTCGTCGCCGGAGGCAAGAAAGCCCCTCACGCCCCCGACGGCCAATCCATAATAACGCATCAGTCTTTCCGTCCCTAGCATGGACGGGGTTCTTACGCTCATTACCGCGTTACTCGTTGTCGTCAACCCTGACAACCAATAGAGTATCAGTCCTCCGCTGATGGCCGATATCAGCGCCAATATAATAAAACCGCTGCCAATTCTTTTCCCTAATGTCAATTTCATACCTTTCTCCTTAAACGCCCTATACAGCTACAAGTTTGAGCCTCGCCTTTTGTTTATTTTAGACAATTTTTTATGACACGGCGCCTCTATACTATCAAAATCGGGGTTCAGATTGCAAGTCGGAACCCGCCAGGGGTTTTTTAGACAACTGGCTTTGTTTATACGTGTAAACTCCCATGCAATCAAGCTAACTAAGTTGTCTGCTATTTTCCCTTAGTTGTTTTCCCATTACCATAAAGAGATTTGTATACTTCACACCCTTCATAATTTTTTACACATTGGCTGGTGGCTGCCTCT
>Ga0315281_10003036_pt1 | contig 24730 bp, 17 predicted proteins | sample YL17G07_0_MG_FD_204540 | JGI IMG/M metagenome (GOLD analysis project Ga0315281, IMG submission 204540) | Sediment microbial communities from Yellowstone Lake, YNP, Wyoming, USA - YL17G07_0 | ecosystem: Environmental > Aquatic > Freshwater > Lake > Sediment | place: USA: Wyoming | collected... | reverse complement strand
AATTTCCACCACCCTTTCCACGACCGGCTCGCCCCGGTTTATCTCGGCGATTACGTGACGCTGGAGCAGGGCACGGGCATCGTTCACAGTTCCCCGGCCTACGGCGTCGAGGACTTCGACTCCTGCCGCCGCTACGGGATGACGGACGAGCAAATCCTCACACCGGTGATGGGCGATGGCAGGTACGTTCCGGGCCTGCCGTTTTTCGGCGGCCTGTCGATCTGGGACGCGAACCCGAAGATCGTGGAAAAGATCCGCGAGTCCGGCGCGCTGTTTCATTCGGAAAAATATCCGCACAGCACCATGCACTGCTGGCGGCACAAGTCGCCGGTCATCTATCGCGCCAGCACGCAGTGGTTCGCGGCGATGGACGCGCCGCCGGGCTTCAACGGCAGCAAGCCCGCCGAGACCCTGCGCGAGACCGCGCTGCGCGGCATCGAGGCGACGAAATTCTATCCGGCATGGGGGCAGGCCCGCCTGCATGGCATGATCGCCAGCCGTCCGGACTGGACGCTGTCCCGGCAGCGGCAGTGGGGGGTGCCGATGCCGTTCTTCGTGCACCGGGAAACCGGCGCACTGCATCCGCGCACGCCCGAGTTGCTGGAAGCGGTTGCGAAGCTGGTCGAGCAGGCCGGCATCGAGGCCTGGCAGACGCTCGATCCGGGCGACCTGCTCGGGGAGGACGCAGGCCAATACCTCAAGATCAAGGACACGCTCGACGTCTGGTTCGATTCCGGCTCGACGCACCAGACGGTGATGGGCGGGCCCGAAGGGGAGCGGACCGGCGCCGGCTCGCACGGTGCGGATCTCAAGTTTCCTGCCGACCTGTATCTTGAAGGCTCGGACCAGCATCGCGGCTGGTTCCATTCCTCGTTGCTGGTCTCCTGCATGCTCAACGGCGTGCCGCCCTACAAAGCCCTGCTGACCCACGGCTTCTTCGTCGATGGCCAGGGCCGCAAGATGAGCAAGTCGACCGGCAATACCATCGAGCCGCAGAAGGTGGCCGGGACGCTGGGCGCCGAGATCCTGCGCCTGTGGGTCGCCGCGACCGATTATTCCGGCGAGTTGTCGATCTCGGACGAGATCCTGAAACGGGTGGTCGAGGGTTACCGGCGGATCCGCAATACCCTGCGTTTCCTGCTCGCGAACACCTCGGACTTCGATGCAAAGGCGCATCACCTGCCGGTTGCGGAATGGCTCGAAATCGACCGCTACATGCTGGCCCGCACGCGAGAGTGGCAGGACGAGGTGCTCGGGCATTTCGAGAAGTACGAATTCCACGTCGTGGTGCAGAAGCTGCAGTCGTTCTGCTCCGAAGACCTGGGCGGGTTCTACCTCGACATCCTCAAGGACCGCCTGTACACCGCGGCAAGGGATTCGAAGGCGCGGCGCTCGGCGCAGAATGCGCTGTATCACATCGCGCACAGCCTGACGCGGCTGATGGCGCCGGTGCTGAGCTTCACCGCCGAGGAGGCCTGGAAAACCCTGCCGCCGCCGCACCACGACAGCGTGTTCATGACGACCTGGCACAAGCTGCCGGAATTCAGCGGGCACCGGGACCTGATCGAGAAATGGACTCTGGTCCGCGCGCTGCGCGCGGAGGTGCTGAAGGAACTCGAGACGGCGCGGGAATCGGGCAGCATCGGGTCGTCGCTCGCCGCCGAAGTCGACATCGACTGCGCGGGCCCGAAATTTCCGGCGCTGCATTCGCTGGGCGACGACCTGCGTTTCGTGCTGATCACCTCGCGGGCGGAAGTTCACGAGGTTGCGGCGGCCGCCGAAGAACGCGTCGTGGTGATGGCGAGCCAACACCGGAAATGCGAGCGCTGCTGGCACTACCGCCAGGATGTCGGCGCGGATAAGGCGCATGCCGACCTGTGCGGGCGCTGCATCAGCAACCTCCATGGCGACGGCGAGCAGCGGCACTGTGCGTGATCTGCTGCGCTGGCTCGGCGTCGCCGCCGCCGTGGTGCTGCTCGACCAGCTGTCCAAGTTCGCGATCATGGGGTCGATGCGTTTCCTGGAGACCTACACCATCAACGGATTTTTCAACCTGGTCCTGGTCTACAACACGGGCGCGGCGTTCAGCCTGTTCGCCGACGCGGCGGGCTGGCAGCGGGGCCTGTTCATCGCGATCGGCGTGGTCGCGTCGGCGGTGATCGTGGCGCTGCTCCACCGGCATGCCGCCGACCGGCGATTCTGTTTCGCCCTGAGCCTGATTCTCGGCGGCGCAATCGGCAACCTGTGCGATCGCGTGGTCCTTGGCCATGTGGTCGACTTCATCCAGCTGCATGCGGGCGGCTGGTACTGGCCTGCGTTCAACGCCGCCGATTCCGCGATCAGCTGCGGCGCCGCGCTGCTGATCTGGGACGGCCTGTTCCCGGGCGCGCGCGGCAAACCCGCGCATTGATTCGCGATCCGGCCATGGAGCCTGAAAATACCGGAGGTGCAATGCAGATCGAAGTGATGCTCGCCAATCCGCGCGGCTTCTGCGCCGGGGTCGAACGCGCGATCGAGATCGTCGACCGCGCGCTCACGCTGTACGGCGCGCCGATCTACGTGCGCCACGAGGTCGTGCACAACAAGTTCGTGGTCGACGACCTGCGCAGGAAGGGCGCGGTGTTCGTCGAAGACCTCGACGACGTGCCGGCCGGCGCCACCCTCATATTCAGCGCGCATGGCGTGTCCCAGGAGGTAAGGCGCAAGGCGGAGGCGCGCGGGCTCAAGGTGTTCGACGCCACCTGCCCGCTGGTCACCAAGGTGCATGTCGAGGTGGGGAAAATGCGCGCGCAGGGGCGGGAGATCATCATGATCGGCCACCGCGGGCACCCCGAGGTCGAAGGCACCATGGGCCAGGCCGACGGCGGCATGTATCTCGTCGAATCGCTGGCCGATGTCGCCGGGCTCGAGGTCAGGGACCGGACCCGGCTTGCCTACGTGACGCAGACCACGCTGTCGGTCGACGATGCCGCCGTCATCGTCGACGCGCTGAAACGGCGCTTTCCGGGAATCGCCGGCCCGAAGAAGGACGACATCTGCTACGCCACACAGAACCGCCAGGACGCGGTCAAGTTCATGACGCCGCAGTGCGACGTGGTGGTGATCGTCGGCTCGCGCAACAGCTCGAACTCGAACCGCTTGCGCGAGGTGGCCGAACACATGGGCGTGCCCGCGCACATGGTGGACCGCGCGGACCAGCTCGATGCGGGCTGGATCGAGGGCAAGGCGCGGATCGGCATCAGCGCGGGCGCATCCGCGCCGGAAGTGCTGGTGCAGGAAGTGATCGCGCGGCTGCGCGCCCTCGGCGCGGTGAACCTGCGGCAGTTGAAGGGCAGCGAGGAGAACGTCACGTTTCCGCTGCCCAAGGGCCTCGCTTAGGGTAGATACGGCCGATTTCCGCGGCGGCTCGCCGGCGCCGCCGCGTGCGCCCGACAGGCTATCGCCATTGCTATCCCCTGCGCATTCCGCATCGGCGTCCCCGCCGGCCAATAAAAAACCCCGCCGGCCCGTCGAGCCGGCGGGGCAATCGGCAAATCCGCGAGGATCGCCCCGCCTACAGCTCGGGTTCCAGCTGCCAGTACGCGCGCTGCCGCAGCTGCGGGTTCCCCTCGATGGTCTTCAGGGCGCCGTCCACCACCGTGATGCGGTACACCTTGCCGGCGACCACGATGACGCCGCCGGGGCTGACGAAGCCGCGGCCCTTGATCCCCACCGAGCCGTAGGTCGGCGGATCCGCGGCGGTGACCCCGCCGACAAAGTCGGTGTCGGCCTTGCCGGCGAAGATCGCGTTGAGCCCGTAGAGCTGTCCGAGCCCCGGCGGCAGGCAGGCGTTCAGCGACTGCACCGGCGTGTAGGTGCCGAAGTTGAGCACGTTGTAGAACACCTCCGCCGAGGACGAGACCTTCTCGGACGTTTGCAGCGAGTAGTACCAGCCATGCGACGCGTGGAACGTGGCAAGCTGCGCCGGCGCCAGGGTGACCGTGTCGAAGGCGCTGCCTTGCGATGCGTCGACGAAATCCGTGGGGTACGCATACGCCGACGCCTGCGCGGACGCGAAGCCGGTGTACAGATCCTTGATCATGAACATCTTGTCCGTGGTGCCCAGCAGCAGCGGATGTTCCTTGTCTCCGGTGCCGGCGTAGACCGCGTCGAAGCGCTCGCCGTCGAAAAACTGCCTGACCACCACCGGCGGGTAGAAGATCTTGCCGGTGCCGGTCGTGAGCTGCGCGATCTTGCGGCCCGCCCAGACCGCAACCGAGGCGTTGTTCACGTCGAAGCGCCACACGCCGCCGCCCATGTCGCCGATGTAGACCCGGTCGACGAAGTGCTGCGCGTCGCTGTCCATGTCGAGCGCCGCGGGATCCGACGGCACGCTGTAAGCCATCGGGCTGGTGAATGCCTTCAGCAGGCCGCCGTTGTCGCCGCGCGCGATGAACAGCGCGCGCCCCCTGGTGTCCGCGGCGACGACCGGCTGGTTGTCCTGGTTGGTATCGTAGCCGCCGCCGAAGATCACCGCGGGGATGCCGGCCGGCATCGCGCGCAGCTTGGCCACCGCCGGGGTCGACCAGGTGTCCCCCATTTCGGCGTAGCTGGCGCTGGCGCCGCACGAGGTGCCGGTACAGATCTGCGTCGGCGTGATCTTCCACATCATCACCGGCGCGTCGCGGCTGGTCACGTCGAGCGCGTAATACGCGCGGCCGCCCCGGCGCAGGCCGAAGTAGAGCCAGGCCTTGTCGCCGCCATTGACATAACCGTCCTTGTTGGCATCGTCGATATACAGCACCGGCGTGCCGTCCGCGACGGAGAGCTGGTTGTCGGTCCCGGGAAGATTGGCCATCAGCGTGGCGAGCTGCGGCAGCGCCTCTTCGATCATGAACGACCAGCGTTCCTTGCCGCCGGTCCCGGCGGTGTCGATCGGGTCGACCGCGTGCAATACGCCGTCGGTGCTGATGTAGAACAGGGTCTGGTTGTTGGCGCCGTAATTCACCACCGCGGGCTTCGAATGCAGCACCGCCGAATGCGCCCAGGAGCGGAAGCTCGCGCATGCCGTCGAACCGTCATCCCCCGCGTCGTTGCAGGTCGCATCCCCGGCGGTGTTGCCGCCGCGGGCCCAGTTAATGAGCGTATTCCGCTGCGGCGCCGTCAGGCCGGCATTGCCCAGCACCGTGGGGGTGATCGCTGCGTTGGTGTCCTTCATGGCGTTGACCGCAGCGGTGAGGCTGGCGCTGCCCGAGGTGCTGAGGTGCGTATACATGTTGCGTGCCGCGGGCGTTCCCGTGATCACCAGCTGGTGGCCGGTGCCGCCGATGCCCGGCTTGCCGCCGTCGAGCAGCGGATAGTTGCCGCCGACCGGCGCGGGGATCACGCCGGAAAGCGGCGTCCAGTAACTGACCGCGGCGTCGTTCACGATGATGCTCTGCGCGCCGGTGGCAACGTCGATGATCGTCTGTTCGATATTGGCGGTGCCTGCCGGGAGCAGCGTGGTCTGCCCGGTGAGGCACACGGCGGGATTGACGCCCAGGTCGTTCAGGCACTCGTTCGGCGCGGGAGGGCGCACCGGCGGCGAGCCGGCCGGCGCCGGGCCGAGATGGAATTTCTTCACCGTGCCGTCCCAGTTGGTCAGGCCGGAGGGACCGAAGAACGCGAGGAACACGTCGGACGAATTCTCGGTGCGGTTCAGCGCGGAAATCGGCACCGTCGGCGCGGACGCCGACGGGTTCCATTGCCGGATCGCCGCGATCGCCGATGCCAGCGCCGTCGCGAGGCCCGCGCTGTCGTCCGCGATGTAGTAGTTGCCGCCGGCCACCGCCGCCGCGTTCTGCAGCACCGGGGAATTAGCGCCGGCAAAGCCGATGGTGTAGGTGATCACCGGCTGCGCCCCGGTCAGGGTCACGTTCATGTCGGCGCGGCTCATGTACCAGGCGAGTTCGTCGAGCCAGACGTAGCCGTTGCTGGGCGGATCCTCCGCGGTGCCGGCGAGGTCCGTCGGCCCGTAGGGGGCCGCCGGGGCGGTCTCCAACTGCTTGGTGCCGGTGTCTGGCTGATAGGCGTCGAGCGTGGTGTCGGGCGAATACGTGGTGCCGCTGGCGCTGGTGTAGGTCAGCGCCTTGATAATCGTGTTGGCGCTGCCGTCGTCCTCCGGGCCACCGTCGGTGATCAGCAGCACGAAATTCTTCTGGCACGCCGCCGGACCCTGGATCGGACTGCCGACGCCGGGCGGGTTCGGATTGCTCATCATCGGCGACTCGTATTTGCCGATGGCGGTGCAGACGCCGGCGGCGACCCCTGCGGCCGCGCAGATCGCGGTCGTGTCGTAGCCGGTGTTTTCGACGCCGCCGACCACCGCCGCGCCGGCGCGCAGCCCGGACCAGGGCAGATCGCCGCGGAAATACACATAGGCTTCGTACAACGCCTCGGTGAGCGGGGTGCGCGCCGCCCCCACCAGGCCGCCGATCGCGGCCTTGATCGGCGCGCGGTTGGCGAGTGCGGCCGTGTTGGGCGCGGTGCCGAACGCGGGGTCGGTCGCGTCTGTGGTGCCGGTGCGCTTGATCTTGAACGCGATGTTGCCGCCGGTGTCGGTAAAGTCGGTCTTGGTCCGGTTGAACACCTCGAGCCCGAAGCGCACGCCGTTGGTGGTGTCGACCAGCGTGGACAGCGCGTCCTTGGCGATCTGCAGCCGCGTCTTGCGGCCGATCGGATTGCCGTTCGAGTGCGGGCCCCATTTCCAGTTGAGGTAGTTGACCGAATACATGTCGATGTTCGGCGCGGTGGTGACCTTTTTGGTGTTGTCGCTTGTGTATGGCGTGTTGGACACGGCGACCGCCGTCGACCAGGCAAGGTTCCAGGTCGCGCTGTCGGTCTGGTTGGTCATGTACCCGGCGGGGCTGTTGAAGTTGCGGTTGTCCGGGTCGTCCGCGCGGCAGTCGTGGTTGAGATAGGTATCGTTGGCGAGCTGCGGCAGCACCGTGTAATAGGTATCGGTCGCGAGGACCGTGCCGACGGTGTTGGTGTTGGATGCGGTCTGGTTGGAGCAGGTGTTGTTGTTGCAGGTGGCGGGCGCCCCAGGGAGCGTATTGCAGTTGGTGTTGACCGTGGCTTTGTTGGCGCACTGGTAGGTAGAGCCGTTTCCGCCGCCATTCGGGCCGGCGTTTATCTTGTTCATCACGTTGGTGTAGGCGATGCCATTCAACGTCTGCGAGGCCACCGCGCCGTTAGGCAGAGCGCCGACAGTTACGGTGCAGTTGGCAGGGTCGTTGGTCGTCACCAGGGTGCGGCTCGCGCCGCCGGTTGAGGTGTATTTGTCGCCGGTGCAGCTGCCGTTGACCCAGAAATCACCGGGGCCTTCGACGTAGACTGAAGCGCGCCCTTTCCAGTTGCAGCTCGAATAGGTGGTGGACGCGTAGGTGGCGGTCCCGCCGCCCATCACGCAGGCCGCCGGCGGACCACCCCCCCCGCTGGAGCCGGCGGGCGTGGGCCCGGTCGCCGGCGCAGGGCAGGGGTAGTAATACGGGGGAACCCCGGTCACCGTCGAGGGTACCGCCGCGGACGGTGCGTTGCCGGTACACCGGTATCCCGCAACTGTCGCATAGGCCGCCGGCGGTTCCGTCAGTGCAGGGTAGGTGCCGGTATCCATGACGCAGCTGCCGCCGTAATAAAACGTCGCGTTCGCCGAATTGACGCCGCTGCTGTTGGTCGGTGATTTCACGCAGTACCTGGTAGTGGTCTGGGTGTAGGGGGTTCCGGCAACTGAGCCCGTTGACAACTTCACGCAGGTCGTCGTGACGCCGGGACCGCCGGTTGCCGCAACGCAGGTTCCGGGCAAATTGTCGTAATAGGACGGGGTGCCGAAGGTATTGTCGTAGGTCGGCGCGGGACCGGTGCGGTCGCGGTTGCCGAGATAGGCTTTCTTGAAGTTGTCGAGGGTCGCCGTGCTGGTGGGCGCGTACTGCAGGATCACGTTGCCGAGCACTGCCGTGGCATAGCCCTGCACGACGCCCTGGTAGTTGTAGCCGCCCAGGTCGGCCTTGAGGTTGGTCCAGCCGGCGTAGGATTGCTGAGTGCTTGTGCTGCCGGCGGTGACCCGCTGGCGTATCGGCTGCTGGTTGCCTCCTAAAATGGTGCTGGGCGGTGCGTTGTCCTGCTTCGCGGTCGTGGTGCTGGCGACTGCGATATAGCCCCCGGCATAGGTGGCACCGCCCGCGAACGCGGAGGCGGTGAAATCGGAGGCGGCCACGCCATAGCCGTTGTTGAAGCCCTGCGCGCTGAGCCGCAGCCATTTTTCCCAGCGCTGCCATTGCTGATTCAGGTATTTGCCGCTGTTGCTCGCATAGGTCGTCGGGTAATAGACGGTCGACGGCAGCAGGCCCATCGGCAGCGTGGTGTCAAGCGGATCCATAGTCGCCGAGGTCAGCGAATCCGTGCATTTGTTGAAGGCCAGGTAACTGGAGGTGGCGGGGAACGTAATGCCGCCCCGCGTGCCTGTCAGATTCGCGGCGCCGATGGCGGCTTTGTTGAACGACGGCGCCATCAGCCGAAGGTCGGTCGTCGCGGTGCCCGCGGGCAGCCAGAACACCCAGTTCGCGCTGCTGTAGGTGCTGCCGCGGCCGCCGCCGTAGTTGCGATAGATGTTGCGCGGGCCGGGGTCGCCGGCCTGCGTCGCGTCCCTCCAGGCTATCGCATTGGTCCGAAGCTGGGTGCGCTCGACGGTGGTTCCTCCGGGCGGCACGCCGGCGCCGCCCCAGGTGCCGTAATCGGTGGTCGGCCACGCCGGCGGGTTGGGCAACGCCGACGGCAGCACGATGCCGGCAAAGTAGGTGGTGTCGTTCCACAGGTATTCGGTATGCGAGTCGTAGGCGCCGGGATATTCGCGCCACGCCTCGGGCAGGTTCATCGAGTCCGAGGTGTCGAGGATGATCAGGATGTTCGGCTCCGCGGTCTGCGAGCTGGTCTGCACGCTGGTGTAGATGTCGGTGTCGCGCGCATGCACGGCCGGGACCATCGCCGCCGGATTCAGCATCGACAGAAGAATCGTCCACGCCACGCTTTTCCTGAATGTCTCTTTATGTTCCATGGTCCACCACGCTTTCGATTTGAATTCGAGTACCGGAAAAATCCGCGATCAGCAGGAACCCGTCGGCAGTTCCTGCGAAATGCCCATGTGTATCCGCAACGTGTTGCCGAGGCCGCTGGTCGCGGTCGCCACCGCGTCGAACACGACCACCGGAAAGCCGCTGCCCACCATCTCGCCATATTTGTGCGGATCCCCGCACGTGACCTGCGTCGCGGTGATCACGACGACGGGGGCGGCGATGATCGCCGGCAACGTGTAATTGGCGCAGGTCGGGGGGGCCAGCGTCAGGCAGTTGTGCGACAAATTGCCGCTGTTGTTGGCGAAGTAGGAGTGGAGCCCGATCTCGGCATTGTTGAAGTTCACCAGCGCGTCCTGCCCGACGCCGCCGATCTTGAGGTCGATGATCGAGGTCTTCATCATCGACACCACCAGCATGGTCATCACCGTGAGCATGACCAGGCCGACGATCAGCACCGCGCCGCGCTGGCGGCCGGGCAGCCCCGGGCTTCCGTGAAATTTCGTTTTCATGATCGATTCCTAGCCGCTGCGGCGGCCGGCGATGTTGCGGACCTGGATCTGCTGCGAAAATATGTGGCGCTTGTAGTTGCACGGCGCGCCGGCGGCGACGCAGTTCCACGCCACCGCGCCGCCGAGGTCGTAGGACTTCGACGAATCGTCGTGGCCCGGGGTCGGCGCGCTGGCGCGGAGCAGGAGGTTGAGGCGCACCATCACCACCCGCGACCACGCCGTCAGATCCGCCGGTGCCGCCGTATACATGTCGGCGATGCCGTCCGGCCCGTTGGCGCAGACCGGCAATTCGCAGCCCACCGGCAGGCCGCCGCGGGAAAGATTATCGATGCCGTAGAACACGGTCATCTGTTCGACGCCCTCGACCAGCCCGACTTCGCGCACGATGGGGCCGCCTGCACCCGCCTGCAATTCCTGCCGCGCCAGCGTCGGGATCGGCCGGCCGCCGTCGTCGCTTGCCTGGCAGGTGGGATTGCCGCGGGAGTCGGCGGTGCCGGTCGGGCGGCTGCACGGCCGCAGGTAGTAGATGTGGGTCTGGTACGCGTAGATCGGCGCATCGACGATGGCGCCTCGATCGATACTCCGTCCCAGGGTCGCGGCCTTGTAGTTGTCGTAATCCGAGCCGATGAAAAAGAAGCCCATGAACGGGTCGGTCTGAAGGTACAGCGTGTTGGGGTCGAGCTGCGCCGAGGTGAAATTGATGGGTTGGCCGGCGTTGTCCCGGTTGACCATGGTGCCCACCGCGCCGCGCAGCACGATCGCCGGGCCGGTCAGGTAGTTCGCCACGGGTATGCAGGGCAGGGCGGCGTTCGCGGCGGTGCCGTCGGTCGCCGGTCCGAGGCCGATGATCGGAACATTGGGCTGCAGCGACCAGTTCGCGGCGCCGCAGTCGTTCGCCGCGGTAATGCCGAAATTGATGCCCGCATCTTGGCCGTAATCGAGAAAGCCATCGGCGGGCAGCGTGTCCCGGACTTCGATTTTGTCGGTGGAGATCGCGAGGCCGTAGAAGCCGGCCATGCGGATGTCATCGCCGAGGAAGCGCAGGGCGGTGGACCCGTTCTCCTGCATGCGCGAGAATTCGTCGTTGATCTTGTAGCTGCGCGAGGTGCTGCTCATGAGCATCAGCATGCCGAGCGTCAGCACCATGCCGATGGTCAGCGCGATCATGAATTCGATCAGCGCCATGCCGCGCCGGCGGACGGGTCCGGGTCCGTATGGCAACGGCATTATTGCCTGGAATGAGCGAGCGTTCATTTTATCCGTCTACAGGATGTCGACCGACACCACGCGCCGGCGCCCGTCGGTGCCGTAAAGGCCGGCGCCGCAGGCCGAGGTGGCCGGCGCCACGGTTTCGACGTCGCCCTGCCACGCAATGCTGATGCGGATCGGCGTCCCCACCGCACCGGCGCGTTCGATGCAGCCCCGCGCATTGATGATGCCGCCGACATTGCCGCCGGTCAGCGCGCTGGTTTCCTGGGTGCCGGCGAGGAGATTGTTCCAGGTCGCGAGATCGAATGCCGTCGACTGGATGATGGTGCAGGCGGCGGCGATCATGCTGCAGGCGGTCGGCACCGCCGTCGAGCCCGCGCCCAGCGGCGCGCCGACCGGCGCGCCGGCAAGGTAGAGCGCATCGTTGAGCTGCCCATTGGCCAGCCGATTGGTCTTCATCTTCTCGGCCAGGTCCACCACCATGATCAGCGCCTGGTTGCGCTGATAGGCTTCGAACGAGGCTTTGTGTCCCTTGAGAATGAGGCCGGCGAGTCCGAGCAGGCCGAACATCATGATCACCAGCGTGACCAGGACTTCGATCATGGTGAATCCGCGCGCCGCGCGTCGTCCGGCCTGGCGCAGCCCGTTGCTTCGCAAAGGGAGGCCGGCAAGGCCCGCGGAGATGACGCTCAAGGAAATGGGGCTCACGGGCATGCGACCCCCGAATTCGCGCCGCCGTTCTGCAGCACGACCGTGATGCGGCCGGACGGCCCGAAGTAAAGCGTGCGGATCTTGTCGTCAGCCGCATTGCCGTTGCCGAGATCATCGCTGATGGTGATGCCGTCGTTGGCGCCGGTTGCCGAGGTTCTTACCACGCGCCCGTCCGGCCGGAACACCACGTTGTTCGCGAATTCCCCGACATTGGTGCAGATCTTGATATTGCCGGTCAGCCCGGGGCTCCGTTTCAATTCCGCGTCGCCGGCATTGAAGGTGCCGCTGCCGTCGGTATCGGCGTAAATGCGCCAGCCGCCGGGCCAGTTGCCCGCAGTCAGCGGCTCGATGGCCACGCGGCGGCCGCGGGACACTGCTTCCGCGCGCGCGTAGGCAATTTCACCGGTCAAGTCCGAGGCCGCGATACGCACCCGCTGGTCGGCAATCACGTCGCGCAGGCTGGGCGCGCCGATCGCGAGCACGATCGCCGCGATCGACATGGTGACCAGCAGTTCGATCAGCGTGAAGCCGCGGTGACCGCCGCGCTCCTGCGTCACTGTGGCTTGCATGTCCCCTCTTCGAAGGTGCAGTCGTTGCCTGGGGTATAGGCGCCGTCGCCGTCGACTTCGCGCCAGCGTTGCGACAGGCTGTTGATCCACAGCGTGCCGTCGTTGTGCGAGGCCAGCCTGGTGCCCGCCAGCGGCGCGAGCGAAATCGTGTAGCCCGCGGGCGGCCCGGCGACCGGGGTGAGGGTCGGGGCAGCGTATTGGTTGATGACCTCCGGCGGCACCGCCGCATACCCGAGTTGCCCGAGCGCCGCCGAGTAGGCCCGCTGGTCGAGGAAAAACTGTTCTTGGCGCTGCGCGAGGTCCAGCAGGAACGTCTGCCCGGCGGAGCGCTGCCCGCGCATGATCTGGGTGGTATAGGCGGGATACGCGACCGCGGAGACGATGGCGACAATGGCGACTGTAATCATCAGCTCGATGAGCGTGAAGCCGGCGGCACGGCGTTCAGCCGGCGCCGATTCCGTAAACCGCATTGCCGAGATCTGCATTTGCATGGCCACTCCTTTGGACGAATAGGATGATAAGAACGGCAGCAAGCCGCCGCCATCCTGCCCCGATGAGCGGTCTGTTTGCCTGCACCAACGGAATTATATGCCCCATGGATGCAGCCGGTGGTTCCATTGCGCTGAGAGTAAAGGAAAAAAACCTGTTTGGAGCGGCGCCGATGGGCGGCCGATGGCCGGCGGCCTGTTAGACACAGTCTAGGCAGCGGCGTAACATCCCGGTATGGATTCGATCCCGAAGCATCCGCAAGCGAGTCCGCGGATGAACCCTGAACAGGCCGCGGACCGATTGCGCGAACACGGAGTAGTGCCGACCGAGCAACGCGTGGGGATTGCGCGCGTCCTGTTCTCCTGCGCCACGCACTTCTCGGCCGAGCAGATTCTTGCGCGCGTCAACGCGGCCTCGGCGCGGGTGTCCAAGGCAACGGTGTACAACACGCTCAGGCTGTTTCGCGAAAAAGGCCTGCTCCGGGAGGTGATCGTCGATCCGAGCCGCGTTTTCTATGACCCGAACATGGCGCCGCACCATCACTTCTACAATCTCGATACCGGTGTGCTTACGGATATTCCCGCGGAGCAGATCCATGTCTCCGGGGTACCGCGCCTTCCGGCGGGGATGGTCGAGGAAGGCATCGAGATCGTGATCCGCACCCGTTCGGTCACCCCGGCAACCTGAGCGGCCGAACCGGGCGGCGACCCGGGCGGCGCACCTGGTCCCGGGGGTCGCGTTGACGCACCGTCGCACCCCTTCTATAGTCGGGGTGTTTGCGCCCGCGGCAAGCGACCACCCCAACCGCATCTTCCGACCGGAGAAATCCTTCATGCAATTCATCATCGAGCCGTGGGAAACGCCGTCGCTGGCGATCGCCGGCATGACCGGGCGCTTCCCGGTGCGGCACGTATTCTGCGTCGGCCGCAATTACGCCGAGCACGCCAAGGAAATGGGCCACGATTCCAGCAAGGAGCCGCCGTTCTTCTTCACCAAGTCCGCCCATGCCGTGGTCCCCGTCGGCGCCGGCGGCGTCACGCTGTCGTTCCCGCAGATGACCGAAAACCTGCACCACGAAATCGAGATGACGGTAGCCATTGGCAGGGAGGGAAAAAATATTTCCGCGGCGAACGCGCTCGACTACGTCTACGGCTACGGCGTCGGCCTCGACATGACGCGCCGCGACCTGCAGCAGGTGGCGAAGGACATGCGCCGCCCGTGGTCGTTCGGCAAGGATTTCGACGAGGCTGCGCCGATGGGCCCGATCGTGCCTGCCGCCTCCGGCGGGCATCGCCCGGACGGCCGCATCTGGCTGAAGGTGAACGGCGAGGTGAAGCAGCAGGACGATCTCGCCGGCATGATCTGGAACGTCGCCGAGCAGATCGCCTTCCTGTCGCAGTACTACACGCTGAAGCCCGGGCACGTGATCATGAGCGGAACGCCGGCAGGCGTCGGGCCGGTCGCGCGCGGCGACACCCTGCTCGGCCACATCGACGGCCTTGGCGAAATCGAAGTGCGCTATACGAAGTAGCCGCGCCAGGCACACGCTCATCTGGCCCGCATGAACGCCGCAGAATTCCTGCTCGCCGCCGGGGACGGCGGGCGGCTCGCAATCGAGTGCGGCACGCGGAAGATTACCTACGGCGAATTGCGCAGAGCGGTGGCGGCGGCGACCGGCGCGTGGCGTGAACTGGGCCTGGCCGGCGGCGAGCGGGTGCTGATCTTCGCGCCGGACAGCATCGACTGGGTGATCGCGTATCTCGCGGCCATCCGTGCCGGCGGGGTTGCGGTCGGCCTCAACAACCGCCTGTTCGAAACCGAGCTCTCGGTGATCCTCGCCGAGAGCAAAGCGCGCTTCGTCTGGTGCGACGACGAGTCTGCCGCCTTGCTTTCAAGGCTGTGCTCGGCGCTGCCGCAGCCGCCGCGGGTCGTCGCAAGGGTGGACTGGCTCACCCGCCTTGCCGCCGCGAGTCCGCTACCGGCCGCCGTTCTCGGCAACGACGATCCCGCACTGTGGATTTATACCTCCGGCACCACCGGCGTGCCGAAGGCGGTGATCCATGCACAGCGCACGGTGCTCGCCGCGGACGCGTTTGCGCGCGGGGTCCTCGGCCTTCAGGCAAGCGACCGGCTGTACGCCACCTCCAAGCTGTTCTTTGCCTACGCCCTGGGCAACGCCTTGTTCGCCGGGCTTCGTCTCGGCGCGACGGTGATTCTCGACGGCGAATGGCCGAACGCGGAACGCGCGGCCGAGGTGGTGGCGGCCCACCGGCCTACCGTGGTGTTCAGCGTCCCCACGCTGTATCGCAAGATGCTGTCGAGCGGCGCGATTGCGGGTTTCCCCGCGCAGGGCGTGCGCCACCTGGTGTCGGCGGGAGAGGCGATGCCGGACACGCTCGCGGCGGGGCTGCACGCTGCCGCGGGTGTGGCGCCGGTCGGCGGCTACGGAACCTCGGAAACCTTGTTCCTCATGTTCACACGGCGCGAGGACGCGGGCGCGGTCTCGCTGCAGCCGACGCCCGGCACTGCCGTGCGCGCGACCTCCGCAGACGCCGCGCCTCAGCGCATCTGGATCGCCCACGGCTCGGTCGCGCTCGGCTACTGGCAACGCCCGGAGCAGGAGCGCGACAGCTTCCGCGACGGCGAATTCTCGCCGGGCGACCTGTTCCGCGCCGGCAGGGACGGCTGGGAATTCTGCGGGCGCACCGACGACATGCTGAAGATCTCGGGGCAGTGGGTCAGCACCCTGGCGGTCGAAACCGCGCTGGGGGCGGCGTGCGGCGACACGGTGCAGGAACTGGCGGCGGCAGGCTACACCAACGCCGACGGGCTGACCTCGATCGCGCTGTTCGGCGTCGCCGCGGAGAATCGCGCAGACGAAGCGCGCCGCAGGCTCGGTGCCGCGATTGCCGCGCTGCCGGGTTTTCAGCGACCGCGGCTGGTGCGCTGGGTCGACGAGCTGCCGCATACCGCAACCGGCAAACTGCAGCGCAACCGGCTCGCCGCGATCTACCTCAAGGAAGCGAATGCATCATGAAGAACGAATACCCGGTGCAGGTCCACTGGGGCGATTGCGACCCTGCGGACATCGTCTACTACCCGAACTATTTCGTCTGGATCGACAAGGCCACCCATGCGCTGATGGCCGCGCACGGCCTGTCGCAGGCCCTGATCGAACAGCGCTTCGGCATTCGCTGGTTTCCGATTGCGGAAGCCTCGTCGCGCTTCCTGCGGCCGAGCAGCCACGGCGACGAGTTCACCATCGTGAGCCGCGTCGAGTCCTGGACCGACAAGCGCTTCACCATCGTGCATCGCGGCCTGAAACACGGGACGCTGCTGTTCGAGGGGCGGGAAGCGCGCTTTTTCGGCGGTCCGCATGCCGACGATCCGGCACGGCTGCGCGTGGTGCCGGTCCCGGCCGAAATTCTGGCAATCTTCGGGAAACCTGATTAAGATCAAACCGGCCGCCCGCGCAACGCGGGCAGGCCGCCTAAAATAACGATTTCTGAGGAGGAAAACCATGAAGCGCGTCCTTGCAGCAGGCCTGTTTTTCGGGTTACTCGCGTCACCGGCGCTGGCCGAGATCACGGTCGGCATTTCAGTCTGCGCGACCGGGCCGGCGGCATCGCTCGGCATCCCGGAAAAAAATACCATTGCGTTGCTGCCTGCCACCGTGGCGGGGGAGAAGATCCGCTATATCGTGCTCGACGACGCGACCGACACCACGCTCGCGGTGAAGAACGCCCGCAGGTTCACCGCCGAGGACAAGGTCGATATCATCATCGGCTCGTCGAGCACGCCGACCTCGCTGGCGATCCTCGAAGTCGCGAACGAGACCAAGACGCCGATGATCGCGATGGCGCCGATCGTGCCGGCAGCCGACAAGCTGGCATGGGTGTTCTCGGTGCCGCAGAGCAACGCGCTGATGGCCTCGGCCATCATCGATCACATGCTGGAAACCGGCGTCAAAACGATGGCGTTCATCGGCTACGCCGACGGCTTCGGCGAAGGCTTCTGGCGCGCCGTGGCGCCGCTCGCCGAAAAGGCGAAAATCGCGGTGTCCGCCAACGAGCGCTACAACCGCACCGACACCAGCGTGACCGGGCAGGTGCTCAAAATTCTCGCCGCCAATCCCGATGCGGTGCTGATCGTCGGCTCCGGCACGCCGGCGGCGCTGCCGCAGGTGACGCTCGCCGAGCGCGGCTACAAGGGCCGGGTGTATCAGTCGCACGGTGCGGCGAACCGCGACTTCCTGCGCGTCGGCGGCAAGAACGTCGAAGGCGCGATCATCCCGGTCGGGCCGGTGCTGGTCCCCGAACAGCTCGCCGATTCGCATCCGGTGAAGAAAGTCGCGCTCGACTACGTGCGCGCCTACGAGGCGGTCCACGGCGTGGATTCGCGCTCGACCTTCGGCGGCCACGCGTGGGATGCGGGCACGCTGTTTCTGCGCGCGGCCGGCGACGCCCTGAAGAAGGCGAAGCCGGGCACCCAGGAATTCCGCGACGCCCTGCGCGCGGCGCTAGAGGCGACGCGCGATCTGCCGGCCTCTCACGGCGTGTTCACCATGTCGGCGACCGATCACACCGGCCTCGATGCGAGGTCGCGCGTGCTGGTGCGCGTCGAGAATGGAAACTGGAAGCTGATCAAGCAATAGGCGCGGCACTCTCGCAAGCCGCAAATGACGGATAGCGGAGGCGTCATGCCGAACGCGAAACCGCCATTCGCCCTGCTCGACTTCGCGCCATCCAGGGTCGAGGTGGAGCGCCGCGACGGCGGCGTTTCAGTGCTGCGTTCCGGGCACGCCCTCGGCGCCATCCCGCGTTGTATCGGGGAGGACCTGGTGCGCTGGGCGGGGATCGCGCCGGCGAGGGTGTTCCTCGCGGAACGGCAGGACGCGGGCTGGCGCAGGTTGAGCTATGGCGACGCGCTTGCCCAGGTGCGCTCGATCGGCGGGGCGCTGCTTGCGCGCGGCCTGTCGGCCGAACGCCCGGTGGCGATTCTTTCCGACAACGGCATCGACCATGCGCTCCTCGCGCTGGCGGCGATGCACGTCGGCGTGCCGGTCGCACCGGTCTCCGCGGCTTACTCGCTGATGAGCCAGGACCATGCCAAGCTCAGGGCGATTCTCGAATTGACGGCACCCGGGCTGGTGTTCGCCGCGGATCCCGTGAAATACGGTACGGCGATCGCGGCAGCGGTGCCGAAAGGCGCGGAAATCGTGCTTGGCGTCGGCGCGGATGCATGGCCCGGTGCGACGCCGTTTGCGGATCTCCTTGCCAGGCCGGGCGGTTCCGAGGTTGACCGCGCGTTTGCCGAGGTCGGTCCCGGTACCTTGGCGAAAATCCTGTTTACATCCGGTTCGACCGGCGAGCCCAAGGGCGTGATCAACACGCAGCGCATGCTCACCGCGAACCAGCAGATGATCGCGCAGTTGTGGCGGTTCCTCGCGGCGACGCCGCCGGTGATCGTCGACTGGCTGCCGTGGAGCCACACCTTCGGCGCCAACCACAATTTCAACATGGTGCTGCGCCACGGCGGCACGCTTTACATCGACAACGGCAAGCCCGCGCCGGTCCTCATCGAGAAGACCGTCGCCAACCTGCGCGAGGTGGCGCCGACGATCTATTTCAACGTGCCGCGCGGTTTCGACATGCTGCTGCCCTATCTGGAGCAGGACGCGGCCCTGCGCGACCATTTCTTCAGCAGGCTGCAGCTCATTTTTTACGCGGCGGCGGCATTGCCGCAGACGCTTTGGGAACGGCTGGAGAAGTTGTCGATCGCCGCCCGCGGCGAGCGCGTGATGATGGTCTCGGCATGGGGATCGACCGAGACCGCGCCGCTGGTGACCAGCGTGCATTTTCCGATCGAGCGCGCAGGCGTGATCGGCGTTCCCACGCCGGGAACAGAGATCAAGATGGTGCCGAACGGTGTGAAGCTCGAACTCCGGGTGCGCGGTCCGAGCGTGACGCCCGGCTACTGGAAAAGGCCGGACCTCACCAAAGCGGCGTTCGACGACGAGGGTTTCTACATGATCGGCGATGCCGGCCGCCTGGTCGACCCGGCCGATCCGGCAAAAGGCATCGAATTCGACGGCCGCATCGCCGAGGACTTCAAGCTGATGTCGGGAACCTGGGTGCACGTGGGAAGCCTTCGCGTACAGGCAGTCGGCGCGTGCGCGCCGGTGGTGCAGGACGCGGTGATCACCGGGCACGATCGCGAGGAAATCGGCATGCTGGTATTCCCGAACGTCGCTGCGTGCCGCGCGCTGTGCCCGGAACTTTCGGCAGACGCGCCGCTCGCCCGGGTGTTTGCCGCGCCGGCGGTTCGCAACAAGCTGCTTGCCGGCATGCGCGCGATGGCAGCCGCGGGCGGCAGTTCGACTTATCCCGCGCGGGCGCTGCTGATGCAAGAGCCGCCGTCGATCGATGCCGGCGAAATCACCGACAAGGGATACATCAACCAGCGCGCAGTTCTCAACCGGCGCGCCGGCCTGGTCGGACGAGTCCATTGCGAGGCACCTGACGAAGAGGTGATTACACTCGCCGGCAGCCTGGCAGTTTGATGACGGCAAGCACCGGCAGCCACCGGGCGCTAGCAGGGGCCTGGAACCGATGAAGCTCTACGGCTATTTCCGCAGTTCCGCGGCGTTCCGCGTGCGCATTGCGCTGAACCTGAAGGCGCTGGCGTATGAACAGCAGTCCGTGGACCTGCTGCGCGATGGCGGCGAGCAGCATCGCCCGGAATTCCGCAAGATCAATCCGCAGGGCCTGGTGCCGGTTCTCGTCGACGGTGGCGTGACGCTCACGCAGTCGCTCGCAATCATCGAGTATCTCGAGGAGACTTACCCGGAGCCGGCGCTGCTGCCGGACAATGCGGCGGGCAGGGCGAGGGTGCGCTCGCTCGCGCTCATCATCGCCTGCGAGATCCATCCTCTCAACAATCCGAAGGTGCTGAAGTACCTCGGACGCACGCACAAACTCGACGACGCCGCGCGCGCCCAATGGTACCGTCATTGGATCGCCGAAGGCATGGCTGCGATCGAGGCGCGCCTGGCGGGCGAAACCGGGACCGGGGCGTTCTGCCACGGCGACCGGCCGACGATCGCCGACTGCTTTCTGGTGCCGCAGATTTTCAACGCGAAGCGCTACGACTGCGACCTCGCGCCATATCCGACGGTGATGGGGGTGTTCGACCGCTGCATGGCGATCACCGCGTTCGAACGCGCCGCGCCGATGCAACAGCCCGATGCGGAGGGCTGAGCGCAGGTTTGCGGTGCTTCTCCCCGGCGTTTCCGCCACGTGGTTTAACGGCAACCGGCCACCGCCGGCCGCGTTATCTCGCAGGCGGCCGGGGATTCCTCAGGCCGCCGGCCCTTGCGGACCCGCGGCCAGCTTGCGCGCGAGATTGAGACCGACCGCGAGCAGCACCGGACCGAGGAACAGGCCGATGAAGCCAAACGCGATCACGCCGCCCAACACGCCGAGGAGCACGAGGACGAACGGCAGGCTGCTGCCGCGGCTGATCAGGTAGGGTTTCAGGAAATTGTCGATGCTGCTGACCACCAGAACGCCCCAGATCACCATGAACACCGCCCAGCCCAACTGGTCCTGCCAGTAGAGCCAGATCGCGGCGCCGCCCCAGACGACGGGCGGTCCCATCGGCGCGAGCGACAGCAGAAATGTCGCCGCGCCGAGCAGCAATGCGCCGGGCACGCCGGCCAGAAAAAAACCGAGGACCGCCGCCGCAGCCTGCGCAAGCGCAGTGCCGATCAGGCCGTAGACGACGCCGACGGTGGTGTTGGCCACCGTCGCCAGAAGATCGTCGGCCACTTCGCCCGCGACCTGGCGCGCGGCCGCCGTCGCCGATTGCACCAGGTATTCGCCGTCGCGATAAAAGAAGAATGCGATGAACGCGGCAAGGCTCATCTGCAGCACGCCGTCGCCGAGCAACAGGCCGCCGGCGAGCAGGAAATCCTTCGCCGGATCGAGCAGGCCCCTGAGCGCCCCCAGCAAGGCTTCGCGGCTGGCGGCGAGCTCCCGCCAATAGGCGTCCAGCGACTCGCCGGCGAGGGGTATGCCGGCGAGCCATGCCGGCGGTGCATGGGTCCCGGTGTCGAAGAATTGCCTAGCCGCATTGACGATGCGGGGCACGTTTTCCGCAAGGCTCACTGCAACCAGCGCGAGCGGCAGCACCAGCACCAGCACCAGCAGGAACGAGGTGGAAAGCGCGGCGAGCGAGCCGCGCCCGCCCATCCGCCCGCGCATCCAGCGGAACAGCGGCCAGGTCGAGACGCAGGCGACGGCGGCGAGCAAGACGGCGGTGATGAACGGTTTTAGGACCAGGTAACAGCCGAGCACCAGCACTACAATCGCCGCAATCTGGAACGATCGCGCGAACTTCTGTTCCATCTTTTTCCCTATGGAGTGGGTTTGCCTCGCAGAACTTGGCTCCGGTATAATACGCGACCTTTCCAGGGCTGTTGTAGCTCAGTTGGTAGAGCAACTGATTCGTAATCAGTAGGTCGGTGGTTCGACTCCACTCAACAGCACCAAAAACATCAATGCCCCACCCCCGGTTTCGATCGAATGCGCACGCACCAGACCCCCGGCTGCCGCGCGCCGGTCGAATTCGGATATTCGGCAGGCGGCGTGCGCTTGATCTGCCGCTGAATCCCGGTTTGATTCGCCATTCGCCCGGTTCTCGCGACACGCTTCCTGCTCAATGCAGGTCCGGGCATTGCGCGCGGAATCCCATCCGTTCATGAGCGACCCCAAGACCCTCGGCAAATACGAGATCACCGGCGTGCTTGGAAAAGGTGCGATGGGGGTCGTGTATTCGGGGATCGACAAGACCTTCCAGCGCCGGCGCGACGTTGCCATCAAGACCATACGCAAGAGCCAGCTGACCGATCTCGAGATGGCAGAGGAATATTCGCGGCGCTTCGAGAGGGAGGCCGAAATCGGCTTCCAGTTGAATCACCCGAATATCGTCCGGGCGTTTGAATACAGTATCGAGGGCGACATTTCATACCTGGTGATGGAGATGGTCCGCGGCCAGGAACTCAAGCAATATTTCGATCAGGGAAATTATTTCAACCTCCCGGTCGCAATCCGGCTGATGACGGAGCTGTTGGAAGCGCTGGATCATGCCCACCAGCATGGCATCGTCCACCGCGATGTGAAGCCCGCCAATATCCTGATCGAAGCGCAGGGCAGGCTCAAGCTTACGGACTTCGGGGTCGCCCGCGTCTCGGAAAATACCGAGGGCACGCGGACCGGCACCAAGGTCGGCACCACCTCATACATGGCGCCGGAGCAGATCCAGGGACTGGCGATCAATCAGCGGGCAGACATCTTTGCCGCAGGGATCGTTCTGTACCAGTTTCTGACCCACCAAAAGCCGTTCACCGGTTCCGAGTGGGAACTCCAAAACAAAATCGTCCGCGAAACGGCGCCGCCGCCTTCGACGATCCGCTCGGACGCTCCCCCGATATTCGACGCCATTGTCGCCAAGGCGCTGGCCAAGCTTCCGGGGGATCGTTTTGCGAGCGCACAGGAGTTTGCCGATGCGTTGCAGCAAGCGCTCGCCGAGATCACCAAGCAGACCTCGGTGGGCGATTCCAACGCGGCCGACGACGAACCGACGATGTTTGCGCCGCCGGTTGCCGCCGGGTCCGGGGCGAAGGCGGGTTCCCGCGGCCAGGCGGCCGATAGTTCGTCCGGGCAGCGCTCCGCGCCGTCATCCGGGACAGACAACGTCTCCAGGCCGTCCGGCGCCGGCGGCGTGACGGGAATGACCGGTTCGAGCAGCGGCAAAGCCCCCAGCGAAGAGGCGGAGATCGAGTTCTGGCGTTCGATCAAGGATAGCTCCGACCCGGAAGACTACGAGTTCTACATCAACAAGTTCCCGTACGGCACCTACGTCGATCTGGCGCGCAGGCGAATCGCAAAGTACGGCGGGTCGTCGCCGCAGGAAACCAGCGGCGTGACCGATCCGGAACGTGCAGCGGAGCATGCAAGGAAGGCCGAGGAAGAGCATCTCGCGGCGGAACAGGCAAGGCAAGCCGAGGAACGACGGCTTGCAGCGGAGAAGGCCAGCAAAGCAGAGGAACAGCGCGTCGCGGCAACCAGAGCAAGGGAAGCCGAAGCAGAGCGGCTCGCCGCCGAGAAAGCCAGGAAGGCCGAAGAAGAACGGCTCGCGGCAGAGAGGGCAAGGAAGGCCGAGCACGAGCGGCTCGCAGCCGATATGGCAAAGAAGGCCGAGGAAGAACGGCTCGCGGCAGAGGGCGCAAGGAAAGCCGAGCAGGCGCGGCTTGCGGCAGAGAAGGCAAACAAGGCCGAAGAGGAACGGCTCGCGGCGGAGAAAGCCAGGAAGGCCGAGGAGGAACGGCTCGCGGCAGAGAGAGCAAAGAAGGCCGAAGCAGAACGGATCGCGGCGGAAAAAGCGAAAAAGGCCGAGGAACAAAGGCTCGCCGCAGAGAAGGCAAAAAAGGCGGAGGAAGACCGGCTGTTGGCGGAAAAGGCGCGGAAGGCCGAAGAACTGCGGCTCGCCGCCGAAAAGGCCGAGAAGGCTGAGCAGGAACGGATTGCGGCGAAGAAGGCAGAACAGGATCGGATCGCAGCGGCCAAAGCGAAGAAGGCCGAGGAAGAACGGCTCGCCGCAGAGAGCGCAAAAAAAGCCAAGGAAGAACGCATAGCAGAAGCGCTGGCGCGGCACACCCAGAAAGCCGGCATCGCCGGCCTGGGCGGCGATGCCGGCAGCAATGAAGGCGCTGCGGCAGCAGGTGCCGAGGCATTTCAGGACGTGCGGCTGCCGGCCTCTCGCACTTCCGGCGGCACTGCAGAGCCGGCAAAGAAGGGTTTGCCCATGGTTCCGCTCGCCATCGCGGCCCTGATGGTGATCGCCGGCATTGGCTATTTTGGATTTGCCGGCAAGCACGCGCCGGTACCCGGCGAGCCAGCCTCATCGCCGCCCGCCGTGGCGCCCGCGGCAACGCAGACCGAGGCGCAGAAGCGGGCGAACGAAGAGGCGGCGGCACAGGCAAAGAAAGCCGAGGAGGACCGGTTGGCGCAACAGGCCAGGGATGCGGCGGAAGCGAAGTCGAAGGAGGAGGCGTCTGCAAAACAGGCTGACGACGCGCGGCAGAAATCGGCAGCACAGGTCAAGAAGGCGGAGGACGCCAAAACGGACAAGGCCGAGCGAGAACGGATTGCGACGGAGAAGGCGGTGAGGGAGCGGATTGAAAAGGAAAAAGCCGATAGAGACCGGATTGAGAGGGAGAAAGCCGACAAAAAACGGAACGAGAAAGACAAAAGCGATAAAGACCGGATCGAGAAGGAGAAAGCCGATAAAGACCGGATCGAAAAAGAGAAAGCCGATAAGGAACGGATCGAGAGGGAAAAAGCCGAGAAAGATCGGATCGAGAAAGAGAGAGCAAGAAAGCCCGAGATGGATGGCCCGACGGCGAAGAAGCTCTGTGAGCAGTTGAAGCAGGAAAGGCCAATCAACATCAAGGCGGCGGCGGCCGCCTGTTGCCTGGCAATCAAACTCGGCGAGACCGTGACCGCCATCGGCCGTTGCGAGTGAGCGGTGCGACAGGAAAAATTCATTGAGTGGCGTTGGGCAGGCCAGGAATCGAAGGCGCGCTTCGCAACTTTGATCCACTTCAAGTGACAAGCCAGAACGCGAGCAACGCGCCTTCGGTGCAGGCCGGCAACCCCGATGCCTCCGGCTTGCCGGGCGGCCGCCGCGCGCTCGTCGTGGCGTCAGGCGCGCACGCGCTGCACGACGGCTACACGGATCTCCTGTATATCCTGCTCCCGGTGTGGCGCGCGGAGTTCGGGCTGGGATTCGCCGAGGTCGGACTGCTGCGTGCGCTCTACGCTGGCGCCATGGCGGGATTCCAGTATCCCGCGGGCATCATCTCGGAGCGGATCGGCGGCCGCAATCTCCTGTGCATCGGCACTGCACTCGCGGGTCTTGCCTTCATCGTCGCGGGTGCGAGCGGCGGCGTCGTCACACTCGGCATCGCGCTGGTGCTCGGCGGCATCGGTTCCAGCGTCCAGCATCCGATCGCCTCGAGCCTGGTGGCGCAGGCATTCGAGGGCCCGCGCTCGCGCGCCGCTCTCGGAACCTACAACTTCGCCGGCGACAT
>Ga0315281_10003035_pt1 | contig 24733 bp, 13 predicted proteins | sample YL17G07_0_MG_FD_204540 | JGI IMG/M metagenome (GOLD analysis project Ga0315281, IMG submission 204540) | Sediment microbial communities from Yellowstone Lake, YNP, Wyoming, USA - YL17G07_0 | ecosystem: Environmental > Aquatic > Freshwater > Lake > Sediment | place: USA: Wyoming | collected... | reverse complement strand
AGCGATAGGGACGTATCTCAAGACGAGAGACATCCCTGTTTGCGGCGTGCAAGCCGAGGCCTTTTCGAATCTCTGCCAGTCTTATCAACAGAAGGAAATCGTGCAGTCACTCCCGCAGTCGAGCGATCTGACGCTGGCGAAGAATGTTGCGGTTCAGAACGTCGGACCTCAAATATTTCAAACGGTGCGGAGAGTCGTGGATGAGATGGCCGCCCTGCCTGAGACGGCGATCGCCGAGGCGATGTCTTATATGGATGAGGCCGGTTTCGTGACCGAAGGCGCCGCGGCCCTGCCGGTGGCTGCGTTGCTGAGTGGAGCCTTTGCGAACGTCTTGCCGAAAGGACTTCCGGTTGTGCTCGTCCACACGGGCGAAAACATCGAGCAGGCGGCCCTCGACGAACTCGTTCGCCGGTCCCACAGTAAAGATCGCCCGACGCGCCCGGCCCCCGATCCCCATTTCGACGCCGAGGGGAATCCATCGTTCCCAGAGGATCTTCCGCAGCCGAAAAACCCAACGAAAAAAGACCCCTAAGCGGTAGCTTTGAGTTCGGGGAAACCCCTTTTCCCGCAACTTTTATCCCACCCATCTCGAAGAAATCGCACGTGAGGAGTCGGCGTTGATGCTCGCATCGTCTTTGACTGGCGCTCAATTGTATTCGGTCGCTCAACAAGTCGGTCAGGCCGCGACGACGCTGCTGAGATACGACCATCTCCTGGACGCCGATTTGGTCATCTCAGCCCTCGCCCCGCTTGCGGGGAGCGGCCTTCTGACGACGCACGAGTTGGCCCGCTTTCAAAAGACGTTTCAGGATTCGTCGCGACATTTTTCCTCAACCTCGGCTCAGCTTTTCTTGTCGCGTCTGGAAGGCCGGATTCTGGGCGAACTGGTTCGGAGCCGGCGTCTTCCGGACGAGGCCCGGTGGATCTTCGAAGATCGTCTCGCCGGACGCATTCCGGCGACCGAACCGGACATTCGAGAAGCCAATCGGAGAATCCGGGTGCCTTGGCTCAGCGGATTCATGAGGCATTTGGGTTTACAGCCCGTCGGTTATCCCCGCCACGTGAAGCGGACGCGTCTCAAGCCGTTTCCCGCCCTCTCCGAGATCCTCGGGCGTATGGTATTTTTGAAACTCGAGAGCGGACAACCCGTCGGATCGTTCAAGAATCGCGGATCGACTAATTTTCTCGTTCATGCGCTGCTCACGGGCAAAGACCCGAAACAGATCCGCGTCGGCGCCGCCTCGCACGGCAATCATGCGCAAGGCGTGGTGCGTGCGGCCCACAATCTGGGGATTCGTCAGGTCGAAGTCCTTTTGCCCCGAAACGCGTCTCCCCTGAAAATCGCCCAGCTCAAGGCCCTGGGCGCGGCCGTCGAACTTTTCAGCGAGACCTTCGAAGAGGCCGAGGACGAAGTCCGGCAACGCGCGGCGCGCGACGCGAATTATCTCTTCTTGCCCGCCTTCGACCATCCCCTGGTCGTGACGGGACAAGGAACGGCGGGGATCGAGATCTCTTTACAGATGGCCGCTCAGGGGATCGAACGCTATGCCGTGGTCTCTCCCACGGGAGGCGGGGGGCTCATCGCAGGCATCGCGGAGTCTCTCGGCCGGCGTGGAGTGAAGATTTTTGGGGCGGAGTCGGAGACGCATCCCTATATCTCCCGCTCGTTTCACGCCAAGAAGATCGTCTCGCCGCCCGAAATACGCCATGTCGACACGGTCGCCGACGGCATCGCCCTCTTAAGAATAGGTCATGCCGGATTTGCAAGCCTGCTCAAGCACGTGGCCCATGTCGTGACGCTGCCCGAGCACGAAGTCGAAGCGGGCCTGATGTTTCTCAAGGAGCACGGAATCGACGCGGAAGGGGCGGCTGCGGTCCCCATCGCCGCACTCCTCTTCGGGGCGCTCCCATTCCGGAGATACGGAGTTCCCGACGACCTGCCCGTCGTGAGCGTGTTGTCCGGAAAGAATATCGACGAAGGTCTTTTGAAGGAGGTGGAGGAAAGAAGCCGCCGCCGGACTTGGGCGGATAGGAGGTCTGAATTCGAAGGCCTTCAAGGGGCTCTTAAGGCCGGAGGGTTTCTCCGGAACGGCGAAATTCGAGCGCTCGCGGATTTTGAAGACGCGAAATCGTTCCTCGATCTGTTGGTGGAGCATTTGCCCGACGGCTGGGACCCCATCGACGCCCTTTCCCGTCTGCATTTCGGGCCTTGGAGACCGGAGGGGGAAAAGGACATCAATGCGACGCTCCGGAGCATGGGGGCCTTTCAGGAGCGTTGGGAAGGCAACAAGGGCCTCTCCGTCGTGCATCCTCTCAACGATCGAGCGACGAGGATGGTGGCCGGCATGGACGTGGTTCGCAGGGGAAAGAAAACCTTGGAGGCCGCCGAAAAGAGCCTCGGTCTTCTCAACGTCTACCCGCGGCTCTTGGTGGAGACCTATATCATCGATCTCCTTCTCAAGAGAGGGGACTGGCTCAGGCATCTGTGGCCGGAGAAGGAAGGCGACGACCTCGCCTACCACGCCGCTCAACTGCGGCGTGACAATCAAAAGATCCAAAGCGCCTTGGCGGAGTACGCCCGCCTACGGGCCGAACGGGCATTTTCTTTTGAAAATCGATCGTAATTCGTGTTGCCTTCGTGTTGAAGGAAATGGGAAAAAATTAGCAACTTTTAGGACTTGGTAGCGAGACAGGCCCAGTCAACAAATTCAACCACTTATATAGGTGAGCCGCTATGTCTATGATCAGTCGAACTCTGTCCGGTTCCGCGTCTAACCTTGTCGCGTCGTCAACCTTCATGATCCCCCCCAACATGCTCTCCGGCTTTCAATCCGGATTGGAAGCTTTGGGCCTGTCCGCCGCCCTGACGAACGGGGCCCTCGACGCGCAGATTCTTCAACAACAGCTTCCCTCGCTTCTTGAGAACGGACGTTTGGCGTCGTTGGGCGTTCCCGCGGAGACGGTTCAGTCCCTCCGGCAGTTTGCGAAAGATGGAAATTTCACGGAACAGGTGGTGGTTCATCTCGGGACCTTGATTGCGGCGCAATCGGTTGCGGCGACGTTCGAGCCTGAAGATCTGGCCGCCATCGTTCGGAGCGATCGTCGCCCGGAAACCGATACGGACATCCACGACGAGAGGTTGACGCTGTCCGCTCACGTTCAGGCCCAGTTCCTTCAAAACTTGATTCTTCAGAGCGGATTGGCGGATGGCCGCGAGTGGTCGACCGAGGCCGGCGTTCATGCGATCGGCGGGGCCACGCGCGTGGCGCGCCAGACCCAGGCCGATGCGCCCGTCCTCGCGGTTGCGGCCTCGACCTTCGACGCCCGCAGGATTCTGCCGGACACGTTGCGTGGCAACCGCAGGGGCATGGACTCCATCCTGAAGGCGTATTTCACGGCCCGCGAACTTGATCAGGACAATCTGGGCATGGTCCAGGGTTCCTTGGATCAGACGAAATTCTTCTCCCGAGTCGCCGGTATCCTGGCCCTCAAGGCGGCGACCTTCCGCGCGGCGGGGCTTGCATTGCCCGGAGAGAAGGGCGGCGAACATTTGAAATGGACGGATGTCGAGTACGCCCGCGAGGCCTACACCGAATCCGGTGGACAGGTGCGCTATCGCCGGGTCCGTAATTTTTCGGGCGAGGTGGAAAAGGCCTTGTCCGGCCGTGGTCTGTTTGCGAACTTTACGGATGAAGGCAACACCGGAAGCGCCGTTGTCGTGCTGGAGCGGGAGCGAGGAGCGAGCGGGATCGTCAGCATCGGCATCGATATCACCGATGCGCGCCGGTTTTCCTCGGAGCGCGAAGCCGCCGCGCATGCGCGCGGAGAGACGGCCTACAAGCTGACCTACTTCGGCGGGCATCAGACTTTTTATCTCGACAACATCGTCGGCGAAATTATCCCAGGCGAGGTCCTTGCGGCCGGGAGACGCCGTTTCGGCTTCCAAGGCTTGACGCAGCAGGCCTTGAGGAATCTCGGCGGCTCGGAAGTGATCGGGGCCGAGGTCCATCTGGGACGCCTGGTCGGCGCCATCATGGTGGCTCGCGGAGAGCCCGTGGATGGCGAGCGTTCGCTCGTCGACGGCGCATCCCCGGCGGAAGGCGCGCGTCGGGATTCTTCGCAGGGCCGCTCTCCTTCGCCGGGACAACCGAATCGGCAAACGCCCCAAAATGCCGGGCAGATTCCCGCTCCTCTCGAAGTCAGACCGGCGCTGGCTCAAATGATCAACAACGGCGACGTCAACGTGATCTATGCGTTGCCCGGCCAGGCCTCGGAGTATGCCCCTTGGTTGATCGACCGCTTCCAGAAGAGCCCGGTGGCCCAAGAAGTCATGAAGGCTCAGGCGGCGAATTTAAAAAACAAACATGGGATCGATTTGCTCGCTCTCGTGAGCGGCGGCGCGGCCTCCTCGGATCTCTTGGCGAGTTCCGCTTATTCGCAACCCCTCATCGGACTCGCTCAGGCGGTGATCAATGCGGAGCTCAAGGCGCTCGGTTACGATCTCACGAAGGCCGTCGTCATCGGGCACTCCCAGGGTCAGGTGATGGGATTGCATGCCGTGGGCGCCCTCTCCGACGACGAAGTCATCGATTTTCTCGCCGTCAACGGCAAGCTGATGCAGGAGTCCGATCCGCTGTTTTCCCCTCAGGTGGGCGATCCCTTGAACTTGATGAAGGTCGTGACGGCCGACAGCGCCGACATGGTCGAGACGATGAACCGTTATACCGGCAAGATCTCCATGATCACGACGCTGGGAATTTCTCGCGAAGATCTGCAGACGCTCGTCGATGACGTGAATCAGGACTTGAATAAGGATCTCGCGGACGGCGAGGCGGGTGAGCTGGCGCAGATCAGTCTGATCAACGTGGAGCCCGGAGTGAAACACGCCGATCTGGCTCCGGAAGGTTTTCAGCCGCACGCGGCCGTCGAAAAGACGGGCATCATCATCTCGGGAACGACCGATGCCTTGAAGGAAGTCGCGCGCCGCGTTCAGGCACGCGGACAATTATTCGGCAGGCCCTACAAGGTGCGCGCCCTTCCGACAACCGCCGCCTTCCATTCGAAGCTCATGGAACCGGCCTTGACCGCCGTGTGGCCCCGCTTGGTCGGCCGGAAGTTCGGCGACATCCCGACGGCCGTCTTGATGAATCACGACGGCAGCGACCTCAGAGACATCACCGGCACCGTGAAGAGGACGGGACCCGACGGAACGGAGTACGAGATCGACGCGCGCATCGCGGCGGTGATGGAAGGTCAATACGTCCGGCCGGTGAATTGGCCCACCGTCGTTTGGAATGCCTTTAGCCGGATCGATTTTTCCAAGCCGACCGTCGTCATCGACGGCGGACCGGGAGCGGCGACCGGGAAATTCATCGAAGGGAACCTGACCGACGCGAACGGACGCTCGCCGATCACCGTTGTTTCTTATGGAACGCCGCAGGGCGAGGCGGTGCTGCGCTCGGGGGATGCTAAGTCTATTCCCTTGGTGGATCCCAGGACGTTCACCGATCCGGTCTTCAAGCCCACCCTGGCGCAAGCGGACAAGGGGGCCCCGATCCTCAACGGCGACTACACCGGTCCTTACGCCTACCTCGCACACGTGCGGCTGGCGGATCCGGTCCAGCGGCGCGATCTGATCGCCCGTTTGGAAAAGGCGCTGAATCTCGACAAAGAAGGGCCGCCGCATCTGCGCTCCGAGTTTATGGACACACTCGGCTACGATTCCTCGATGCCGTTGGTGGTCGCCGGCATGACGGGCAACAACGGAGTCGATTTGATCGCGTCTCTGGCGACCGATCACTATCTCGGCTTCTACGCCGCGACGACGGTCGGTTTCGATTTCGCCGCCCTCGCGAGAGACCTGCGCGCGATTCACGAGCAGACGAAGGAACGCCTCCGCGCGAAAGGAGACCCGAACTGGGAGCAGGGTGCCCCGTTCGGTGTCAATTTCATCCACGGCACGGGTTCGTTTAAGACGCAGATTCAGGAAGTCATCAAGGCCAAACGGGATGGCGTCCCGATCAACATCGTTTCGATCGCCTTTTCTCTGATTCAGCTTCCGGAATGGAAGCAGTTCTATCAGCCTCTGCTGGACCTCGGCATCGCTGTTTTGCCTTTGGGCGAAAACGAAGGGCGTTGGGATCACTTCCTCGAGGAAATTTATCCCGAGGTCCCTGCGCACCAGCGTCATCTCTTGTCGATCGCGCCGGAGGGCGCGGAAGGCGGAGGACACAATATTCCTCACGACGCCCCGAACATCCGGTACGGACGCGACCTGACGCTCAGCCTCCTGAAGAGAGGGGCGTTAAAGAACGACGAAAAGGGTGTGGCGCCGCTGCCTTGGTTCATGACGGGCGGCCAGACGACGCCGGAGGCGATGGCCGATGCCCTCTTGGTCATGGCGCAACAGTCGAATCGAGGCGGCATGCAGGTGGGCGGCATCATGCAGTTGGCCTCCGAGTCGATTCCACCTCCGCAGGTCAAGGCCTTCATCGCCGAGGCTGCGGCCGGCCAAGTCGGCTTCGTTCAGGCCCAGAGCGAATTCGAACGCGCCATCAACATGCTCGATAACCGTTTCGGCCGAAACTTCGAATCCATGACCAGTCTGATGAAGAACGTTCCTCAGAGAGACGTTGACGTCCCTCAAGCGGACGGGACCACGAAGAAGAACCGCATCCAAGACCCCGTGGGACGCGAAAGGGCCGAAAAGATCGCCGAATTGTTCCTGCAAGAACCGGCCGAGCAACGGCAGGTCCTGCATCGCTTGTGGCTGCAGGGAATGAACGCTTTCAACCGGGCCCAGTTCCAGCCCCTGGTCGACACCGTGTGGCCTCTGTGGCTGGCGGGTGATTTTGAGCCGCTTGCGGCGCGACTCGCCGAACTGACGCCCCGGGATGTCATCGCGATGTACCGCACCTACCGGACGTGGGCCGTCATGGAGCCGGACATCGATCCCTCGTCGGCCTATGTCTTGGGCGGCAAATCAATTCGAGCGATGGGCCGGGCCTTGGAGCGTGAGGGCCAAGATCCCAAGAAATATCTCATGATGTCGGCGCCCGAAATCTTCCGCGATCTGCGCGATCGAACGATCCGCTATCTGACGGATCTCCATCAACGCGCCATGGCGATTGAGGAGGCCGAGCGCGACAATTATCGCGTCTCGAGCACGGAAACCTTTCAGTCGGTCTCCGGAGTGAAGCATGTTCGCGAAGAGTCGTTGGGAGAAGGCGAGACGAGCCTGATCGTCGAGATCGGCAAGGATCTCAATCACAGCGAATGGCTTCTGGCGGTTCAGGCCTCCGGGCACGGGAGCTTGGCGCGAGCCCTGCGCTCCAACGAGGTCGGTTTGGGCGACAAGGAAGGCAACCCCCTCCACCGGACGCTCGCCGTGGAGCGCGGCGACCGCGTGGAACTCACGCGGCATGAAGAGGCCGGCAAGACGCTTTTGGACCGAGTCCGCATTTTCAACCGCAGCGGACGTTTGATTGCCGAGATTTCTCCGTCGAGCGACCAAAAGTCCATTCAAGAAACTTGGAACCTGGCGCAACCGGGCGGCGACCCGTCGCCGGTGACCTGGCGGTACGATGTAAAAACGGGTCTGGCGGGCGGCAAGAAGATTGCAGCCGCTCCTGGCGGAACGGCCGCTCAAGGCCGCGAGGCCTATATCCGTCTCTGGGTCGGGGCCGAGGCCCAACCGACGCCTCTCGGAGAGCGCGCGACGGCAAAGTGGGATGTCACGCAATCCGATGTCTTGGCGTGGCATCGTCAGGTCGGCGCGACGAGCCGGACGTATTCCAATCCACGCGCGAAGGGGTTCCAGGTCCATGCGACCTATCCGTTGAAGGCCGCTTGGCCGTCGATGATGCAGGTCGGAATGGATTCCGCCGCCGGTATTGATTTCCTCAAGGTCGTTCACAGCGGTCAGAGCATGCGGGTCGTGCGCCCGATTCGGATCGGGGACCAATTGACGGCGGCTTCCCAGATGGTGCGCGTCGAAGACCACGCGTATGGCCGCGAGGCGACCATCGTCACCCAGGTGACCGATCAAAAAGGCGAAGTCGTCGCCGAATACGAAACGAAATTCTTAAGCCGCGCATCGAACGACAAGGCCTCCGTCATTTTTGAAGCACCGGTGGAAAGATCGCTGGCCCCAAAAACTCCTGAAATCAAGGTGCGCCCGCTCGAGGTGTATCGCAGAGAAAAGATGTCTCTCAGGCGCGAAGACATCACCGGCTATGCGCTGGACGCCCAATGGCTGCATACGGACGATCGCTTCGCCCGGCGCGTCGGTTTCAAGAACGGCATCATCGCTCAAGGTTGGAGAATCCTGCACAGCGTCTCTCATTCGCTCGTTGAAGGTTATTTGAAAAACGACGCCTCCCGCTTCATCGGATTCGGTGAGGGGACGGCGGTGACGGCGCCCGTGTTGCCTGGCGAAGAATTGAATTTGGAAGTGGATCGGATCGGAATTCGAGGGGATCGCGAAGTCTTGGCATTCCGCTTGGTGCCCGATGGGGGAGGCAGTCCAAAGGCCTCCGGAACGATCGAGCTTCGCCTCCCGCAGTATGCCGGGGTTTTTCCCGGAAACGCCTCCCAGAAGGTTGGGATGGCGAAGGATCTCTACCTCGCCGGAGGCATTGGTCGCGCTACGCTGATCGAAGCGACCACTGCCTTAGGCGAGGAGGGGACTCTCCTGCTCGACATCATGACGGGCGGAGCGTCCCTCCCCGAGGGGGACGCGGCGCGACAAGCGGCTTACGACCAGACGGACAAGGACGACAAAAAAGGCTGGCTCAACGACGTCGTCAATTCGTCTCCCGCCGTCTTGGCGACCTCCGAGGCCTACCGGCGTCAACGCACGTCGGACGGCTTTCCTCAACCGGCGACGGTTTCCGGTCACAGTTTGGGACAATATACGGCGGCCGTCGCGGCCGGAGCTCTGGAACTTGGAGAGGCGATGCGTCTGGTCCGGACGCGCGGCGAGCTGATGAGGAAGCACGCCCAGGGCAAGATCGCGGTCGTCATGGTGCCGAACCGTTTGGACCCTGAGGATTTACAAAAACGTTTGGCCGGGATTCGGCAGGAAGGCGAGACCCTCGAGGTCGCCAACATCAACACGATCACCGACAAGGGATCGCAGGTGGCCATCAGCGGGACCGAGGCCGCCATCCTCCGCGCGCAACAGGAGTTGTCGAAGGATGAGGGAACCAAGGTCAGCGTCATGGCGGGCAATGTGGCCTTTCATTCGTCTCTGGTCCGCGCCATGGAGCCGGAATTCCGTCAGGTCATGGACGGTGTGACCGTTCAGGATCCTCAGATCCCCGTGTCCTCCATTGTGGAACCCGGACGTTTCCTGAAGACGGCCGCCGAGGTCCGCGAGGAATTAATTATCCTGAATCATGAATCCGTGCGTTGGGACCCGAACGTCCGTGCGGTCGCGGGCGGCGTCGCCTCCTTTGTGGAGTTCGGGGCGGGCACGATCTTGACGGGCATGATCGGCCGTATCCGGCCCGATCGCGCGAGAGGAAGCGTTTCTCAATCGAAGGGCGCCGATGAATTGATCTTCGGCGATCGGCCGAGGCCCAAGATGGCGGCGGTTGCGGCAAAGCCGGCGGTAGCGCCTGCAGCGGCCCCGGCGGTTCCCGCGGCTCAAGCACAGGCTCCGGTCTCTTTGGAACCGGCCCCGTCCCCGTATACGACGGCGGACATGGCGGTGTTGGATTTGCGGTTGTCGTCGGCGCGCGTGGTGTTGGACGGAGAGTCTGTGGCGTCCGTGGCGTTGTCGCCGTTGGCGCCGAAACTGGGATCGAGCCCGTCGGAGTTTTTGTGGGCGAACCTGGTGATCTCGTTGTCGGAGGCGAAGCCGGGAGTGGTGAAACCGTCGGAGCTGACGCCGGACACGAATTTGGCAAAAGATATCGGACTGGACTCGTTGGACGTGGCGACGTTCTTCGGCTGGGTGAGGAATCGAAACTTCATCTCGCGGATGCCGACGAACGACGAGGTGAAGTCTCTGGAGCAAGGGACGTTGCGGGACGCCTTCGCCCTGGCGGTGAGTTATTGGGATCACCCTGGGGAGAAGCCGGGCATCGATCAACGGGGAACGATCGGGGCGGCGGGCGGCAAGACGTATAAGGAGATCTTGGAAGCGGCCGGGATCAAGGGCGACGAGGTGAATAAGCTGGTTGCGAACGGAAAGCTGACGCACGAGGCGGCGGGAGTGGAAGCGATCGTGCAGACGGTATTGGGCGAGGCGAATGAGGGAGCGGCGGCGGGAGTTGGGGATCACGTGAAGCGTTTAGAGGGTTGGACGTACTCGGACAACTTCGCGTCTCAGGCTCAGAACTTGAGGACGGTCAAGACCTCCCTCTATCAGGCGGCGCAGGCCGGCTGGAATCAACGGCGCAGCGACCGCGAGGCCCGCAATGCGTCCGCTCAAGCTCAGGCGGCCCGTCCGATGCAAGGCATGATGATGCCGGCGGCGGCGTCCAGCGGCGCCTCGGTTGATCCGAAGGAAGTCGAGGCCATCGCGCGGCGCGTGACCGCTCAGATGATGAGGGAGTCGCAAGGCGCGGGACATGCGTCCAGGACGGCCGAGATTCCCGTGGAATTCGACGAGGTGACGGGAAAAATCGTCGCCGAAGGCCAGGTGGCCGCCGCGAGGGAGCACCGTACTTTAGAAGCCGTACGGGCAGAGACCAGCGGACGATTTATCAGCAAGCTCGAATCAAAATGGTCGGGACGCGTCCATCAGCCGTGGGCCAATGCCGCGCAAAACGGCGCCCCGGAAAATCTCATGAGGCTGTTCCGGGAAGTGAGCGCGGGGACTTTGGACCCGAGTTCCGAATTCGGCCAGGCGCGGATGCAGCACGTGGCCAACCAAATGGACGAGGCGCGCATCGATTACGCGAGACGCCTCGCGCGCCGCGCCGAACGGCGGGGTCTTGAGAACGTGCAACAGGCCCTGAACCAAGTGATCGCCATGGCCGAGCGCAGTTTGGAGATGGAAAAACAAGGCCAGTACCACCTTCCGATCGTCTGGGACGTACGTCACCGCAATATGAGCCCGGCTCAGTTCGTCGACCATTTGATGCATTCGAACCAGATCGACGCCAAGACGGCTCAGGATTTGCGCGCCATGATCGCCGGCGAGACGAACTTCGTCGGCAAGAAGGTCATGATCTACGGCGGCACCGGGACGATTTCGAGCCCGACGGTGAAGTTCTTCCTGCAATTGGGCGCGGATGTGTGGATCACCACGCGCCAGGATTTCGGCAAGGTCGAGAAGGCCGCGGCGAAGCTCCGCAATGAAAACGCCGTTCGCGTCAATTCCCTCCAAGTCTCCACGCAATGGACGCCGAATTACAGGAACGTCGACGCCTTGACCGAGCAGCACAAGAAACAGAATTGGAAGCCCGACTTTATCATCAACGGCATGGCGGCCGAAGACTACGGCCCGGTGAACGCCCAGGGCGATTTCGAGATGGTCATGAGGACCTTGGTCGGTGATTTCCGTTACGCCGTCGGTCAGTACATCGACTGGTACAAGAACGATCCGAACGGCAGCCCGACGTTGACGGCGCACAACCAGTTCAGTCCCCAACATCAGTACATGATCAAGATGTCGCAACATTACATCAACGCCAAGGCCGCGTACCGTCCGACCTACTGGGCGGAGCGTCGTCAGGCGGAGAAGCTCGTGTACGCCGACGGACGCCCGATCGTGCGGGGGGTTTCCCTGGAGACGGGACTTGTCGTTGAAGACGAGACGCCGGCTCATCAAAGAGACAAGTCGATCACGGGTCAGTTCAGTCCTCTGCGGCGTGAGTTCGAAGAGGCGGCCGCCGAACACAACATTCCATTGACCGTTTTCTCTTCCGAGGAGTTTGGTCCGATCAATGTGGCTCCTTTCAATCCCACCCATGGGATCGAAGATCAGACGGATCGTATCGCCGACGGCGGTTTTGGGGCCGCCGGCCGCTTGGAGGGAGGCATCGAAACGCTCTCGAACCGCGCGAGCGAGCTCAAGCATCAAAAGACCGCGGAGCCGGCCGCGCGTCCCGGCCAAGAAGGCCAGCGAACGCCCACCGGTTGGCATCCCTATCACGACGGCGGCATCACGACCGTCACGGATTACGCGTTTCATATTAAAAGCGAAGATCCGGCCGAGACGCCGTTCAACGACATTGGAGACGAAGATCTCGTGATCGTCGGCGTGGGCGCGGTCTCGACCTTCGGCGGAACCTTGCCCGATACGGCGATGAATCTCTGGCAGACGCGGGGCGACTTCGTGGGTCCGTGGGGCGAAAATCTGGGACTCGTGGGCGTCGCGAATTACATCGGCATGAATACCAGCGGTCTCACGCCCGATCAGATGACGCAGGATCAGATCCAGAAGGTCTTGAGCGACATGGGCTCTCGCCTTCTCACGCGGGGCAACCAGCGCGCCGACCGCAGAACGCGCCAAGAGAGATATCAGGAATCGGACGAGATCCTGCTCGGGCCGATCGACCTGGTGCAGAAAAACGCCGATCTTAAAAAGAAGCTTCGGATGTATCGGGACTCCGGCTACCGTCTCGTGAAACGGGAAGAGTTCGATACGAGCGGCCAAAAGGTCCAGATGGCCTGGGTGGTGAAGGACAAGGCCCGCAAGACCCGAGAAGTCGTCGATCCTCTGGGACCTCAGGTGATGGCGGACATCCCTCACTTTGATTGGAATCGCCTGGGCGCGAATACGGAGGTCGTGGATTTGCACGGCCGGAACGTGCTCATCAGCGGACTCTCCCTCACGGAAGCCGTGCGGCAGATGGGTTTGGTGCCGCCTCAAGTCGTGCAGAGGCACGGCCGCAACAACGTCTATGTCATCGGCAGCGACGGGATGGGTCCCCTGCAACTCATCGGCGACCAACATGTGAAGCAGGCGTTCGGAGAGGATCCGGGGGAAAAGGCGGTCGTCCTCGGAATTCCCTCGGCGAAGGCGGGACGCATCGCGGCCGATCATTTCGGCACGATGGCCCCCGCGTCGGATACGCCCGCGGCCTGCAACACCGGTCCGCACTCGATGTGGAACGCCGTCCAGCAGATCCGGGCGCGATTCTACGAGGCGGATCAGTTGCGCCAGCAGGCGGAGCGTCTTCCCGAGGGTTCGTCTCAAAGCCGCGTTCTTCAGGCCCGCGCCGATCGCATGAGGCGCGATGCCCTCAAGTCGGCGATCTTGGTCACGACGGCCGATGACGGCGCCACGATGAATACGATGGGCCTCTTCGATCGGGTCGGCGCGATGTTGACGCAGGCGTCCGCGGACGCCAAAGAATTCCCGATCGACGGCCAGCAGAGACCGCATGACGCCGGACGTATCGCTCAATTTCAGTCGGGCGTCGGCGGAGCCGCCCTCATGATCACGACGGGACGCATGATGCGCGAACAGGGCTACCGGCCGGTCGCCAAACTCACGTCCGTCAAGGTGGGTACGGACGGATCGACCCGCGAGCCGGACGGCAAGCCTCGCGCTTGGACCGGGCTCGGACGCTGGGGACAGCGGAACGTCTTCTTCCAAGGCCTCCGAGCCGCAAGGAACGCGGGCGTGACGCTCTCCAACGTCTACCAGATGAACAGCCACAGCACGGGGACCGGCGGAGACGGGACGCAATCCGAGTCGTTCGTCATCGGCGCCGTTTCCGAGGCGGTGGAAAACGCCGTCTTCAATCTGTCCTATGGATCGGACGAGTATGCCGGCATGGCCGCTCTCCTGAGTCAAAAGGGCATCGATCCCGCGAAGTACTATGCGGAGGACGGACCCCTGGCGGAGAAAGACGGACTCGAGATTTCCGAGCAGATCTTGAGGGATCTTGGACTGTCGCTCGATGATCCTAAGAAGCTGATGGTCGAAGTGAGGTCTTGGCCTCTGGAATTGAAAGAAGAGCTCGGCATCGACGCGTTGATCTCCGAGAGCCATGCCAAGGGCTCGGGCGTCCGGCATACCTTGGGAGGCACGTTGCTCGAGTTCGCCTTGCTTCTCACTCAGGCGATCGAACGCCGTACCTTGCCTCACAGCTATCTCAACAATCTCATCGAAGCGACGGCCGATAGCCCTCTGGCGACCACTTACAGAAACGTCCAGGACCTGGCGCCCGTCGTCGGGCGACGTCCCCGCTATTCGTCGAGACCGGATCAGGTGGGCGAAGTCCGGAACGGCCGGCGGCGTCACGTCGTCGCGGTGGCGGGCAATTCCTTCGGTTTCAACGGTCACGACGGCTTCGAGGTCGCGGAGATCGCCGAAGGCCTCAACTTCAGTTCGCGCGAAGAGGCGGTCGACATGTTTGCGAATATGATCCGCTCCGAGGCGAACGACATCGCTCAACATCGCGCGACACGGGAAGGCAAGCAGAACGCGATCCAATATAGCGACAGCGGGCACGTGGACGCGACCGCCTATGCCGATACCAAGGACGGCTTTGAGCGGGCCCGTGAGTTGGCGGAACGGATCGTGAACCGCGACCCGGATCTGGTCCTCCCGTGGCAGCAGATGCCGGCCTGGCTCAAAGACCAAAAAGAAGCCTCTTAAGTTATTGATATTCCTTTTGAAATCAGGCACTCAATTATATCGGCAGGGTGGGGCAACTTAAGCCCCATTCTGCCGATAATATAACGAGAGTAGTCCAGCTTTGCTGGACGGAGCGAGCGATCCCTCACCTGATTCCCAGATGGGAGTTTGAGGGAGAGCGGTATATCCCTCAACTTTATGAGCATTGATAAGTTAAGCCTCCAGACGGGGTCTCCGATGTCGAATCTGTTGCCCCGCGTGACGTGGGGGGGCGGCGGTCCGACGGTGCCGGTTTCTTCCAAGAACTTCGGGGAAGCGGTTCCGGATATCGCCGACATCCGCAACAATCCGGTCATGCTGAACCTCTTCAGCCGTCTCGGCATGCTCTACCGCCTTCAGAAAAAGTTGAACGTGTTGTCCCGCAAGAACGCCCGCATCATTCCGGGCAAAAAAACCATCGCCTGTGCGCTCCGGGCCTGCGAAGAGACCGACAACCAGGACGTCGTTTTCGCCGGCGTCGAATTTTTGGGCGATTACCATGCCGAGGAAGAGACCGTCGCGGGCGTGATCGCCCACGAGTATGGACACCTGCTTTCGGATTGGAACAAGGGACTCAATCCGGACGACTTCAGCTGGGAAGAAATCTTCGAGATGCGCAAGGAAGAAGAAGCGGCCGCCGACGGTTACGCGGGCAAGATGCTCTACCACATGGGTTACCATCCCGAAGGCATGATTCGCTTCTTGAACAAGATCCAAAAGAAAGAGTGCCATAAGTACCATTCTCCCGCGACCCGCGAGGAAATCATCCGCCGGTCTTTTGAAGACAGCCGCCGGAAACAGAATCAAATGATCAATCTGAAGTCGATGTTCCGGGAAATTTCCTCGAATCCCTTCACGCAGCGCCTGATTGCCGTTGCGTAAATCAGGCGGGCGTGAAAGTCTTTTTTCATGCGTCTCCGGTCCATTTGTCTTCTCATTCTTTTCGTCTTGGGTTGTCACGCGGCTCCCAAGGCGCCGCCTCATGTCCCGACCAAGGCGATCGTTCCCTCAATGACGGGAATGATCCGGGGCGTTGTTCGTTTTGACGGGACGCCGCCTCAAGCCTCCAAGATTCCCCTCGCGGGTTTCGCCCAATGCAATAATCCCAAAGACAGCGACGACGACGTCTTGATCCAAGACGGCAAGGTCCGGAATGCGTTCGTTTATATCAAGCGGGGCCTCGAGGATACGATCGTTCCGAACGGCAGCGGCGAGGTTGTGTTGGATCAAGCGGGCTGTCTCTATCGTCCGCGCGTGATCGGACTGCAGCTTGGGCAGACGCTTGTGATTAGGAACGGCGATGCCTTCCTTCATAACGTCCACGGCCTCCCAAAGTTTTCGTCATCTTTCAATCTGACGACGCCGGCGCGCGGCACCGAAGCGCGGCGCACGTTCGAGGAACCCGAAGTGATGGTGCCGATCCGGTGCGACGTCCACCCCTGGATGCGCGCCTACGTGGGCGTCCTTCCCCATCCGTATTTTGCGGTGTCGGGGGCCGACGGCTCGTTCGAACTGAAAAACGTCCCGGCGGGGCCGTATACCCTGGAAGTCTGGCATGAGAGATTGGGGACGCTCGCCCTGACGACGGATGTCCGGCCGGGCATGACGCAGAGCGTTTCGATCGCGTTCAAATAAGCTGCAACTTTTCCATAAAAATGAAGATACTGTCTTTGCAGTCGTTTTGATCAATCGAGGAGGCCCTATGGGCGGTACGGACGGCGTTATGGGAAGCAGTTTGACGAGTCGCTGGGTCCTGGAGGGAGGCGTCGTCGTTGCCTCTCCGGATTTTGAAAGAACTCAGGCCGGCGCGTCTCTCGATGTGGTGCGAAGGATTCCTTTCGGGGCGCACAAGCTCAATCTCGATAAGCTGAGTTTGGACGATCATTGGACCTTGGATCTGGGGCTCGGTCTTCAGTCCCTGGGCTGGGCGGGCGGCCGTCCCGCAACCCTCTCGGTGACGGCGCGAAGCGGGGTCAGCTACAATATCTTGAACGTCGTGGACGTCGGTTTCAATCTCCGGGGCGGCTATGCGAACGTCTCGAACGGCGACGGGTCCCAAGGAGGACCCTGGTGGTCGGCGGGTTTTCGCATGATGACGTCCGTCAATCCGGTCAGCGTCTTTACCGAAGGCGGATTTTTCTCCCAGCCCGCCGTCCCCGGCGGTTCGCGTGAGACCGGGGTTTACGGCATCGTGGGTGCCGGTTATTTGTTTCCTTAGTCCCGCTCCGCCACTTCGTGGGCTTCGGGGATAAGAGCCCGTAAAGCTCCTTCGTCGCTAACGGGCTCTAAAATCCCTTCACCTTGGCAGCCTTTTTATAAAGGTGCTGCGTTCCGATCCAGGCGACGGCGACGGCCACCGTAAAAATCCACCATTGCGAAGCCATCCAGGTCGAATGCGCGTTCAACATGGCGAGCACGAGGGGAATCGACATATAGGTGTTGTGCTTCGAACGCGCTCCGGCCATCGCGACGAGGGCGGCGTCCGGCGGAGTCCCTGCTTTCACCGCGGTGATGATCTTTTGCTGAGCGGGCCAGATGCGGAACCACACGTTGAAGGCCATGATCGTTCCGAACATGGCGCCGATATGGATGACGTAGCCTCGAAAACCGAATCCGGCCTGATGGGCCATTAAGTAGGTCAATCCGGCGACGATGAAGACGCCGAAGAGGGCAGGGGCTCTCGGGCTCTTGCTCAAGGGGCCTTTCACCAGTGCATCGTAGAAAAAGGGAGAGACGAATACGATGGCGAGGGAGGCCCAGGCCGCCGGATTGGGTCCCTTGGTGCCTTCAAAGGCGGCGCCTTCGTGATAGAAAACCAGCAAGAGAAGAAGAACGCCCGTGACCCAGGTGAAGGCCGCGCCCCAGCGAAACCAGAAGAGGGCCCGAGGCATGAGCTCCGGGACGACCTTTTTCTTGGTCTCGCCGTCCAGGGTCGCCATGAAAGGTCCGTTGACCCAGTTGAAGAAGTACAACATGCCGATCCACAGGATGCCGGTAACGACATGGATCCATCGGAAGAGTGACTGCAACACGTCGGTCGCTTGCATAAAACCCCCTTAAAGATTTGAATAAATTCGAAGAGTTACCTGCTTATCATGAAATGGACTTCCTTGATCAAGTGGTTTTTTTCCAACGAACGGACGACTAGACATATTTCTCAAAATGGACCTGCTTCTTGTCGAACCCGATTTCCGCGGCGGCCTTTTCGACGGCCTCGATCATCGGCACCAAGCCGCAAACGTAGATCTGCTTGCCCTTGGGATCGGCGACGAATTTCTTCAGCGTCTCTTGAACGTAACCGACTTCGCCCTTCCAATCTTTGGGACGGGAGATCGTCGGGATGAATTTGAAATTCGAATGGTGTTTCTCCAAGTCTTGGAACTCGTCACGATAGAGGATCTCGTTTTCGTAGCGGACGCCGAAGAGGAGCAGGATCTGCCTTTGGAAGCCGTCGCGCAGGAGGACCCGGATCATGCTGCGCAACGGGGCGAGGCCCGTTCCGGTGGCAACGAACACGAGGTCGTTTTCGATGGGCTCCTTGAGGAAGAAGCCCCCGTAGGGAAGGGTGACGGTGACCGGAGCGCCTTCTTTCAACGTCCAAAACCAGTTGGTGGCGTAACCTCCCTCGATGAGTTTGATGCAGAGGTCGATGGTGCTCGTTTCGAACGGAGACGAACAGATGGAATAGGCCTTCTTCAGCGGCTTGTCTTCTCCGGGCTTCGGAACCTGGACCATGCAGAATTGGCCGGCCTTGAAGGCGATTCCCTTGCCTTCCGGAAAACGAAGGCGGAACGTGCGCACCGTGGGCGTGAGCTCGATGATTTTTTCCAGTTTCGTTGTGATCGGTTCCAAGGGCATAGTGAGCCTCTCTAACCCCGCTTCCCGCGGGGGTGCCTACCTCACTCGCGAAGCGAGCGGCCTCCAGCGGGAAGCTGGGCAGCTTTCGCTACGGCGAATAAAGGAAACTAGTGAGCGCGGCCCAAAAAATCAAAGAAAAAGCCCATGAACTGGGTTTTGAACTTGCGGGGATAGCGCCGGCCTTCCCCGTGCCCGATTTCGATTTCTTCCGCTGGTGGTTGGATCGCGGCTATGCGGCCTCCATGTCCTATCTGCAGCGCGGGGCGGAACGCCGCGGCGATCCCTCAAAAATCCTTCCGGGCGTGCGATCGGTCGTTTGCTGCGGCCTGAATTACTTCGCGGAAGCCCCGGGAGACCTGGTCGCCCGCTATGCGCAGGGTAAGGACTATCATGAGGTCGTCTTGGAGAAGCTCCGGACGCTCGAAGACTTTATGCGAAACGGGATCGAGGGCGGCGCGCAGACCAAGAGCTACGTCGACACCGGCGCGATCTTGGAACGGAGCTACGCGGCCCGCGCGGGCCTGGGTTGGATCGGGAAAAATACGATGCTGATCAACAACGGCGTCGGGTCTTTTTTCTTTATCGGAGAGATTCTCACCACCCTCGCGTTCGACGAGGCCGAATACGATCGTCCCGGAATCGATCAGTGCGGGACCTGCACGAAGTGTCTCGACGCCTGTCCGACAGGGGCGTTGATCGAGCCCGGTGTGTTGGACGCGAACACGTGCGTTTCCTATCTCACGATCGAGCATCGGGGAGACTTCACGGAAGAACAATCGAAGAGGGTGGGCGGACATTTCTACGGTTGCGACGTCTGCCAGGACGTCTGTCCTTATAATGACCGCATCCCCGTCACGCCTCTGCCGGAGTTCCGTCCGCGCCCCGAGTTCAAGTCGCGCCTGGAGACCGCCGCGTGGGAGATGACGGAGTCCGGCTTCCTGAAGATGATCGAAGAAAGCGCCATGGACCGTATCTCGTTCGCACAATGGAGCCGGAACCTTCGCGCGGCGGGGAGTCGAGGGAAACCTTAGTCTGTTGCATCATTGCAATTTCAAATAGCCGTTGGCCACGTACCATGCGTAGGTCTTTCGGATGGTTTCACGAAAAGGACTGATCGAATAGCCCAGCTCTCGAATCGCCTTGTCCGAAGAATAATAACAGGGGACGAGGGAAGCCCGGGCGGATTCGGGCGTGATGGCGGGCTCCTTGTGATTTATTTTGGCATTCAGTTCCGCGAGACGGCCCATGGACTTGAGGACGAATGCGGGAATTTTTCTCTTGGGCGGCGGGACGCCGACGACATCGGCGATCAGGGTGAAGAGGTCCCTCCAGGAGAAGTTGTCTCCGCCGAGGATATAGCGTTCGCCGGTCCGTCCCTTTTCAAAGGCGAGTAAATGGCCGCGGGCGACGTCTTCGGCATCGCAGACGCATCCGCCGCCGCCGGGATAGACGATGAGTTTGCGGCGAGCCGCCTGAAAGACCATGGCGCCGGCGTTGAGATGGAGATCGCCCGGCCCGAAAATGATCGAGGGATTGACGAGGACCGCATCGAGACCGCGCCGGATTCCGATGCGCACCTCTTCTTCGGCCAAATGCTTCGTGTTGTTGTAATGGAGGCGATGGGGCCACCAGTTGTAATCCAGGGTTTCATCGCCCAGACGCCCCTCGGGCGCATAGCCGATCGCGGCGATTGAGCTCGTATGCACGAGGCGTTTGATCTTGTGCGTGAGGCAGGCCTCGACGATGTTTCGCGTGCCGCCGACGTTGACGGCGGTCTGAAGTTCGTGGCGCTGGGACCAAAAGGAGACAATGCCGGCAGTGTGAAAGACGGCCTCGCAACCCTCAACGGCCTCGGAGACAAATTGGGGAGAGGAGACGTCGCTCATGTGGAGTTCCACATCGAGCCCCGCCAGCATTTTCATCGGGGAGTTGTCTCGCACCATGGCGCGGACGCGATGCCCTGCTGCGAGGAGCTTTCGAACGACATGGGAGCCGACGAATCCCGTAGCGCCCGTGACGAGGATCTTCATAATCTCTCCCTGGGAAGCGGCCTTGACACTTGGGAGACGACCTCATTATAGTTTACGCATAGATACAAGGAGAAACCCATGGAAGCGACTCACGAACATGCGACGCCTACTCAACCCGTCCCCCATTCCGGGATTCTCATGAATTTAACGGAGGCCGCTATCGCGAAGGTGAGGGCCTTTGCGGAAAATAATAAAGAAGCCACGGGTAAAAACCTCCGCGTCTACGTCCAAGGCGGCGGTTGTTCCGGCTTCCAGTACGGATTCACGTTCGACGATCAGCGCGATGACGACCAGGTCGCCGAGATTTCAGGCGTCAAAGTGGTCTTGGATCCGGTCAGTCTGCCTTACCTCAAGGGAGCGACCGTGGACTGGGTCGAGGATTTTCGCGGATCCGGTTTCGTGGTGCAGAATCCGAACGCCTCGGGCTCCTGCGGCTGCGGGCATTCCTTCTCGGTTTAGTCGTTTCGGGCGTAACCGCCCCTTCTCACTGACCACGATCACCCCCCCACCTGATTCCTGTCATACCGCTTTCCTCCAAGGCATGAGGCAATGAGATCGATCGGCGAATCGAGGTATTTATTATGGATATAAAGAGCATAGGCGTTATCGGGGCGGGGCAAATGGGTGCCGGGATTGCGCAAGCGGGGGCCCAGGCCGGCCTGAATGTCCTCTTGGTCGACGTGAAGGAGGAAATCCTCCTGCGGGCGTTTAAGGGGATAGAGAAGTCGCTCGCCAAGCTGGCTGAAAAAGGCAAGGTCCAGAACCCGCAGGGGATCCTCCAGAAGGTCCGGACCTCCAATCGGACGGGCGATCTGGCCTCCTGCGACTTCGTCATCGAGGCGGCGACGGAAAACGAGCCGCTGAAGTTCGGCGTCTTTGAGGAGCTGGACCGGATCTGCCGCCCGGAGGTCTGTCTCGCCTCGAACACGTCTTCCATCTCCATCACGCGGATCGCCGGCAAGACGAAACGGCCGGACCGGGTGATCGGCATGCACTTCATGAATCCGGTTCCGATGATGGAACTGGTCGAGATCATCCGCGGCCTGCAGACCTCCGACGAGACCTATCGGCTCACCAAGGCGCTCGCCGAAAAAATGGGGAAGGTGACCGTTCTCTCCAAGGATTCCGCCGGCTTCATCGTGAACCGGATCTTGGTCCCGATGATCAACGAGGCGATCTGCGCCCTGTATCAAGGGATCGGAACGGCCGAGGAGATCGATACCGCCATGAAGCTCGGGGCCCATCAACCGATGGGACCTCTGGCATTGGCCGATCTCGTGGGTCTCGACACGGTCCTTTCGGTTCTTGAGGTCTTTCATGCATCGTTCGGCGACAAATTCAAGCCGTGCCCCCTCCTCAAACAATATGTCGACGCCGGCTGGATGGGACGAAAGACAGGGAGGGGTTTTTACAAGTACTCCTAAAGGGGGCCCTATGACGTCACCTCAAAACAAACTGTTGGTCGAAGATTCCCGGAACGGAACGCACTGCGAGATACCCATCGAGAACGGCGCCGTCCGCGCGACGGAGTTCTCCAAGCTGAGGGCCGAGCCCGACGGGCCGGGGCTCTTCACGTACGATCCGGCGCTCTTGAATACGGCCACGTGCCGGAGCGCCATCACCTACATCGACGGCGACAAGGGGGTTCTCAGATATCGGGGCTATCCGATCGAACAATTGGCGGAACAGAGCAGCTATCTCGAGGTCTCGTACCTCGTTCTGGAGGGGGACTTGCCCCAGAAGCCGCAGCTCGCCGCCTGGACCAAGGAGATTACGCGGCACACGATGGTCCATGAAAACGTAAAGAAGTTCATGGACGGTTTCCACTACGACGCGCATCCGATGGGGATTCTGGTCAGTACGTTGGCCGCCCTGTCCACGTTCTACAAGGACGCCAAGAACATCGGAGACGCCGAATCCAGGCACCTTCAGAAGATTCGTCTCATCGGCAAGATCATCACCCTTGCCGCCTATAGCTATCGACACAGCCGGGGGCTCCCTTACGTCCAGCCCGATAACGATCTGACGTACGTCGGAAACTTCCTGAACATGATGTTCAAGATGGTCGAACCGAGATACGTCTCCCATCGCGTCCTCGAAAGGGCCCTAGATGTCCTCTTTATCCTCCATGCCGACCACGAACAAAACGCAAGCACCAACGTTATGCGCTGCGTGGGGAGTTCCCGGATCGATCCTTTCACCGCCACATCGGCGGCGGCCGCCACCCTCTACGGACCTCTTCACGGGGGGGCCAATGAAGAAGTCTTGGTCATGCTCAAGCAGATCGGTTCCCGCGACAAGATCCCGGCATTCCTGAAGGCGGTCGTGGCGGGTGAAAAGAAGCTGATGGGATTCGGCCATCGGATCTACAAAAACTACGACCCGCGCGCCAAGATCATCAAGCGTCTGGCCCACGAGGTTTTCGAAGTGACCGGCACCAATCCCTTGCTCGACATCGCCCTGGAGCTGGAGAAGATCGCCCTCGAGGACGACTATTTCATCAAGCGGAAGCTCTATCCGAACGTCGATTTCTATTCGGGCCTGATCTACCAGGCGATGGGATTCCCCGTGGAGATCTTCCCGGTTCTTTTTGCGATCGCGCGCACCACAGGCTGGCTCGCCCAGTGGGAGGAGATGCTTCTCGATCCCGAGCAGAAGATCGCGCGGCCGAGGCAGATCTACGCCGGAGCGGAAAAGAGGGACTTCGTTCCCTTGGAAAAGAGGGCCTGATTATGTTCCGGATCGTTCGCAAAGAGGTCTTTGCCCCGACGACGTTTCTTTGGGAGGTCCGTGCGCCCGACGTGGCCGCGGCGGCCCAGCCCGGACAGTTCGTCATGGTGAGGCTTCGCGAAGGCGGCGAGAGGATACCCCTCACGGTCGCCGACTTCGATCGGGAACGCGGAACCGTCACGATGGTGGTGAAGGTGGTCGGCAAGACCACCGAAGAGATGGCGACCTATTCCGAGGGCGGAGAATTTCTCGACTTCATCGGGCCCCTCGGCTCCCCCACTCACATTGAAAAGAGGGGGCATGTCGTCCTGGTCGGCGGCGGCTTGGGCGTCGCGCCCGTCTTTCCGGTCTTGAGGGCCTTCAAGGCCGCCGGAAATCGGACCACGACGATCATCGGATTTCGAAATTCGGAGGAGATCTTCTGGCGGGATCGTTTTCAAGAGTTCAGCGATCGCGTGATCTTGGTGACGGAGGACGGCTCAGCGGGAGAGAAGGGGACGACCGTCGATGCCTTGAGGCGGGTCGTAGAGGGCGAGGCTGCGATTCACGAAGTCTTTACGGTTGGTCCTCTGGGCATGATGGAGGCGGTCGCCGAGGTGACGCGGCCGAAAAAGATTCCGACCTTCGCCTCGATGAACTCGATCATGGTCGACGGCATCGGCATGTGCGGTTCCTGCCGCGTGACCGTGGATGGAAAGGTCCTCTTCGCCTGCGTGGACGGACCGGACATGGACGCCCACAAGGTCGATTTCAAGGAAATGAAGATCCGCCAGAAACGGTTCCGGACGGAGGAACAGGCGTCCCTTCAGAAATACCGTTCCGAATGCCGCCTCAAGAAGACGGGAGTTGTCGCGTGACCGAGACGCGGGGAAAAAAGTTCCGCAAAGAACGTGTGGTGATGCGGGAGTTGCCACCCGAGGAGAGGCGGCGCAACTTCGACGAGGTGAACTGCGGCTATGATCTGGATATGGCGAGGCTGGAGGCCGAGAGGTGCCTCTTGTGCAAGAAGCCCTTATGCATTCAGGGCTGCCCCGTCGCGATCGACATCCCCCGGTTCATCCAGAATCTCGCCGAGGGGGACATGACGGGGGCCTATCAGGTCCTCCGCGCGTCGAACCCCTTGCCCGCCGTCTGCGGAAGGGTCTGTCCTCAGGAGGCTCAATGCGAGGAGAAGTGCGTCGTCGGTAAAAAGGGCGAACCGGTCGCCATCGGCCACCTGGAGCGATTCGTCGGCGATTGGGCGATCGCCTGCGGTTTGAAGGAGAGGGAGACGGTCGTTCAGAACGGCAAAAAAGCCGCGATCATCGGGTCGGGGCCCTCCGGAATCGCCTGCGCCCACGACTTGGCCCGCGCCGGTCTCGACGTGACGATTTTCGAGGCCCTTCACGAGGCCGGAGGCGTTCTCTCGTACGGCATTCCTCCGTTCCGGCTTTCGCGCAAGGTGATCCAGGAAGAGATCGAGGCGCTGCTTCGCATGGGGGTTCATATCGAGTTCAATAAGGTGATCGGCAAGATATTTTCCATCGAGCAATTG
>Ga0315281_10003034_pt1 | contig 24741 bp, 18 predicted proteins | sample YL17G07_0_MG_FD_204540 | JGI IMG/M metagenome (GOLD analysis project Ga0315281, IMG submission 204540) | Sediment microbial communities from Yellowstone Lake, YNP, Wyoming, USA - YL17G07_0 | ecosystem: Environmental > Aquatic > Freshwater > Lake > Sediment | place: USA: Wyoming | collected... | reverse complement strand
GCAAAGACTTTGAAGAAATTATTAAAGAGTTTCCTGATCTTACTAAAGAACAGATTGCTGCTTGTCTGGACTATGCCCGTGATTTGTCAGAATTCGAGGTTGCCGTCTGATGGGTTTAAGGTTTTTTGCAGATCATTGTATTCCGAATTCTGTAATTAAAGGGCTTCTTGATGGCGGTCATGAAGTTTTACGGCTCAGGGATTACATTCCTATAGAATCTCCAGACCCAATAGTTATCGCAGCTGCACAGGAACTCGATTCAATTTTTATTTCTTTAAACGGTGATTTTACCCCGTTAGAAATAATGCCCCGCTGCTCCCTCCGGGCCAGGCTCCACCCCGGAAGGGCTCATGCCCCGGAGGGAGGCCCTCTCTCCGAGCCAGAGGCTCTTCTGAGCCGGAGGCTGGGCCGGCGGCTGCAGCGGGGTTAGATTTTAGAATAATTCCGGGTTCCGCCCCGTAGGGGGTTCCACCCCGGAGGGCGGGGTTTATCCCGTTTAGAGATAAATCTCTAACGGGATTTAATGCCCCGCTGGAATTTCTAACGGGGTTTACCGACAAGCTGAATTACCCTCCAGGAAATTATAAGGGAATTGTTGCACTCAGGTAAGAAATCATCCAGAGATCATTCCCCAGTTTATGGTAAGGCTAAAAGATTACTTATCGTCATATTCCGACATGAACTCCTACAAGGGGAAGCTTGTTCTGGTAGAAGTGAATAGGATAAGAATTCGGTAATCCATAAAGCCTTGGGCTCATCCATAAAAAAGTTGGCCCATTACAAATGCGGAATGCAGATTGCGCCTGCCTACCGCAGGCAGGGAATGCGGGACTTAGAACATTCGGGAATTGATGGATCAGGCCTTCACAATTTTTTTCTTCCACTGTTTCATATTCTTTGTCACATTTCGAGTATCGATGACGAGGGGAGCGTGCTTCGTCACCCATGAATAATCAATGCAGCTGTGGTCTGTGACCACCACGACAGCATCTATTCTCTGAAGCAGCCCCTTTGTGAGAGGGGAGGATTTCAACTTGAAATAATATTTTCTAAAAGGGGGAAGGACAGGTATATAGGGGTCGTGATAGAGAAGGGCTGCCCCTTTCTTTCGGAGGAGTTCCATGATAGACAGGGCAGGGGTTTCCCTGGCATCATCTATATCTTTCTTATAGGCCACCCCGAGGATCAATATTTTTGCTCCTTTGATGCTTTTCCCTCTCCCATTGAGGGCGTCTTGTATCTTGGCGACTACATAGTAAGGAATGTGAACGTTGATTTCTCCAGCTAAAAAGATAAATCTTGTTGTGAAATCGTATTCGCGGGCCTTCCAAGAGAGATAGTAAGGATCGATAGGAATACAGTGTCCCCCCATTCCAGGACCCGGATAGAAAGGGGAGAATCCGAAGGGTTTGGTACTTGCCGCTTCGATGACCTCCCAGATATCGATCCCCATACGGTCGGCCAACATTTTCAATTCATTCACTAAGGCAATATTGACACTACGGTAGATGTTTTCGAGAAGTTTGGTTAATTCTGCAACTCGAGGGGATGAAACGGGTACCACTTTCTGAACGATCTGACTATATAGGGCGGTGACAACTTTTTTGCAGGAGGGGGTGACCCCGGAGACGACTTTTGGGATCTGATGGGTTGTAAATCTTTTATTTCCAGGATCCTCTCTTTCGGGAGAGAAGGCAAGAAAGAAATCTTTCCCTACTTTTAAACCGGTCGATTTCAACTGGGGGAGGATCAATTCTTCCGTCGTTCCTGGATAGCTCGTGCTTTCCAGGACAATGAGCTGTCCTCTCCTGAGATGTTGACGAATAGCCTCTGTCGTTTTATCTATATATTGGAGGTCCGGTTCCATTTTTTCAGTCAGAGGGGTAGGGACGCAAATCAAGATACAATCGGGTTCATCGAGGCGTGAAAAATCATCCGTCACATTTAGATGGCCACTCCGGACAAATTGGGAAATCCGCGAGGAGGATATGGATTTCAAATAGCTCTTCCCTTTCTTCAGCGTAACGATTTTTTTTGAATCTACATCGAATCCTAAAATCCTGAAATCTTCTTCACAAAACCTTAAAACCAGAGGGAGGCCAACATATCCCATACCAATAATTCCGATCAAGGCCTTTTTCTGAAGAACCTTTTTAATGAGTTGTTCTGCCATGTTTCCTTTCATATGAAAATCTTTCTACTTGTTTCTCCCTCTCCCTTGACGGCCTCCGGCTCAGATGAGCCTCTGGCTCGGAGAGGAGAGGGGTGCCTGCCTGCCCCGCCCTCGGTCGGGACCGGGGCCGGTAGGCAGGGGGTGAGGGTGGCCCTTCGACTGGCTCAGGGTGCATGCATGGTGAGCTTGTCGAACCATCCCCCTCCCCTCCTTCCCCTTAGGCTGTGAAAAAATCACTCAAAGCCTCAAGGTCGGGCGGGGATGTCGTAGAAGTTTTACAGCGGCACCTTATGACGTCAAACAGAAGGGATGTGAAAACCTTAATAGTGTCGCCTGCTTACGACGTTTTGTTACCCTTATTCTCTCAAATGATCCGCAATTGTAAAACTTTGAAGATACCCCTGCCCGACCTTGAGGCTTTGAGTGATTTTTTCACAGCTTCCCTCCCGCCAAGGGAGGGGATGATATGGTTTCGTTAGTGTTTATAGAACGCTTTGATTCGATCAACGACCGCCATCTGTTGATCTTCAGTCAACTCAGGATAAATGGGGAGAGCTAAAACCTCTTCGGAAGCCTTCTCGGAATTTGGAAGATCTCCTCGGTGATACTTTAGAAAAGAGTAACATTCCTGTAAATGGAGGGGGACGGGATAATAGATGTCTGTGCCAATTCCTTCCTCTGTCAGGAATTGTCTGAGCCGATCTCTTTCTGGTACACGGATCACGTACTGATGAAAAATATGGCGGTTCTGATATTGAATGCTCGGGAGCTTAAGGCCTTCTACAGAAGGGAGAAGATCTTGGAATAACAACTGATAACGTTTAGCCTTCTTTTGTCTCTCTGCGGTCCATTTCTCGAGATACTTGAATTTTACTAAAAGGATAGCTGCTTGAATGGTATCAAGGCGGCTGTTGATGCCAATCGATTTATGAAAATATTTGGGTTGGCTTCCATGGACCCTGAGCAGTCGAACCTTTTCTGCCAAACCGGGATGATCCGTCACGACCATTCCCGCATCCCCAAAGGCACCCAAATTTTTTGTCGGGTAAAAGGAAAAACATCCAAAGTCGCCTATCTGTCCAGCCCGGCGCCCCTCTGACCCAGCCTTGGGTTTATACTCTGCCCCCAAGGCCTGGGCAGCATCTTCAATAACAAAAAGGTTTTTCTCTTTGGCTATTTTAAGAAGAAGATTCATATCTGCACATTGACCGAAGAGATGGACAGGAAGTATGGCCTTTGTTCTCGATGTAATCTTCTCCTCAATTTTGAAAGGGTCGATATTATAAGTCTCTGGATCGATATCCACAAAGACAGGGATGGCGCCGAGACGGGAGACAGAACCTGCTGTCGCAAAAAAAGTGAAGGGAGGAAGAAGGACCTCATCGCCAGTCCCGATTCCTATGGCCATTAAGGATAAAAGCAAAGCGTCTGAACCAGAGGCCACCCCGACGGCATATCGGGTCCGGCAATATTGAGCAATGGTTTCCTCCAGGGCCTGGACTTTAGATCCCAGGATGAATTGTTGGGTCTGAAACACTTCATCCATGGCAGACTTAATTTCATCTTCGATGGATTTAAATTGAACCGCTAAATCAAAAAAGGGAACTTTCATCTTCATCAATGTTCTCTTCTTGGAGTCCCAACATTTGTGTAAGGGCGGCCCACTGTGGCCGCCCAATCCAGGAGCCCTCAGAGAGGCTCCCCTACAGTAAACGAATTGGTTATTATTTTCCAACCCATCGTAAAAATACGCTTGCATGAAGGTAAGATAAAAAAAATTGATAGTCAAGGTAATTTTTCATCGGTATAATAAGATCCATGAAAGGAAAGATGAATCTTGATTCTATTTCGATTCTTTTAGTCAGGCCCAAATTCCACGAAAACATTGGTTCGGTGGCCAGGGCGATGAAGAATATGGGATTAAGTCGGTTGATCGTGGTCAACGGATGTTCTCCCCTCCATCCCAACGCCTATAAATTAGCCTCAGGGGCTGAAGATATTTTGGAAAGGGCAGAGGAGTTTTTTACGTTGAGAGAGGCCATCTCTGAAATGGGATGTGTGGTCGGGACGACTTCACGAGGAGGAAAAGAGAGACACCCTCTTCTGAAGCCGGAAACCTTGGCGAAGAAACTCATCCCCCTCTCTCTGAAGAATTCAATTGGTTTGGTTTTTGGTTCGGAAAAAGAGGGGTTGACCAGTGATGAATTGTTTCTTTGTCATCTTTATGTCAGGATCCCTTCGATGGAGTCCTTCCCCTCCCTCAATCTTGCGCAAGCCGTGATGGTAGTTTGCTACGAGTTATTCCAAGCCTCATTGGAGATTCCAAAACAGCCCATTCAATTGGCTCAAGCGGAGCAGTTGGAGAGGATGTTTGAACATATGGAAAAGACTCTCATCCAAATCGGGTTTCTGGATTCCAACCATCCAAAAAGAATCATACGAGTGCTGAGAAAGCTATTTGGAAGAAGCCAAATGGATGACAGAGAGGTTCAGATTCTACAGGGTATTTGGAGCCAAATGGATTGGTATTTGAGAAAAGGGAAGGACCTTTAAGTGGAGGAAGAATAAAATGTTAGAAAAATGGGTGGGATTGACTTTCTTTTTCTTTCTGGCAATGGGTCTATTAGAAGTAAGAATGGGGCATGCTTCTATTTCGCTTCCCAAACCTCCTTTCGATGGGAAGGTTTCTGTAGAGAAAGCCATTAAGGAGAGACGAACTATTAGAGATTTTAAAGAAAGAACTCTCTCCCTTGCTTATCTTTCACAACTCTTATGGGCTGCACAGGGGATTACAGATCCAACAATAGGGAGAAGAGCGGCCCCTTCTGGAGGCGCATTGTACCCTTTAGATATTTACGTTCTCATCGGAGAGAATGGAGTCGAAAAGATGGAGGCAGGCAGTTATCATTATTTACCAAAAGAACATTCAGTCTTATTGATCTCGAAAGGAGATCGGCGAAAAGAGATGGCGTCCGCTTCTTTAGGACAGATGTGGACGGCTAAGGCACCCGTCATCTTCATCATCACGGCTGAATATAAAAGGACCACCTGGAAATATGGTGAAAGAGGGATCCGATATGCTCTCATCGAAGTAGGGCATGTGGGTCAGAATCTATTTCTCCAGGCAGAAGCCATGGGACTGGGGGCTGGGATCGTGGGAGCATTTAATGATTTAGAGGTCTCAAAAGTGGCAGGCATTCCTCCCAAACACGAACCCTTATTGATTATGCCAGTGGGGTATAAGAAATAAAAAAACCCTTCCCCGGATCATCTTGGAGAAGGGTTTTGAAAGGAAACGTAGGAGATCGTTCCACCTACTTTTTCAAAAAGGGAGTAAGAATATCAATCGGCACAGGGAAGACGATGGTTGAGTTCTTCTCCGTGGCGATCTCCGCTAAGGTTTGAAGGAACCTTAGCTGGAGGGCTGTGGGATTGACACTGATCACATTTGCAGCCTGAGTCAATTTTTCAGCAGCCTGGAATTCACCCTCGGCATGGATGATTTTGGCTCTCTTCTCCCTTTCTGCCTCTGCCTGGCGGGCAATCGCCCTCTGCATATTCTCCGGCAGATCTACCTGTTTGGTTTCCACCAGAGAGACCTTGATTCCCCATGGTTCTGTGTGTTTATCCAGGATATCTTGGAGTTTCAGGTTGATCTTGTCTCTCTGGGAGAGCAATTCATCCAAATCCGCCTGCCCCACTACGCTTCGGAGTGTGGTTTGGGCCAATTGGGAGGTGGCATAAAGATAATTCTCCACTTCGACGACCGCCTTATTTGGATCCAAGACGCGAAAATAGACGACGGCATTCACTTTAATGGAGATATTGTCACGGGTGATCACATCCTGGGGGGGGATGTCCAGCGTGACCAATCTCAGACTGATTCTTAGCAACTTATCAACGCCAGGGATGATGAAAATAATCCCTGGACCCTTTGCTCCGATAAGCCTTCCCAGTCGGAAGATAACCCCCCGTTCATATTCCCTGAGGATCTTGATGGCTGAGGCAGCTACGATCACTATAAAGACGATGACAAAAAATAAACCTGACGGAAGACCTGTCATACCCATATTATTCCCTCCTTATTCAATTTTTTTGACTTTTAGTTTTAAATTATTCACCCCGATCGCTTGAACCTTTTCTCCTTTCTCTATATTTTGGTCACTGATGACATCCCAGAACTCACCATGGATGGAGACCTTCCCTTCTGGAGCAATAGGTGTAGAAGCTGTTCCTATTTCTCCTATCAGACCTTCCATCCCTGTCGTCGGTTTTTGTAGGCGTGCCCGAATCGCCATGGTCACGGCAAAGATGAAGAAGGCAGCGCTGACCAGAACGGCAGGGATAATCACAGTCAAAGAGATTTTCATATACTCGGCTGAACTTTCGATCAGCATCAGAGAACCTAATAAGAGGGAGATGACACCCCCAACCGCTAACAATCCATGACTGACCACTTTGATTTCTGCAATAAACAAGATGATAGCGAAAAGAATTAGAGCTAATCCTGCAAAACTGATGGGAAGCATCTGTAAGGCATAAAAGGCAAGAATCAGGAAGATTCCACCTACCACCCCGGGAAGAATGGCTCCAGGGGTTGAAAGTTCAAAGAAGACACCGTAAATCCCTAACATCAGGAGGATATAGGCAATGGATGGATTTGAGATGATATCTAGAAATCGGTAACGCCAGCTCATCTGGATGGATCGAGGTTGCATTCCCTTTGTAAGAAGGGTTCGGGTGATGCCATCAAATTTAACCACTCTTCCATCGATTTTAGTAAGGAGATCTTGAAGATCTGGGCTGATCAAATCCACCACATTCAGTTTGAGGGCTTCTTCTTCAGTGATGGAGACGCTTTTTCTTACTGCCTTTTCAGCCCAATCCCCGTTTTTCCCTCTCAACTTGGCGATCGTCTTAATATAAGAGACCGTATCGTTCAGGATCTTTTCTGTCATCGTTTTATTTTCTTTTCCCTCTGCTCCCAGTGTGACAGGATGGGCTGCTCCAATATGAGTACCAGGAGCCATCACGGCGATGTGAGCAGCCATGGTGATGAAAACACCCGCAGAAGCTGCCCTGGCCCCCTTAGGAGCCACATAGACGATGATGGGGATATTGGAGGCGAGGATCTTCTTGACGATCAACCTCATCGATTCCATCAATCCTCCAGGGGTATCCAGCTGGATAATCAAGCATTGACCACCCTGTTGAGCGGCTTGGTCAATCGAATCTGTAATAAACTTGGCAGTGGCAGGATTGATGATTCCATCCACTTCAATGGTGTAGACCGGTGCCTTCTCTTGGGTATGTCCAAGAATTCCAAAAATGAGAGGGAAAAGGCAAAAAATGGAAAGGACGATAATAAGTCTATATTTTTTCAAGATTTTTTCTCCTCAGAAATAAAATATCCTAAAAAAAAGGGATTGTCAAATTTTAATCCTCATGAGATCTTCCCCAACGATAATCTCGCCCTGATAAACTTCGCTGCACTGCTTCAGGATGTCAAACTGGTCACAAACTGGATAGAGATGGGTGAGGAGAAGTTTTTTACAGCCAGATTCCAATGCAATTCTCCCAGCCAAGGAGGGGGTGAGATGGCCTTCTACTTTTTTCCCATCAGGGAAGGAGCACTCGATTACGAGGAGGTCTACTTCTAAGGCCAGATCAATGATGTTTTGACAATAATCCGTATCCCCAGAGATAGCAATAGATTTTCCATCCTTGAATTCAGTGCGATACCCCACGCTTCCAGAGATATGGGCCATAGGTTTTGAGAAGATTTTAAGATCCCGGTGGAGCATGGCTTCTTTGGAAATCTCTTTGACAGTCAAATGATAAGATTGCGGTTTAATCCATGAGCCATAAAGTTCCTCCAATTTCTCAAAAAAAGATTTAAACCCAGACCCTCCAATGCATAAAAGGTCCTTTTCTCGCGGGAGATCTCCGTATTTACATGCAAAGAGAGTTGGAACGAGGTCCGCTGTGTGGTCTGGGTGGAGATGTGTATATAGGATGAGGTCAGGGTCTTGATAAGTGATTCCTAATTCTAACATCTTCCTCAATGTTCCAGGACCACTGTCGATCAATATTTGTGTGCTATCCGAGATGATGATTAACCCCGGCGATGCTCTTCTTAAAGAGGGAATCCCTGTCCCAGAACCTAACACAATCAGCTCATTCAATGTTTTTCCTCTAATTGAAATAATTTTATTAGAAATCGCACCTGAAAACCCCGTCCTGTCGTTGCGACTCGAAACCGAGCGGGGCATTAAATCCCGTTAGAGATTTATCTCTAAACGGGATAAACCCCGCCCTCCGGGGTGGAACCAGGAATTATTCTAAAATCTAACCCCGCTGCAGCCGCCGGCCCAGAGGGCCTCCCTCTGGGGCATGAGCCCTTGCGGGGCGGAGCCTGGCCCAGAGGGAGCAGCGGGGCATTATTTCTAACGGGGTAAACGTAGGGGAGCCTCTCTGTGCCTGCCTGCCCTGAACCAGCACGGTTCGGGGCCTGGCCGGTAGGCAGGGGCTCCCGATCCTTCGACAAACTCAGGAGGCGGCCGCGGGGGGCCGCCCCTACGGATGGGTGATTCTATTTTCATTGTTTGCTAGTGACGATCCTGTCATGACCCATTAATGAGATTATCATGAAATCTTTGGAATGTAACTCCTTTTCTTACTCCATTTGGCGTGAATATGAATTGACATTGGATTACCTTTTTAATAGCTTATAAGAAATGGATGTTCTAGAAGAAAAGCCAATCGAAATTGATGGATCTTATGGAGAAGGGGGAGGGCAGATCTTAAGGACTGCTCTTGCCCTCTCTGCAATTTTGAGGAAACCCTTCACCATCCACGACATCAGATCAAAGCGAAAGAACCCTGGTCTTCAAGCCCAGCATTTGGAAGCCGCAGAGGCATTGGCCAAAATTACAAGGGCACAGACAGAAGGGATTAAATTTGGATCGCAAAAAATTACGTTTATTCCCGAAAAGATTCTTCCAGGAGATTATCAGTTTGAGGTAAGGACAGCAGGTTCTGTCACCCTTCTCCTTCAGGCGATTTTCCTCCCTCTTTGTCTGGCTCACGGAACTTCAAGGGTGACCTTGGTCGGCGGCACCCATGTCCCATGGAGTCCACCTTTTCATTATTTCTCTAAAGTTTTATTGCCTACCCTGGAATTTATGGGGGTTTCCACCGAGGCCGCCATTGAAAAGTGGGGATTCTATCCTAAAGGGGGAGGGAAGATTCAGTTGAAAATCAATCCTGTTCATGAATTAAAGCCTATCTCTTTAGTTGACCGGGGTTCACTGAAAAAGATTCGCGGGGTCTCTGCTATCTCTAATCTCCCAAGACATGTGGGAGAGAGGCAGAAGGAGCAAGCTCTCAAAAGGATTCAAAGGGAGCTGAAGATCGATCCGGAGATCACCATCCTGTACGATGTCCCTTCGAACGGACCAGGTTCTTTCCTGTTTCTGTTAGCTGAATATAAAAAGACTTTCGCCAGTTTTTCGTCTTTAGGTTCAAGAGGAAAGCCGGCAGAGAAAGTGGCTGATGAAGCCGTAGATGCCTTGAAAGATTATATAGAATCGGATAGTTGTATCGATCCTCACCTTGCAGACCAAATCGTACCTTTCATGGCCTTGGCCAAAGGCAATTCTTCCTTTACCACCACACAAATCACAGAACATCTTCTTACCAATTTATGGGTCATTGAGCACTTTCTGGATGTGACCATTTCAAGATGGGGGGAGAAAGGGGAGAGCGGAAGAGTTGAATTTCTCAATAAATAGAAATACTTGACCCATTCGGCGGCGCCAAGCCCCGCCTTTTAGGGCGGGGTAAAGAAGCGCTGCTCAGGGTCAACCCTGAGCAAGCCACGGCCTTCAGGCCGGGGAGTCGAAGGGTTGACTTAACTCACCCAGCATATTAAAATTGATTCAAAAAGGAGGAATAAATTAACAGAGTATACGGAAATATCATTGGCTTAAAGCCGAACCAGATTAGAAGAATTGAACATATCTACCGAAGGAAAATTCCTCCTCAAAAGGTTGTTACGGCTGAACTCGCCCGCCTCCTTATAGAACTTTCAAACGAAATAAGGCGCCAAATTGGTATTCTTGCAGGCCGAAGAGGATCCATTGAAATGGTTATCGTGGGAGATCAGAAAGGGATTACGATTCCGGACCTTTCTCGGTTTCGAACAGGAATCCTCCGGTTAAGAGGTCTTCGACTTATTCATACCCACCTCCAGGGGGAGCCTTTGACTGAGGAAGATTTGACAGACCTCGTCCTCCTGAGATTGGATATGATGGTGGCCCTCACCGCTGGTGGGGAGGGTCCTTCAGGGTGGATCCATTCCGCTCATCTCCTCCCTGATAATCCGGATAAAAAGGTCTTGGAAGTTAGTCCTCCCTCTTCGGTGGGCAACTTGGATGTCGATTTTTTAAAGTGGATTCAATCCCTCGAGGATGAATTTCAAAGGGGACAAAGATCCATTCCTCTCAAGGGGGCTAAAGAAAAAGCCATCCTCATCAGTGTCAGCAAGGAGAACCGTGAGAACTTAGAAAATTCAATGGAGGAATTGAAGGAACTGGCAGAGTCGAGTGGGGTGTTTGTCGTCGATTCCATTATCCAACGCCCCCAGAACATTTCTCCCACGACCCTGGTGGGGGAAGGGAAGTTGAAAGAGTTGTTGGTCAAATGCATGCAATTGGGAGTCGATTTGATTATTTTTGATCAAAATTTAACACCTGGTCAGATGGCTACCGTTTCTGATCTGACCGAGCTGAGAGTCCTTGATCGAACCCAGCTCATTTTAGATATTTTTGCCCAGAGGGCGCATACCTTGGATGGAAAGATTCAGGTCGAACTGGCGCAATTAAAATATTTGCTTCCTCGGCTGGCCAGGAAGACATTGGCTCTTTCCCGTCTGACGGGTGGGATCGGAGGACGGGGACCGGGAGAGACAAAATTAGAGATTGATCGTCGTCGGGTCGGGGACCGAATCCATCTCTTGGAGAAGGAATTAGAAAAATTGTGCCGGAGGAGGGAACAGAGAAGATCCCGAAGAGCAAAAACAGGAATCCCTATTCTTTCCATCATTGGATACACCAATGCCGGAAAATCGACCCTTTTTAACCTCCTCACCAGGAGTCAATTCCAGGTCGAAGACAGACTCTTTTCCACCCTCGATACGGCGACCAGAAGGTTAAGATTTCCTAAAGCTCATAAAGTGGTGATTACCGATACTGTTGGATTTATCAAAGATTTGCCAAAAGACCTGATGGGGGCCTTTCGCCCCACTTTTGATGAATTAAAAGAATCAAATTTATTGATCCATCTGATCGACATCGGGCATCCTCGTTTTCCTGAACAGATTGAGTCTGTAGAAAAAATTCTTTTTGAATTAAAGCTGGATGCCATCCCGAGATTACAGGTTTTTAATAAAGATGATAAATTGAGTCAAAAAGAAGGAGAAGCCATTTGCCAAAGGTATGGTGGTGTCTCCATCTCTGCCCTCCGCCCCGAAAGTCTCGAGAAGTTTTTCCTGGCGGTCGATAAAAAATTATGGGAGGAAAGTCATTCCCTGGATGAAATGGATAATGTCGGGTTGACAAATGAAGATTCGTTTGATATATCAAATCAAAACTGGACGATGGAAGTGAGGGAAAACGATGGGAAACCATCCTATAGAGATTGAGGAACGTCTGACCTTTGATGATGTGTTGCTCATTCCAGCTTTTTCTGAAATATTGCCCAAGGAGGTGGATGTCAGCACGCAATTGACCCGGACGATCCGATTAAATATTCCATTGGTGAGTGCTGCCATGGATACGGTTACTGAATCCAGGACAGCGATCTGCATGGCCCAGGAGGGAGGGATTGGAATTATCCATCGGAATATGCCTGTCTCTGATCAAGCCATTGAAGTGGATAAAGTGAAAAAATCTGAAAGCGGGATGATCCTCAATCCCATCACCATGGACCCTGAGCAAAAAATTTATGAAGCGCTGGAAATCATGAAGAAATATCGAATCTCAGGGGTTCCCATTACAAAAAATGGAAAGCTGGTTGGGATCCTGACGAATCGGGATTTAAGGTTTGAGAAACGATTGGACGACAAGGTATCCACGGTGATGACGAAGGAACATCTCATTACGGTTCCGGTGGGGACCACCCTCGAGGCCTCCAAGGAGATCCTTCATAAAAACAGAATCGAAAAATTGCTGGTTGTAGATGAACAAAATAATTTGAAGGGGCTCATTACCATCAAAGACATCGAGAAGATGAGAAAATATCCCCATTCCTGCAAAGATCCTCTTGGCCGCCTTCGGGTGGGGGCTGCCATCGGTCCGGGGAAAGACAGGGAGGCGAGAACCGAGGCATTGATCAAGGCAGGCGTAGATGTCTTAGTCATTGATACGGCCCATGGCCATTCCAGGGATGTATTGGATGCTGTCCGGGATACCAAAGAAAATTTTCCGGATTGTCAGCTCATCGGAGGCAATGTAGCCACTGGAAAAGGGACTTTGGATCTCATCAAAGCAGGAGTGGATGCGGTGAAAGTGGGAGTGGGGCCTGGATCAATTTGTACCACGCGGGTCATTGCGGGGGTAGGAATTCCGCAACTCTCCGCCATCATGGAGACGTCCGAAGTTTCGGAAAGAAATGGAGTTCCCGTCATTGCAGATGGTGGAATCAAATTCTCTGGAGATATTACGAAGGCCATCGCTGCTGGAGCGCGCTCGGTCATGATTGGAAATTTATTCGCTGGGACGGATGAAAGTCCAGGTGAAATTGTGCTCTATCAAGGGAGGAGTTATAAAGTTTATCGAGGGATGGGGTCCATAGAGGCCATGAAAGAGGGGAGCAAGGATCGATACTTCCAGGAAGATGTCGAAAGCGAAACCAAGTTGGTCCCAGAAGGGATTGAAGGAAGGGTTCCTTACCGTGGAGCCCTCTCTTATGATATCCAACAACTCATCGGAGGAATGAAAGCAGGGATGGGGTATCTGGGGGCGAGAAATATCCAGGAATTACAACAGAAGGCAAGATTTATACGAATCACATCGTCTGGATTAAAAGAGAGCCATGTCCATGATGTGATCATTACCAAAGAAGCCCCCAACTACCGTTTGGAATAAATGGGCTCTCGTGAGAATCGTTGTCTTATGAAAAAAGCCATTATTATCTTAATCATTTTAATTCTTTCCCTTCTTTACTACACCGGTGTGCTGACGAAGAAGGAAACCCTTCCTTTTTCCAAAGAATTCTTTTCTGTCGAAAGCCCTGCTTCGACCGATCGGACATGGGATCTTAAAAAAAGTACCCCTCTTAGCCAGAAGGAGTTGGATCAATTTTATCAATTGAAATTGGATAGAGGGATTCGGAACCTTCCGATCCTCTCTTTTCTATTGATACGAGAATCCGAGCAAGCGAGAGGGAAAGGGGACGCTGATCAAGCCGTCCGGATGGCGATCACTTCCACAAAATTTTCGCCCGACCTGCCCCAACCCTATTTTGAATTGGCACGAGCCCTCTGGCATCAAAACCCCTTTCAACTCCATAAAATTCTTCCCGAGGTGCTGAAAGGGGAGATGGTACAATTTCAATATTACTCCAGTTCCCTTAAACTTTTTTATAACATGTTCTATATCCTTTCCAATGCCATCCTCATGACGTTTATTATTTTCGGCATCGTCGTCATGATCAAATATTTCCCCCTCTATTTCTATGATATTCGGAAAAATATGACTCAAGAGATTTCAAGGCTTCTCATCAACAGCCTCAAGATTTTCTTTCTCTTTATCCCCTTCTTCTTTCGCTTGGACATGCTCTGGGCTCTTTTCTTTTGGTCCGTTTTATTATGGGGTTATGTATCGAAAAGAGAAAAACAGTTTGTTCTCGTCTTTCTCATCGTTTTAGTTTATCTTCCCTTTTTCCTTCGTTCCTCCTCCTCTTTTCTAGATGGGACCTCTTCAGATATTATTTTGGAAATGAACCAGACGAATCATGAAAACTGGGGAAGGGCAACGGAAGAAAAATTACGGGCCTGGTTAGTGGCCCATCCCGATGACCCCGAAGTTCTTTTTTCCCTTGGATTGGTAGAAAAAAGACAAGGCCATTATCCCGCAGCCGAAGAATTTTACCGAAGGGCGATCCAACAGGATCCCCAATTCAGCGAAGCCTTTTCCAATCTGGGGAATGTCTATCTGGCCCAAAAACAGACTTCCTTGGCCATCGCCTCCTATCAGCAAGCCACCGATTTAAATCCCAATCAAGGAGCTTATTATTACAACCTTTACCGGGCTTATTCTCAAGAAACTTTTCTTTCCGGAAAAACGGATAAAGCTTTTCAGAAAGCTCGGCAACTGGACCCCCAACTCATTGACTATTATTCGATGATCGATTCCCCCAACCTCAATCGACTGGTGATCGATGAGGGCTTGACTTCCAAAAAGCTCTGGAAGAGGTTTCTGGATCAGTTCATCGGAAAAGAAGGATTTCTGTTCAGTCTGTTTAAGGCCTGGTTCGAAAAAATTCCATCGAGAATCCCTTTTTTGGCACCCATCTTATTTTTAGGGTTTTTAATGGGGATGGGCAGGTATAGTCGGACGAAGCGGTTTTTGACTCGGTGCCCCATGTGTGGCAGTCCGACCTATCGGTTTTATTTAGGAACCTCTGATCAGGAATTTATTTGTTTTAATTGTTATCGTATTTTCATTCAGAAGGAAAAACTACATCCCAAGATTGTCGAAAAGAAATCACTTCAGGTTCGCCAATTTCAAAAACAGAATCATTTTATCAGCAGGTTTCTTTCCTTCTTTTTCGTCGGGTTCGGTTATTTATTGAGGGAGCACACTCTCAAAGGCCTTTTTTTCCTCTTTATCTTTTTTATTTTCGTTTTAAGATTTGCCTATTGGAGTGGAGTCATGCCTTCGTCCCTCCCTCAACTATTCTCGACCCTTTGGAAATGGATTTTCTGGGGAGGGCTTTTCCTCATTTTCTACATCCTTTCCGTCCGACAGCTCTATCGGCTTAAGCCAAAATTCGAAACGGAAAGTGAACCCCGTTAGAAATTCCAGCGGGGCATTATTTCTAACGGGGTGAACGATCGGGAGGCCGTTAAAAAGCTTTTTTCTTCTAATGAGGAATCCTCTGAACGAGCATGAGGATTCTGTTTCGTGGTCAGGGATCAAAACTAAAAGGGGAAGGCCATGGCCTTGCAGGGAACTTTAAAAGATTTCAGCATTACTGAGATCATTCAGCTTATCGGGCAACAGCTCAAAACGGGCGTTTTAAAAATTCGTCGAGGGAAAGATCTCGTGGAGATCCATTTTGTCGATGGGATGATCGTCCATATCTATTCGAATTATCGCGGAAAGAAGGACCTTATCGGTGAAATATTGGTGAAGGCCCAATTGATCACCGAAGAACAATTGGAGCGGGTTTTAAAAATTCAAAAAGATACGCTCAAATACTTAGGAGAAATCCTGGTGGAGCTACAACTCCTGACCAAGGACGATGTGCTCAAGGTGATTTCAACTCAGATCTATGAAACCATTTATGAACTATTTTGGTGGGAAGATGGGAACTTCAACTTTGATTTAAAATTGGTAGAAAGTTATAAGAAGATCCCCTTTGCCCTGAGCACGGAGCAGGTGTTATTGAACATCCTGCGCATGGTGGATGAGTGGTCCGAGATCGAAAAAAAGATTTTTTCACCCCACCTGATATTTAAAAGGCCTCTTGGACTTGAAGAAAAATCTGTCGGTGGGCTTTCTCAAAGTTATTTAAAGGAGAAGCTGACCTCTGAACAAGAATTGATTTACAATATAGTGGATGGGACCCGAACGGTTCAGGAAATTATTGATCGAAGCCTCTTGGGAAAATTCAATGCCAGTGAAATATTAGTGGAGCTCTCCGAAATGATGCTGATCGAAATGGTTGGGGTCCGGACTCCCAGCCTCATCAGGAAGGTCAGCATGGTCAATTTCAGAGAAGCCTTGGCCTTTGTTTACTACGGGGCCTTTTTAGTTTTTATCTTTCTTCTTCTCATCTATTTTAAACCCAATTTTTTACATCATTTTTGGGATTCAAGGATAGAACGAGTGGATATTGAAATTCCTATGCATTTGGTCCATAAGACACAATTAGATCGAATCAAGAATGCTTTAGAAATTTATTATTTGGAAAAGGGACAATATCCTTCTCGCCTTGAGGATTTAATCTCAACAAAGCTTCTACAGAAGAGCGACCTTTTTTATCGTAAAGGGGTTTCCTATCAATACGAATTGAAGGACGGTAAATATTTTTTAAAGCACTGAGAATATACCAATTCCCTTTGTCCTCTTTCCCAATCATTCTCTGATCTGGAAATAGAAACAATGAAGAGGCAGACTCTTTTTGATAAGATTCTCATCGTCGATTTCGGTTCCCAGTATACCCAACTGATTGCCAGAAGGGTGAGGGAATGCGAGATTTATAGTGAAATCCATCCCTATAATATTTCTATGGACAGAGTAAAATCCTTGTCTCCCAAGGGGATCATATTTTCTGGAGGGCCAGCCAGCGTTTATGAGAAGAATGCCCCCCTCTGCGATCCCGCGCTCCTCAGAATGGGCATCCCCGTTTTAGGCATTTGTTATGGCATGCAATTGATTGCCCAATTATTGGGAGGGGAGGTCACCCATTCAGAAAAAAGGGAGTATGGAAAAGCCAAATTGATTTTAGACCGGGATGGGAAACTATTCAAGGGTTTGGGGAGAACGGGAAGTCAACTGGTGGTCTGGATGAGCCACGGGGATAACGTCAAGACATTACCTCGAGGATTTCACGCCATCGCCCATTCGAAGAATACCCCTTTTGCCGCCATTGAAGAATCTAAAAAAAGAATTTATGGGCTCCAGTTCCATCCCGAGGTGGTTCATACCCAGAGGGGACTGGATCTCATCAAAAATTTTCTCTTTCATGTCTGTGGATGTTCCAACCTTTGGACCATGGAGTCTTTTTTAGAGCAAACCAGCCATGATCTGAAGAAGAGGATTGGAAGGGGGAAAATCATCTGTGCCTTAAGCGGAGGGGTCGACTCCACGGTAGTAGCCCTTCTTCTCCATAAGGCGATCGGTGATCGTCTCCAATGCATCTTTGTCAATAACGGTCTCTTGAGGAAAAATGAAATTTCCCAGGTGGTGAATTTATTTCGTTATTATTTTAAAATACCATTAATCTGTGTCAATGCAGAGAATTCCTTCCTGAAAAAATTGGAAGGGGTGATCGATCCAGAAGATAAAAGGAAAAGGATTGGAAAGGAATTTATTTCCATCTTTGAAAGGGAGGCCAGAAAGATTGGGGGAGTGGAATACTTAGCTCAGGGGACCCTTTATCCCGATGTGATCGAAAGCATTTCCTCAAAAGGCCCTTCAGCGACGATCAAGAGCCACCACAATGTGGGGGGGCTCCCTGAGAAGATGAGATTAAAGCTCGTAGAGCCCCTCCGAGAATTATTTAAAGACGAAGTGAGACAACTGGGGAAGGTATTGGGGCTGCCCGATGAAATGATAAGACGGCAACCCTTTCCAGGACCAGGCCTTGCCATCCGGATTATCGGGGAGGTGAACAGGGAGAGGTTGAAAATCTTAAGAGACGCGGATGAAATTGTTATGAAAGAAATGGAGGAAAGCCAATATTTAGATCAGGTTTGGCAATCCTTTGCGGTATTACTCCCCGTGAAGACTGTGGGCGTGATGGGAGACGAAAGAACTTATGAAAATGTGATCGCCTTAAGGGTGGTGGGGAGTCAGGATGGCATGACGGCGGATTGGGTCAGGTTGCCCTATAAAATTTTAGAGCATCTCTCCAATCGGATTATTAACGAAGTGAAGGGTGTCAACCGAGTTGTCTATGATATCAGTTCAAAACCCCCCAGCACGATCGAATGGGAATAGATAAAAATTAATATCGAAATACGAAGCACGAAATTCGAAACAAGCACGAATGTCCAAAATACGAATGACCTAAACAAATACTAAAGTTTTGGAGTTTTGAACATTTGAATTTTGAATTTGTTTCGCCTGCCTGCGCGAAGCCGCTCCGGCGAAGGCAGGAGCTTCGAGATTCGGATTTCGAATTTTCGAGATAATAATGCAGCAATCTAATTTCATCCATCTCCATCTCCATAGTCAATATAGCTTATTGGACGGTGCCATTCGATTTAAAGATGCCTTCGATTTGGCCAAAAAATATCGAATGGATGCCGTCGCGCTGACCGATCATGGGAACATGTTCGGCGTGGTCGAATTTTATCAAATGGCCATCAAGCATGGCATTAAACCCATTGTGGGATGTGAAATTTATGTGTCTCCCGCAAGCCGATTTGAGAAAAAGGCAATTGAAGGAGCGGAGGGAGCTTACCATTTAACCCTGTTGGTCAAAAACCGAACGGGCTATTTCAATCTCATCAAGTTGGTCAGCCTCGGCTATCTTGAAGGATTTTATTATAAGCCAAGGGTGGATAAAGAGCTTCTCAGCAAATATAACGAAGGGTTGATTGCTCTGAGCGGTTGTCTGAAAGGAGAGATAACCGCCCATGCCAGGCGTGGGGAGATGAAGAAAGCCATTCAATCAGCCGAAGATTATCAAAAGATTTTTGACCACCGTCGATTTTTTATTGAAATTCAAAACAACGGAGTGGAAAATCAGTTGCAGGTGAATGAGCGACTCTTGGAAATTGGGCATCAACTCTCCCTTCCCATGGTTGCAACGAATGATTGTCACTACCTTCACCGAAAGGATGCCAAAGCGCACGAAGTGCTCCTCTGCATTCAGACGGGAAAAACGCTCCAGGATAGCGATCGGATGAAATTTTCTACGGATGAATTTTATTTCAAATCGCCTCAGGAAATGACCGATCTTTTTCAAAATACTCCGGAGGCGATCACCCACACGGTTGAGATCGCAGAACAATGTAATCTAGAATTAAGGTTCGAGGAGAAGCACATTCCTAAGATTACCGTCCCCTCTGGGGAATCGTTGGATACCTATCTGGAAAAACTTTCTAAAGAAGGATTGGAGAAAAGGCTGATTTCCCATCAGGAGGAGAAAGAGTTTAAAGACCGATCCATAAAATATTTTGCCCGCCTCGAAGAGGAAATGAAAATCATTGAATCCATGGGATATTCAGGATACTTCCTGATCGTAGCAGATTTTATTCGTTTTGCGAAAGGAAGAGGAATCCCGGTGGGCCCCGGGAGGGGTTCAGTCGCTGGGAGTCTGGTCGCTTATGCCCTGAACATTACGGACTTGGACCCGATTGAATATGATCTGATCTTTGAAAGATTTCTGAACCCAGGAAGGAAAAGTAGCATGCCCGATGTGGATGTCGATTTTTGTATGGAGGGAAGGGATGAAGTCATCCAATATGTAATGGATAAATATGGAAAAGAAAATGTGGCTCAAATCATCACCTTTGGCAAGATGCAGGCGAGAGCCGTGATCAGAGATGTCGGTCGGGTCATGGATCTCCCCTATGCGGAAGTGGACCGCATTGCCAAACTCATTCCCAGTACCCCGCTCAACATCTCCCTTGAACTTGCGTTGAATCAAGAACCCCAGTTGAAGGAATTGATCAAGAAGGATCCCAGGGTGGACTCCCTGTTCAGTGTGGCGAAATCACTGGAGGGACTGACCCGCCATGCCTCGACCCATGCGGCAGGGGTGGTGATTTCGAATAAGTCGCTGATGGAATACCTCCCCCTCTACCGTGGGCAGAATGGAGAATTGATGACCCAGTACCCCATGAAGGAGGTCGAAGCGATCGGGTTGGTCAAATTCGATTTCCTGGGGTTAAAGACCCTTACGGTGGTCAACCATGCCATTCAGCATATTGAGAAGAACCATGGGGTAAAAATCGAGGTTTCTCAAATCCCCTTGGATGATCCCAAGGTTTTTACCTCACTGGGTTCAGGGTCAACCCTTGGAATCTTTCAACTTGAAAGCTCGGGGATGAGAGATTTGCTGATAAAATTAAAACCTGAAAATTTCAGAGAAATCATCGCCCTGGTGGCTTTATTCCGACCCGGTCCTTTAAAGAGTGGGATGGTCGATGAGTATATCAAACGGAAGCATGGGAAAGAGACCATTCGCTATGATCTCCCGGAACTCAAAGAGATATTGAAAGATACTTACGGCGTGATCGTCTATCAAGAACAGGTGATGAGAATTGCAAGTTCGTTGGCCAATTTCAGTTTGGAAGATGCCGATATTCTCCGTAGGGCCATGTCCAAAAAAGACCCGAAAGAGATGGATTTGCAGAAAGAGAAATTTCTGGTGGGGGCGAAAAGGAATCGAATTAATCCAACGAAGGCGGAGAAGATATTCGATCTGATGGCTAAGTTTGCTGAATATGGTTTCAATAAATCCCATAGCGCTGCCTATGCCCTCATTGCTTATCAAACCGCCTATTTGAAAGCTCATTATCCGCTCGAATTTATGGCCGCCTTACTCACGAGTGAAGTTCAGAATGCGGATAAAATTCTAAAATATATTGCAGAATGCCGCGAGATGGGGATTGAAATATTGCCTCCGGATATCAATGAGAGTGATAAAAATTTTACCGTCATTGGAAATCAAATTCGATTTGGATTGGCTGCCGTGAAAAACGTAGGGGAAGCAGCCATCGACGTCATCATGATGGATAGGGAAGGGAAAGGGGAATTCAAATCCTTGTATGAATTTTGTTATCGTGTCGATTTAAGAAAAGTGAATCGACGAGTGGTTGAAAGTTTGATTAAATGCGGGGCCTTTGCCTTCTCAAAGGCCCATCGATCTCAAATGTTGACCGTGCTGGGAGAACTCCTCGAACAATCACAATGGACCAAAAAGAAAAAAGGGGAACCTCAACTGAGTATGCTCATCGATCACTCCAGGGAGTTAAAGGAAGACTATCCGGACATCGATGAATTTTCAGAAAATCAGCTAATCGCCTTTGAAAAAGAAACGATTGGATTTTATATCTCCCGGCATCCCTTGGCACACTATCAGGAGGAGATTAAAAAACATACCGATTTGGATACTTCCACTCTTCCAAAACTTCAAAACGGGGCCGAGGTTAAAATCTGCGGCCTCGTCAGCGGATTGAAGGAGATCGTTACCAAAAAGGGAGATCGAATGGCTTTTTTGACCCTTGAAGACATGAAAGGATTTGTGGAGGTCATTCTTTTCCCAGAGGTTTTTAAGGCGGCTTTGCCCTGTTTGCGAGGAGGAGACCCCCTCCTCGTCAAGGGGACACTCGATCTAACCGAAGAGCATATCAAAATAAAAGGCACGGAGGTTCATGCTCTTCCTGGGTTGCCCTCTTCACCCGTGAAACCTCTCCATTTTAAAATTTCACTCTCCTCATTAATGCCCTCTCAACTCGTAGATTTAAAAGAGAGCATTGATGCGAATCGAGGATCCTCTAAAATTCTTATTCACTTTATTGATGAAAAGAAACGGGAGACCGTAGTGGCTCTGTCCGATCGATACACGGTCGATCCTTCTCAATATTTTAAAGACACTATTCAAAATCTTTTTAAATCTTCCTTTATCTCTTTTGAATAAGCAGGGATCGAGATGGTGAAACATTTTTTAGAATTTGAAAAACCCCTCATTGAACTGGAAAGAGAGATCGTAAATCTGAAAAGGTTTTCTAAGGGGAAGTCCCTTCATTTCAACGAACAATTAAAAGGCTTAGAAGAAAAACTCCATCGTTTACAAAAAGAAATATTTTCCACCTTAACGGGTTGGCAAATCACCCAGTTGGCAAGACATATTGATCGACCCAAAGCCTCCCATTATATTCAATGGATGTTTGAAAACTTTGTTGAACTTCACGGGGATCGAAACTATGGAGACGATCCTGCGATGATTGGAGGAATAGGTAAGTTTAATGAAAGGCCGGTGACCGTCATCGCCCATCAAAAGGGAGCGGATGCGAAGGAGATGGCCTATCGAAATTTCGGGATGCCTCATCCAGAGGGATATCGCAAGGCCTTGAGGTTAATGAAAATGGCAGAGGTGTTTAAAAAGCCTATCCTGACAATGATTGATACGCCCGGCGCATTTCCCGGGGTAGGGGCTGAAGAAAGAGGCCAAGCGGAGGCCATTGCCACAAATCTTAAAATGATGGTCATGCTGCGAACACCGATCATCCCCATCGTCATTGGAGAAGGGGGAAGCGGAGGGGCTTTGGCCATTGGGGTGGGAGACCGAATTTTGATGTTAGAGAATTCGATCTATTCTGTCATCTCTCCAGAGGGATGTGCAGCGATCCTTTGGAAAGATGGAGAGAAGGGGAAGGAGGCCGCTGCAGAGTCATTGAAATTGACCGCCGCTGATCTGTCTCGACTGGGCGTGATTGATGAGATTGTCAAAGAGCCGTTAGGGGGAGCTCATCGAGACCCAAAAGCCATGGCAGCAACTTTAAAAGAAGTCGTAGAACGTCACTTGAAAGATTTGGAAAAAATGGATATGGAGGAATTATTAAGACTCCGATATGAAAAGTTTAGAAGGATGGGTGCCTTTATTGATGAGGGGGGAAGGTAGAGGGGGAAGTGTGGATTTAACATTCAAATCCTTAGGTCACCGATTCACTCTTGAGTTATTTATTTACAACTTCACACCTGCAACAGTCACCTATCGGTTGTAAGATGCCAAGAAAAATTGAGGTATTGCCAGAATCCATTTCACAGGTCATCGCCGCAGGGGAGGTGATCGAGAGACCTGCTTCCGTAGTGAAAGAGCTGATGGAGAACGCCATCGATGCTGGGAGTTCAGAAATCACTGTTGAATTAAAGTCTGGAGGACTTCAATTAGTTCGGGTGATGGATAACGGAGAAGGAATGGATCAGGAGGATGTTCCCGTGGCCTTTCAAAGATACGCCACCAGTAAAATTAAAAAAGCGGAGGATCTTTATGCCATTCATACGTTAGGATTTAGGGGTGAAGCCCTTCCTAGCATTTCTCAGGTTTCTAAAATGATCCTTCAGACCAGGACTCCCCATTCCCTCAGTGGAACGGAAGTGATCTGTGAAGGAGGCGAAATCAAGAGCATTTCGGAAATAGGCTGTCCGATTGGAACCGAAGTGGAAGTCAAGAATCTCTTCTACAACATTCCAGTCAAAAGAAAATTTTTAAAATCAATCCGTTCGGAACTTCGCTATGCTTTAAATCACTTTCTCCGATTGAGTCTTTCTCACCCCACGATTTCATTTAAATTCATTCATGATGGCCGGATCCTCCAGGAACACCTCAAAACAGAATCCCATTTAGTTCGAATCGAAGCCATTTTTGGAAAAGAGATTTATCGTCATCTTCAGCCGATTGGATTCGAAGAGGGAGAGATCCGGATCTTGGGGTTTGCCAGTCTCCCATCCTTTTCGAAAAGAAATTCGGAAGGTATTTATTTCTATGTCAATCAGCGGTTTGTGAAGGACCGAATGATTTATAAAGCCATTTTGGATGCCTATCGCCATATCCTTCCCAGCCATCAATTTCCTGTTGTCATCCTCTTCATTACCCTCCCTCCTTCTACTGTCGATGTGAATGTCCACCCGACTAAGGCCGAGGTAAAATTTAAGGATCCCGAAAGAGTGTATCAGACCGTTTTGGCCGCCACCCGAATGGTGTTAGAAGAAGTTCCCTCCCAGTCGGAAGCAATGGCTCCTGGAGGGGAAATAAAAGAGTGGGGTTTTCAAAAGAGGGTTCACCCCTCTTTTTTTATTCAAGAAACCTTTTCCCCGCTTCCCTCCTTGACAAGTGGAATAGAAAAAGAAATTCTCACGGTTCAGGATGGGGGGGAACTGGAATGGAAAACCGAGAAGAAATGGCCCTATACCATTCTTGGACAAATACGGGGGACGTATATTCTTTGCGAAGGAGAGGGGACTTTAATCTTTATTGACCAACATGCAGCCCATGAGAGAATTCTTTTTGAAAAGTTTAAAAAAGAATATGAAACCAGGTCAATGATTTCAGAAAAATTACTCCTTCCCATCCTCATCGAGTTGTCTGTGGAGGAATCGTATATTCTCGAATCGGGTGGGGAGGCATTGGAGGCGATTGGATTTGAAATCGAGCCTGTTGGCGAAAAGCTATTCGCCATTCAATCCATCCCGTCTTTGATCGGTCAGAAGGATCCAAAAGAAACCGTCAGGGGGATATTGGATGAGCTCTCATTTTTAGAAAAGCAGGGGAAAGGAGAGGAGGCGATCCATACCATTTTGGTCACTTTGGCGTGCCATTCTGCCGTGCGAGGGAACTTTATCTTGAAGAAAGAAGAAATGGATAGGTTGGTGGAGAATCTGATTCCCTTCCATCTTTCCACCACTTGCCCTCATGGGCGCCCCATCTTTTTTGTCATTCCTCTGGATGAATTAAAGAAACAGTTTAAAAGGAAATAAACCCTGTTGTTGCATTAAATTCGGCGCTTAGATTTACCCCGTTAGAAATAATGCCCCGCTCGGTTTCGAGTCCCGCTATAGCGGGACTGGAATTTCTAACGGGGTGAACCCAACCCTTACCCAGAG
>Ga0315281_10003033_pt1 | contig 24747 bp, 26 predicted proteins | sample YL17G07_0_MG_FD_204540 | JGI IMG/M metagenome (GOLD analysis project Ga0315281, IMG submission 204540) | Sediment microbial communities from Yellowstone Lake, YNP, Wyoming, USA - YL17G07_0 | ecosystem: Environmental > Aquatic > Freshwater > Lake > Sediment | place: USA: Wyoming | collected... | reverse complement strand
TCCGCTTCCGGGCGTCCTTTCTTCTTCCTCAAAGCGCGGCTATTTTAATCTGAAATGACGAAAAGATGGGATGGATTATTTTAGAAGCGGAGAATCTATAAAGCAGGAATTAATGTAAGAGGCAACACAAGCAAACTTTAACTGAAATATCTAACGAGTCGTTCTAGTCCCACGCTTACGGCGCGGGGCTCAACTCGTCGTTCATGTGCAGGTTACAATTGATATTCGTTGCTCTCGTCAATTTATTGGCATTGCAGAAATATAGGCGTAGGTCACACCGCCTATCTGGTTAGGGAAGTTGATTTTCGTTCTCCGCTGTAAGCCAAAAGCTCATGCGCGATTCCTCCGCCTTTATCAAACGTTCATCCATCCGCCCCTTCAGTTTCCATTTTTTCAGGGTTATTCCTTTCACATCCCCCGCGGCTTTGTCCGCTTTGTCGGCACGGCGTTCCACGGGTCATCGGGCCAGGGGTGCCGGGGATAGCGTCCCTTCAGGTCCTTTTTCACGAGTGGATACCCCGTGTTCCAGAACCCCTTCAGGTCCTGCGTGATCTGCACCGGACGGCGCGCGGGAGAAAGAAGATGGAGCAGGACCCTGATGCGTCCGCGCGCGATCGTCGGCGTGTCCGCGAGGCCGAACAACTCCTGTAGCTTGACCGCGAGAACGGGTTGATCGCCGGAAGAATAATCGAGCGCCACGCGGCTGCCGCTCGGTACCTGGATCGCCAGCGGCGCGCGTTCGTCCAGGAGCCGCGCCTGTTCCCGGGAAAGCCTCGCCTTGAGCGCCGGCAGGACCTTCAGTACGCCCAGGCCCAGGGCGCTGCGAATGTTGCCGAGCCAGGGAGGGAGCCATGCGGCAGGATCAGCGAACAGATGCTCATCTGAAAAGTCTGGCCAGGCCTCTTCAGGAAAGGCCTTCTTCATGAGCCCTGTTCTGGCCTGTAACTGCCGCGCCTCGCTGCTGAAGGTCAAGAGACCGGGGGTCGCGCGCACGACATCGCACAGGATCGGCGCCGCCTCTTCATCCGTGGGCGTGAAGGGGCGCGCTGAAAGGAGCAGTGCCCCAAGCCGCTCTTCCACGACCGCCGCGATCCTCCCTTCCTTCCGGTCCCATTCAACCCGCCTGATAATATCGATCCGGCCCGCGCATTCGCTCCGGATAATATCCAGGGTGACGGGCGCGGCGATATGGATAATACCTTCCGTCTTCCCGCCGGCATCTACGGCAGCGGCGATGAGGTATAGGCTGCTTACGAGATGGCTGTCCAGGGAAAGACGCACCCCCCTTCCCTGGGCAAGGACATAACCGCGGCTACCTTCTTCCCGGCGCTTGCAGAGCCTGTCCGGATAGGCAACGAGCAGGAGCCGGGAGCTCGTGTCTGGATCAACGACCTTGCTGGAGAGCTCCGATGTCGTCCCGGCCATCGAACGAAGGAGCTGTTGGGATGTCCGCTCCACTGACCGGAGCGCCGATTGGTCGATCGCGCCGGTTGCTTCCGTCCCCTGCCGCGCTCTTTGCAGCGCGTCAACCCGCTCCAAAATATCCGGTTCATCGATCATGCGGTCCCCCGCGCCGTGCCGGAAAAAGTCCCGCTCCGTCAGTATGGCGGCAAGGTCCGCTCCAAGACGCGCGCACCCCAGCTCCCGCGCCCTGATCATGAGACGGGAAAGCCGGGGGTGGAGCGGAAGGCGGGCCATTGCCCTGCCCGGGGAAGTGATCGAGCCCGAGGGCTCGAGAGCGCCGAGGTCCTTCAGCAGGCGCACACCGCTGTCCCAGGCCGCGGCAGGCGGCGCGTCGAGCCACGAGAGCGTATGCGGGTCTTTCACCCCCCAAGCCGCGAGTTCGAGCGCCAGGGGCGAAAGATCGGACACGAGGATCTCCGGCTGCGTAAAGGACGGCATGCCGTGAAGGTCATGTTTGCTGTACAGGCGATAGCACACGCCCGGTCCGAGCCGTCCAGCCCTGCCCTTGCGCTGCTCTGCCGATGCCTTCGAGACCGGGACGGTCACGAGCCGGTTCATGCCCGTCGCGGGATCGTACCGGCGCGTCCGCGTCAGGCCGCCGTCGATCACCACGAGAACGCCCTCGATGGTGAGGCTCGTCTCGGCAATATTCGTGGCGAGCACGATCTTGCGGCGGTCCTTTGACGGGAGAATGGCGCGCTCCTGTTCCTCGAACGGCAGGTCGCCGTAGAGCGGGTGCAGCGCAATGCGGTCGTCAGCCAGGCTCAGAGCTTCGCGAAGCTGCCGTTCGCACGCGCGGATCTCGCCGGAGCCGGGCAGGAACACGAGGATGTCGCCATGGGTCTCTTGCAGTGCGGTTTTGATTGCGCGGGAGATACGCAGGGGAAGCGGCCCTGCGCTGTCGTCGAAATACCGTTCCTCCACGGGAAAGGCCTTCCCGCTGGACGTGATGATCGGGGCGTTGCCGAGCAGTGTTGCGATGGGGCCGCACTCCATGGTGGCGGACATGACCAGGAGCTTCAGGTCCCCGCGGAGCTGGTTCCGGATATCGAGACAGAGCGCAAGGGCAAGGTCCGCGTGGATGCTCCGCTCATGGAATTCGTCGAAGATGACCATTGCCACGCCTTCGAGTCCCGGGTCGGACTGGATGCGCCGCGTGAGGATGCCTTCAGTCACGACCTCGATCCGGGTCTTCTCCGACCTCTTCGCGTCGAACCGTATGGCATAGCCCACGGTCCCGCCCACCTGCTCGCCAAGTGTTTTCGACATCCAGCGCGCGGCCGAGACAGCGGCAATCCTCCTCGGTTCGAGCATGATGATCCGGCCCTGTTCAGGAGGCAGCGCCTTGAGCAGCGCCGTCGGGACACGCGTGGTCTTGCCGGCTCCGGGCGGCGCGCGCAGAACAACCGAGGGGTTCTTGAGGACCGCTTCTTTGAGCGTGGACAGGATGTTGTCGATGGGATAGGAAATCACGGCGGACCTTCTGTCCTCGGAGAGGAGATAATTGAAAGAAATAATCCGTACGGATTGATTATTGTCCTATCATTGAAGCAGAAGATTGTCAATCAGTCGTGTGCGTCCGATGCGGACCGCGATCAGCAGCGCCATGCTGTCTTGTGCTGACGCAAGGGGAGCGAGACCCTCCGGGTCAACGATCTCGAGGTAGTCGATCTCGAGGTCTTTCGCTTCCCGCACAACAGCCTGCATCCTGTTCTTCAGGACCTCCGGCTGCATAGTCCCGGTTTTGGCCAGCTGCTCCGCCGCGGACAGGGCGCGATAGATCACCGCGGCCTTTCGTCTTTCGTCAGGGCTTAGATAGCTGTTCCGCGAACTCATGGCGAGGCCGTCCGGCTCGCGCAGGGTGGGAAGCGCCACCACCTCCACATCCATGTTCAGGCCTTTGACCATCCGCCTGATGACCGCGCATTGCTGATAGTCCTTCTGGCCGAAGAACGCCTGGTGAGGTTTTACGATGTTGAACAGCTTTGCCACCACCGTGGCGACGCCGCGGAAGTGCCCGGGCCGGACCGCGCCTTCCAGAATATCAGAAATCCCCTCCACGATGACGAAGACGGACGGCGTATCAGGATACATCGCGGGGGCCTTGGGCATAAACAGGACATCGACGCCCGCGGCTTCGCACGTTGCGCGGTCCCCCGCCTCATCGCGCGGATAACGGTCGAAGTCCTCGTTCGGTCCGAACTGGATGGGGTTCACGAAGATGCTCGCGACCACGACGTCGCACACCTGCCGCGCGCGCCGCATCAGCGACGCATGGCCCGCATGCAGGAAACCCATGGTCGGCACGAAGCCGATCGTGCGGCCCTGTTTCCTGGACCCGTCGGCGAGCGCCCGCATTTCGGATATCTCGGTAATGACCTTCATATCATAATTCCTCTGACCCCGGCATATACACATACGGTCGCTGCCGGGTACCGCCGAGGTGATAAATCTTTTCCCCGCTGCCCGCGCCGCCGGGTTTACTTCTTTTTATCGATCCACGCCGAAAGCCGGTCCGCCGCAATATAGCCGGGCATGACTGTTCCGTCATCACGAACGATCATGGGTGTACCGCTGAATCCAAGTGAATCGGCAAGGGCGATGTTCTTATCCACCCGTTCTTTGGAGCAGGAGGGCTCGGGCAGGGGCTTGCCGGAGAATGCGTCATCGAGGAGCGTGAGCGATTTTTCACAGAGAACGGCCTGGGCTTTTTTGTACGCGTCTTTATGCATGGCGAGCGGACGCAGGAAAATGTAGAACGCCACATCATTTCGTTTGGCCAGGAGCTGTTTCATCTCTTCGTGAAACTTTCTGCAGTACGGGCAGTCGGGATCGGTAAAGACCGCCACTTTTTTCGCGGCCTTTTTCGGTCCGAGAACGATCGCATCCGTCAGGGGAAGCTTCGAGAAATTCACTTTTTTCTCGGGCGGCTTGCCGGCATCTTCGATCGGGATAATCCGGATACTCTGGCCTAGGAGAACATGCTTTTTTCCAAAATCAATATAGTAGATCCCGCGCTGCCCGTTGACATCCATATCCACCTGCCAGAGGCCGCCTACGGGTGAAAGTTTTACCCCGGTGATAACGCCGGCCGGAGCGAGCTTTTTCAAAATACGCTCCGCGTCCCTCTTCTCCAGTGCGTGACACTGGTTGCAGTCGCCGCCGCAGCCGCTGCCGGTGAAGGCTTCCGCTGTAAACGGCATAAGGAAGAGCGCCAACAGAACAATGAAATATCTTCTTTTCATGGTAGACCCCTTATAGCTTCTTGTTGCGATGTTAAATTTAAAATATTTGTTGAAGTAGCATTTAAATCTTTGCCACAGGGCATACAGGGCATAGCGCGCCGCCGCTTTTTCTGTCCTCCACAACAAATGCGTCATCCCCGAGTGCCGCCCTCCTACCAGTAGGTCACCCCCAGATACACCCCCGCAACCACGAGCAACGCGCCGCTCGCCCGTTTTGAATACACAGAAAAATTATTAATACCCTTCGAACTCACGAGGCTCTCCGTGAGCCCGACGGAAAGACCCGCAACAAAGATCAACGCGCAGTGGCCCAGGGCGTAGGCAAAGAGGAGCGATCCGCCGTACAGGATGTCGCCTTTTGTCGAAACATAGGCGAGGATCACGGCGAGCACCGGCGTGGCGCAGGGGGATGAGACCGTACCGGTCAGGAGTCCGAGGAGAAAGGCGCCCCACAGCCCTTTGCTCTTTACCATCCGCGTTTTCTGGAAAGGCAGGGGAATTGAAAGGACACCCATGAGTTGAAGACCCATGATCACGGCGATCACGGCGAGCCCGACATAGAGCCACCTGCCCATGAAGCCGAAGAACCCGCCCATCATTGATGCAGCGGCTCCGAGCAGGGTAAATGTCAGAGAAAGGCCGAGGACGAAGACCAGTGAGTAGAGCGCCGCCTTTTTCTTGTTCCCTTCTGAATAGCCGCCAACGTATCCGATGATCAGCGGGATGGCCGCGAGCACACAAGGGCTCGCAGCCGAGATAAGTCCGCCGGCAAATACCGCAAAATACGCCAGGCTATGATTGTTTTGTACGATCGATTGAATGTTGCTCAGCATGGATTCCACTGTGCTTCACCCCTTCACCTATCCACCGATTCACCACTCACCTCTTTATTACATGCCCTGCTTCTTCAACATAGGCACGATCTCTTCCAATGCGTAAAAGCCGATATGCCGGTTGAATTCTTTCCCTGTTTTATCCAGAAACACCTGCGTCGGGATCATGGTAACGCCAAAACGTCGCATGTTTTCCCTGTCATATCTTACGTCGATAAATATGACCTCAAGTTTGTCTTTATAATCCGTCCGGAGCTTGTCCATAACGGCTTTCATTTTATCGCAGGGGATGCATCCCACGGACCCTATTTCGAGCATCACCAGCTTGCCCTGTTTTTTTGCGCTGTCCAGGCTATCTTGAACCACGTCCGCGCTGCACAGCCCAACCATTGTCATCACCATCATGAACGTAAATAAAAATATCCTCTTGCTTTTCACGGTACCCTCCAATTGTTTGCCTCGATTTTGTTAATGGCTCTTCAGCCTTGATTGACAGCTACCAGTTGGTCACACTCAGATACACCCCCGCGACCACAAGCAACGCGCCGCTCACCCGTTTTGCATACAAAGTAAATTTATTATAACCTTTCGAACTCACGAGGCTCGCCGTGAGCCCGACGGAAAGACCCGAAACGAAAATCAGCATGCTGAAACCCACAGAGTAAACAAAGAGAAGCGAGCCGCCATACAGCATATCGCCCTGCGTTGATACGTAGGCGAGGATCACGGCGAGCATCGGCGTGGCGCAGGGAGTTGAGACCAGGCCGGTCAGGAGGCCGAGCAAGAACGCGCCCCACAGCCCTTTGCTCCTGGTGGTCCGCTTCTTTTGAATCTTGATTGTCTGCTTCTTTTGAAAGCGCAGGGGAATTGTGAGCAGACCCATAAGTTGAAGACCCATGACCACGGCGATTACCGCAAACCCGGCATAAAGCCACCTGCCCATGAAGCCGAGGAACCCTCCCATCATTGAAGCAGCGGCGCCCAACAGGGTAAACGTCAGAGAGAGGCCGAGGATGAAGACAAGCGAGTAGAGCGCCGCCTTTTTTTTGTTCCCTTCTGAATAGCCTCCCACGTATCCGATGATCAGCGGGATCGCCGCGAGACAGCAAGGGTTGGCTCCGGACACAAGCCCGGCGACGAATACGGCAAAGAACGCCAGCCCCTGCTGGGTCTGGATGATATGCTGCAGGTTGTTGAACAGCGCTTCCATTGTCTTATCTTCCCCCTTTTAGTTAACAGCGAAGTATGAACTCAATTTCGTTCACAAAGGGAGAATAACCGCCCAAATCGCCGAGGTGGTATGTCTTTTCAGCGCCCGCGGCCTGCGACGCTTTATAGGCGGCTTTCAGTGCCTCAATGTTTCCGTGTATGTCTCCGAATACCGAGAATTTCATTTTTATCTTGCTCCGACGGTCTGATCCAACAGCGCGGCCGCCTGTTTCAGACGCTCGATTCCCTTGATCTCCTCTTGCATCATCGGGAACTGGAGCACCGGCAGATTGAACCGCTCCTGTATCTCGTTCAGGTATTTCATCTGCATCCGCCGCCTGTTTCGGAAGAAGTCGTTTGTGCAGACCTCCGCGGGCAGGACTAAGTTCGCCACAACGAGTTGCGTCTCGATCCCCGCTTCTTTCAGGTCGAGCATTGCGCGGTAAGACTCCAGAATGGGCGTGGATTCGGGGTACAGGACAAAGCTGAAGACCGCCCGGTCCCGGTCGCGCAGAAGCGAAATGATATCCCTGAACCGGTTCCGCGTTTCCCGCTTGACTCCCGCGCTTTCATCCGTTGAGACCATCAGCTCCACCTGTTTGGCGTAATCAAAGGGCAGATCCAGCAGCCGCAGTGTGTGACCTGTCGGCGCCGTATCGAAGACCACGACGTCGTATTCCTTTCCCTCTATGAACCGGACGAACTTGTCGAAGGCCGCCATCTCCTCGGTACAGGGCGAGTTAAGCTCTTCTTCCATTGCCGCGACCATGTCCTCGGAGTATTTCCCCCGGGCCTCGGCAAGCGTCCTGTCCTTATACTCCCTGAACGCCTGCTCCTGGTCAATCATGACCGCGAAAAGATTTTCCGTGATCTTCACGGGCTCGCTGCCCACCCGGACCCCGAAGACCTCGCCGAGATGGGCCGCCGGATCGGTCGTGACGATAAGGGTCTTGAAACCTTTTTGCGCGATGTGCACTGCCGCCACGCAGGAGATTGTGGTCTTTCCCACGCCGCCCTTGCCGGTGAAGAAAATTGCCTTTGTTCCCTTCCCCGCCGCGGGAAGAAACAATTTATCAATATCCGGATGTGTCACTGCGGCTTCTCGCAGCATGGGTACGCCGGAATCAGAGGTCGTGGAAGGACGTGTACCATCAAACAATTCCGAGGCCACATCGGTCAGCCCGATTGTCCCCTTCACCTCGTTGTCCCGGAGGAGCATATACTGTATGGGCTTCCGAATCGCCTCGTTCGTCTCCCTGATGACCTGCTGCTGGGCTTCGTATTTTTTCCTGAAGAACTCCACGTCGCACACCGCCTCGGGCAGGATGCCGTTGATGATAATCCGACCGGATTTGATCCCGATGGTTTCAAGCTCCTTCGAGGCGCGGAGCGTTTCGTACAGAGAAAGCGCCTCGGGCCGCATGACGAAGATGAAGGTTGTCCGCGCCGGGTCCTTCAGGAGCGCCGTGGCGCGGTCGTATTTTTCCTTGGAATCCTGGATCGCCTGGACCGGGCCGAGGCAGGTCTGGCCGCTGCCTTTCGCGGACTGCTCGATGTGTTTCGACCAGTCAACGGGAAGTTCAAGCAGCCGTATCGTATGGCCGGTCGGCGCCGTGTCGAAGACGATAACATCGTACTCATTTCCCTCCATAAAGTCAATGAACCGGTCAAAGGACGCCATCTCCGTGGTACAGGGGCCGCTCAGGTTCTCTTCAAGAGACGCAATCACGTCCGCAGGCATGACCTCGCGAAAGGGGCCGATGATGCGTTCCTTGTACTCCTTTGTCGCAACGTCAGGGTCGATTTCCATGGCCCAGAGGTTCCGGACGCCCTTGATCGGCGTGATCTTATGCCCGATCTCCTGCTCGAAATCATCGGCAAGATTGGAGGCGGGATCGGTCGTGACGATCAGCGTCTTTTTGCCCTGAGACGCGTGATGGATGGCGGTGGCAGAGGCCATGGTGGTCTTGCCCACGCCGCCCTTGCCGGAAAAAAACAAGTACTTTGTCATTGTCACTTCTCCTTAGTCTGTTAACGCAATCATTAAAGCCCCGTATCTACTCAGGTCAGTGTCAAAAAAGCTTTTGTAGGGCAACCCTTCAGGGTTGCTTTTGTCCAACCGGCGTGCATTCCAAACTAAGATGCAAGGCTAAAGCCTTGCCCTACAGAATCATACTGAATCAATTTTACCTGAGCAGTTACAAAGCCCCATCGTTTATTATGTCGCCGCCCGGCTCGCGCTCTAACCGCAGGCGCCGGTCCCGCATTGTGAGCTCGACCGGGGAAGCCCGGTAATCGCGAAGCCTTTGGCTTCCCCGGTATAATCAATGACCGCCGTTGAAAGCAAGTCGGCGACGGACCCGTCCACATAGATGCTCAGTCCGTCCTTGTCCACAATCGCGTCACCGACCTCCGGCCTTTCAACCGCGTCGATGCCGAGAGACGGCGTACCGCAGCAGCCGTCATCCACCCTGAATATCCGTATGCCGCGTTGTCCGGAATCGACGTTCGTGAGTATTTTTTTAAACTGGTCCACTGCTATCTTCGTCACATCGAGCATGTCTTTTACTCCTCCTTAAGAATTGACAACACAACCTCACCCTACGTGCAGCGTCAGCGGTTTTGTCTTCAGCTGCTCGATCCCGAGCGCCGCGCAGAGCTCCTCGTAGGATGGGTACGCCCCTGACTTCAAGAGCGCGCCGTTTACAAAGGTGATCGGCAGCACCTTCTTGCCGTTCTTGTGCAGCAGGTCGGCCACGGTCTTGTTCGCCATGTACAGCTTCGTCTGCTGCGCGAGGTTGTACCGTTCCACCTCGACCTTCTGCCTCTTGAGCGCCAGAATGGCGTCGTTCATTTTTACCAGCGCCGGGTCTATCGCCGGGCCGCAGAGCCCGGAGGAGCAGCACATTGCAGGATCATAGATTTCTATTTTCATGGTTCATGTTCTCCATTCCCCGCATCAAGTGCGGAATTTTACTCTTGTTCATCAGTGTCGGCATGACTGGCAATTCGCCGCGACCGAGGCCCCGATTGCGATCAATTCCGTGGTCCGCTTGCCCATGGTAATCCTCCTTAATGGATCCCCCCTTCCGACCTTATAGACGAAAACCAGAAGGGAAAGGATACACCAGGGGAGCGCTATTTTAGAAATGCGATGGAAGCGACGCTGCGTTCGCAAGAAAGTTCATTGCGCTCATCCCGGTAGAGCTGACACGCGGCATCCATGGCTTTCTTCAGACGCCGACGGGCCCGGTGCATGCGGATCTTTACCGTGTCGAGTGATACGCCGAGAATGTCCGCGAGCTCGGCATTCGTGAATCCTTCCAGGTCGCCGAGCATCAGCACGGCCCGGTAGTTATCGGGAAGGTCGTTCACAAGACCACGGATGCACTCGTTCATATCTTTCCTGATCAGAGCGGTGTCCGTCGGAGGGGCGCTGTCTTGAAGCAGCTCTCGCTCATCAGAGGAAAGATCGCCCTCGTCAGAAAGGTCCGCGGTTTTCGCCGCCAGTTGTGAAGAAGCCTTTCTGTGGTGGTCCATCGCGGTATTCGTGGCGATCCGGTATATCCACGTTGCTATTTGCGCTTCTCCGCGAAACCCGTCCAGCGACTTGCTGATCTTTACAAAGGCCTCCTGCGCCACGTCCTCGGCCTCCGCGTCTCCTACCAGCCTTCCGAGGTAGCGCGTGATCCTCGGATAATACTCACTGTAGAGTGCCTCGAAATCCTGATGAACTTCAGACATAGTCTGCCCCACGGTCATGTCAGCCCTTCGTTTTATGGCCAGGAAGGGGAACCAGCAGTATCGGCGTCTTACTTTGCCGTACTACGTTGTGACTGACACTCCCCAGGAATAGCTCGGAGACAAACCCTCGCCCCTGACTTCCCATTACAATCAATGCAGGATCTATTTCACGCACCGCGTGAAGAATTTCAACAGTAGGGTTGCCATAGCGGATTTGAACATCAACGGCGCTTACCCCTTTTTTCCGGAGCCTCTCCTCCAGGTCCTTCAATCGTTGCCGGTCAATGGCGGTGAACTCTTCGATTCTGTCTTTGAGATGGGGTTCAAGCCTGACCTTATCCATAACATGCACCAGTGTTACCTGACTGAGCCCGCGTTCCGCCAGCTTTTCAAGTTCAGCAAAGGCAATATCGGCGTTCTGGGAAAAATCGGTGGCGAAGAGAGTATGTCCCGTAAAGTTGCAGAGTTTGATTTTCGCGCACGGGGCGCCTTGCTCTTCAGAGACCTCAACACGGAGCACCAGCGTCGGCAATGTCTGATTATGGATGACGGAAGCGGCGATGCTGCCGGCCAGCATTTCTCCGCTCAGGCTGTCGAAACGCGCCTCCACAACGACAAGATCGCAGCCTTGTTCCTGGGCCACACGATAGATTTCACGCGGGGAACGTCCCGCAAGGGTTTTCGCTTCGGCGGCGAATCCTGATTTTTCAAGCGCAAGCCGCATCTTCTCTAAATTTTTCTTCAGGTCATCCGTGGAATAGCTGAAACTGGCATTGACCGCTTCGCTGTAGGAAAGGAACTGGACAACGAGACACTCCTTGACCCCCAGGTTGCGGAGACCGCTGAGGCACGTTCCCACTTCCGGAAAGTCGGAGTCGAGTTCCATGCAAATAAGGGCTTTTTTAAACATTGCTTCCTCCTTTTAAGGCCGGTTGCGGGAACCAGTGACGGGTTCGATTGCAAAAGGTGACGACCGAAAGCATGACCGGGACCTCGACCAGAACTCCGACCACACAGGCAAGCGCGGCGCCTGATTCCGGACCGAACAGGGTAATGGCTACGGCAACCGCCAGTTCAAAGAAGTTGCTGGCGCCGATGAGCGCTCCGGGGGCCGCGATATTGTAGGGAAGTTTGAGCCACTTCATCAGGCCATAGGCGAGCGATGAATTGAAATAGACCTGGATGATGATCGGCACGGCGATCAGGAGCACATGGAAGAGACGTGCGGTGATGTTGTCGGCCTGGAAGGCAAAGATCAGCACCAGCGTGGCAAGAAGCGCGCTGATGGCCACCGGGTGGAGCCTTGGCAGAAATACGCCCGTAAACCAATCGTCCCCTTTTGCCTTGATGAGCAGACCGCGGGTCAGGACCCCGGCGACCAGCGGGATAACGATAAAGACCAGCACCGAGGTGAAGAGGACGCCGAAGGGTACGACGAGATTAGAGGCGCCGGAGACCAGGAATTTGACGACTGGCGCGAAGAAAACCAGCATCAGGAGATCATTCACCGAGACCTGCACCAGCGTATAGCCGGGGTCGCCGTCGGTCAGGTAACTCCAGACAAAGACCATGGCGGTGCAGGGGGCGGCGGCCAGGATGATGGAGCCGGCAATGTACTGATCGGCCTCGGCGGGAGAAATCCATGAACTGAAAACCAGCCGGAAAAAAACATAGCCGAAGAAGGCCATGCTGAACGGCTTGACGATCCAGTTGACGAACAGGGTCACGAACAATCCCTTCGGATTCTTCCCGGCATTGACCACCGAGCCGAAATCCACCTTGAGCATCATCGGGTAGACCATCAGCCAGATCAGGACGGCGATCGGGATATTGATCTGCGACCCCTCGCCAAACTCAAGCCCCCGCAGGGAAGCGACAACCGCGGGCGCCAACTTGCCAAGGGCCACACCGACAACCATGCAGATGGCCACCCAGACCGTCAGGTAACGATCAAAAAAACTCATCTTCTTTTTACTCGTCATAGAGTCCCTCCCGAACAGTTATTCATAGCGCGCCTTCGCAAGCGGCGGACACGTCATCAGGATGCGCATGGCCGCCTTGTCTCCTTTTCTTTCAACAGCGGCATCGCGTTTTTGGTTTCAGCGCAACAGCCGTGCCGGATTGTTCCTTGTTTCCGAGAAAGGAATCGAGTCGTTTCCTGTCCGCCGTTATGACGCCGTCCCGCATCCGTTCGCATGCGGAGAGAACCAGCATTCGCCTAAAAAGCTCTTTTTCGTTCAGGCTGTAATGAATCCATTTTCCCTGCTTGCGGTCCTTGATGAGCCCCGCCTCTTTGAGCGTGCTGAGATGAAAAGATACTTTCGGCTGCACCACGTCCAACGCCGCCGTGATGTCGCATACGCATAGCTCGCCCTGCTCAAGAAGCTTGATGATCCTGAGCCTGGTCTCGTCGGACAAAGCTTTAAATATTGTCGTCAGTTCACTCATCGCTCACCTTATCAATCAAACCTAAATTTGCCGAGATACGCTTTTAGTCCGTTCGCGCCCTCCCCGCTCAGATCCGGGCAATCTCCGTATCCCTTGATCCCGTCCGCGGCAAGCGAGGCAAACATCATGCAGCTCGGCTGTCCGCACTTGCGGCAGTTGGTTTTCGGCAGAAGCTTGTAAATTTCAAGGATTTTTGGCTTCGACTTTCCGTCGTATTTTGGAATGAGCGTTGCCCGGTTCTCCCATGCGTTATTGATTTCCTCTTTCAGCCATTCCAAAATGTGATGCGCTTCAACTTCATCCCTCAGGGCATTAACGGCTATCCTGCGGGCGTGGACAGTGATAAGCTTTCCCTGCGTCTTGAAAGTGACCGAGGGAGGTTCCTTGATATACGAATCACCCCCCAGAACACAGTTCAGGTACGGCAGTACGCCGCTGATGTCCTCATCAAGATAAGCGATGCAGTGCAGCGATTGAAAGGTATTGTTGCATGTCGGTCTTGAAAGCTCTTCCCGATATCCCTTGAGCAGCATCGGTTTCTCCCCATTCACTTCTTCGTCTCTTACCGAGTCACCCATTCACCAACTCCGACTTAATAAGTTCCTTCACCTTGTCCAGACTCGGGAGCGGCTTTCCTGAATGTTTGACCTTTCCATTCACGACGAGGCCCGGCGTGGCCATAATCCCGTGCGTTGCTATCTGTCCGATGTCCGTTATCTTGACCACCGTGGCCTCGAGGCCGAGGTCCTTCACAGCGGTTTTCGCAAGTTCTTCCAGCTTAAAGCAGTTTGAGCAGCCTGGACCAAGCACTTTGATTTCCATCTCCATTCCTCCTGATTAAAGAATCGCATTAAACAAATACCCCACGCCGATTATCGTGACCGTCATGATCGAGACGAAGACGGCGAGGAGCCTGGCCTTCAAAACCTTCCGAAGAATGATCATCTCGGGAAACGACAGGGCCGTGACCGCCATCATGAAGGCCAGCACGGTGCCCATGCTCATCCCTTTTTCCATAAGCGCATACACAATCGGGATCACGCCGGCCGCGTTCGAATAGAGCGGCACCCCGAGGGCAACGGCGATAGGAACTGCGAATGGATTTTGCGGACCGGCATACCGCACCAGAAAATCTTCAGGCACGTAGCCGTGGATGAACCCCCCGATGCCGATGGCGACGAGAACATAAGCCCAAACCTGTTTCAAAATGTCCGTAGTGTTTTCCCGGGCGTACACAAGCCGGTCCCTGAACGTTTGTTTCGCAATGTCGGCGGCAGCGCCCATGGCCTTGATCGTGTAGACATACTCCTCAACCCATTTTTCGAGCTTCAGTTTTCCAATGATCATTCCCGCGATAATCGCGACCAGAAGGCCGGTCCCCATATAGATGAGCGCGATCTTCCAGCCAAACAGCCCCCACAGGAGCACAACGGCAACTTCATTTACCATAGGGGAAGAAATGAGGAAAGAGAAGGTGACGCCAAGGGGGACCCCCGCCTCCACAAAACCGATAAAAAGCGGCACCGCGGAACAGGAACAGAAGGGCGTGACGATGCCGAGGAGGGCGGCAAGAATGTTACCGATAAACTCGCGTTTATTGGAAAGGATGCGTTTCGTCTTTTCAGGCGGGAAGTAGGAACGGATGATGGAAATGATAAAGATAATGACGGAAAGGAGCAAAAATATCTTAATGGTATCGTATATGAAGAATTCCAAAGCGCCGGACAAGCGTGTTCCCCGCGCCATGCCAAGCACGGAATATACCAGATAGTCAGCAAAAGCCTTCAGCATCACCGCACCTCATATAAATTAATTTTTATATGTTAGCGCCTGGGAACCGGATTGTCAAGGATTTTATCGGCGAGCATAACCATCTTTTTTTGTCGGAACTGTTCCAGTCCGGCAAGGGTCAACCTGCCGAAGATGCGGTTTATTGCGTCAGCCTCCGATCTGTGACATGGGAGACAGGGCGGGTTGGAGTAAAGGGCCCTCGTGCAAAGCATGGCGGGCGGGTTTGGACAAAACGGCATTGCGATAGAGGGTTTCCAGCTCTTCATCCGATGCGCCGTTCCTGAGCGGGGTTTTTATGTCTACGGTGCTTTCGGAAAACAGACAGGGTCGCAACTTTCCGATTGCCGTGAGCCGCAGTCTGTTGCAGGTACCGCAAAAACAATCGCTGATGGGGCTGATGAAGCCGATCATGCCCTGGGCGCCTTCTATCCGGTAATTTCTGGACGGACCGCCGCCCTTGAACGGAAGCCGGACAAGTTCGCCCGCGGCGCTTACCCGCTCCATAATCTCGTCCTTGCTCAGATAGGCGTCAGGGTTCCACGCCCCGTTGCTTCCAATGGGCATAAACTCGATAAACCGGATGTGAACGTCTGTGCGCAGGGTAAGCGCGGCAAACCCGGCCACTTCATCGTCATTGACGCCCCGGACCGGGACCATGTTGATCTTCACCGGCGAGAGCCCGGCTTGTTCGGCTTCCGCTATCGCTTCCCAGACACGCTGGAGCTCTCCCCCTCTCGTGATCTCCCGGTATCGCTCCGCGATAAGCGTGTCGAGGCTGATGTTCACCCGGTCGAGCCCCGCCTTTTTAAGCGTATGCGCCAGACCCGCCAGGCGCTGACCGTTCGTGGTTATGCTGAGGTCTTTTATCCCGGCGCTCTTGATCCCCGAGATGAGCCGCACAATATCATCACGCAGAAGCGGTTCGCCGCCGGTGAGGCGGACTTTTCTGACGCCGTATTTGCATGCGATGCGCACGATCCTGATGAGCTCATCGCTCGTAAGAATATCCGCCTGGGCGAAGTTCTTGTGTCCTTTTTCCGGCATGCAATAAATGCATTTCAAATTGCATTTGTCGGTGATGGATATCCTGAGATAGTCTATCTGCCGGTCGAAGGAATCTTTAAGCGTTTCTGTTTCGCAGCCGTTATCGAGGCCCATGTTCGTACTTCTCCATAGGGGATATAATAATGTTCACGTACAATTCAGGCAAAGTATGCGCGGAGCATGTTTGCCTGAATTAATGGCCGTGCATCTCATGTCCCATGCCGGCAAATTTTACCTTTATTCTTTTCTCGCCTGTTTTTTCAAACTTCAACAGCGCCGTGAATTCCTGGCCTTCCTTTGCTGTAACCGGCAAGTTGAAAAGCATGATATGCATGGCCCCTCTTTTTAACATGACGTCGCTTTTCGCCGGTATGATTATTTTATCCACTTTCACCATGCTGTTGTTTTTTACATCATGAAGTTCCGCGGTCACCCCCGCCAGGTCTACCGCAACGCTGAGTAAAGCATCCTCCGTATTTCCATCGTTCCTGATTGTCATGAATATCGTGCCCATATCGGGTTTCATCGAGGAAAAATTGGCCTCCACGCCTTCAATCTTGATATCAGCCGGGCCGGGAGCGGCGCCCGCGCCCGTGGGCGCCCACACTGCCAACATCACGAATACGAACAATATCCTGTAAACGTTCATCCTATTCACCTCCAATAACTTGCGTTTGAACTTCTTCCAGCCTGCCGTTATGCATCCTCAACACCCTGCGAGCTTCCTTGGCGATCAGGGAGCTGTGCGTCACTACTATAAAGGTGATCCCCTTTTCCCGATTCATCCTCTTGAAGATCTTTATCATCTCCCCTTCCGTTTCATCATCCAGATCTCCCGTGGGCTCGTCGGCGAGGATAATATCGGGGCTGTTGATGAAAGACCTGACAATGGCGACTCTCCGCTGCTGTCCGCCCGAGAGCTGAGCGGGATAGGCATTGGCCTTGTCCGCAAGCCCCACCGTGGCAAGCAGCCCGACGGCCTCCTTTTTTACCGTCTCATTGGACCGGTCACGGCGTGAGCTCAAGGACACGGGAAGCATGACGTTTTCCAGCGCCGTCAGCGTCGGGATCAGGCTCGCAAACTGAAAAATGAAGTTGAGCTTTCTGCTCCGAAATTCCGAGAGCGCGTCGTCGTCGAGCGACAGTATGTTTGTGCCGTCAATGACGATATCGCCGGCATTCGGCCTGGTAAGACCTCCGATGAGGGAAAGCAGCGTGGATTTGCCGCTGCCGGAATGGCCGATCACGGATACGTAGTCGCCCTTCTTGCATTCAAAGTTCGCGCTATCCACGGCCTTGAACGGACGCCCATCCACGATATATGATTTCACGAGATTCCTTAAGGCTATCATTCCCTATTCTCCCTTTCTGATCGCCTCGTAGGGCTCCATACGGCTGCACCTGAACGCGGGATACAGAACAGCCATAATTCCCGTTATGACGGAAAGCGCGATCGTCGCCGCTCCCGCTGACGCGATAAATGGGGCGTCGGGCCACAAATAGGGCAGTTTGAACGCGGCCATAACGGGGTTTTTCAATATATACAGCAGGCCGCCGCCCGTCCCGATGCCGGCGATGCCGCCGATGATCGAGATAATGACCGCCTCAAGCGTGATCAGTGAAAAAACGGTCTTCTTTCTGGCCCCGAGCGAGCGCAAAATACCGATTTCCCGCTGCCTCTCGTTGACGATCATGGAGAACACAACGGTTATGAGAACAAGGGTGACGATCCAGAGGGAGAGCCCTACTCCGAGCAGTATTTGCAGAAGCACCAGCAGTTGCGCCTTGACCGCGCCCACGACATCCTGCGAGGCGATTGCCTTGACGCCTTTTATTTCATACTCCACGAAGACCGCCGCCCGTTTGGGAGATATGGACGGATCAAGCTGGGCCAGGACGGTGGAAACGGCGTGTTCGTCTATGGTAAGCTCTTCCATGGCCTGTTTTTTTGACTGCCGTATCATGTCCCGCGCGGTCTCGAAGGTCATGAACACCCCGTGGTCTATGTAATCAAAACCCGTGTCGGCCAGGTAACCCGCAACGATCAGCGCCTTTCCGTAAAACTTCATCTTCCCGCCCTTTTCGACCGGCAGGGACCTGCCGATGATCACCTCGTCTTTTCCAAGGGGCCGGTCGATGGCCTCCTTGAGCCAGGGGCCGATAGTGAAATCCGTTGCCGGGTCAAAGGCGATCAGGATCGCGTCCACGGCGCTGCAGCAGGGATAGGAAGTAGCTTTTATGAACAACTGCGGAGACGCCTGCTTCACCCCCCGGACCTTTCTGACTTTTTCCACCACGTCGTCCGGCATGTAATATACCGACGGTTTCCCGGCAATCAATGTCGTGCGGACTTTATCCTCATTTCCCTCGGGTACGACCATGAGGTCCGCGCCGAGTTTCCGCGCGCCGATGGTGATGCTGTTCAGTACGCCTTTCATGCTGATCGCGCCCGCAAAGAGCAGCGCGGCCACGAGCGTGACGGACAGGATGAGAGCGATGCTTCTGAACGGTTTCCGACGGATATTTTTTACAGCAATGGATAGGGTGGTCATTATTCAACCTTCACTCTGATTTTCTCTTATCATGCCCGGCTAATTAAAAAAAACCGCCCTTACGGGCGGGCCTTCCTGCAACATCGTGCGCATGGGAGGATACCCGAAGCTATTTTTCCCAGGCGACCTGTATTCCGCAGAGGTATACTTCCCTCCCTGTTGTCACCGCCGGATCTATATTCATGGCCTGGTGACACCCCTTGCAGAGGGAAACTGACCCGATGGGCTTTCTGGTTTTCATGTTCATGACCACATATTCGGAATCCTTCGCTTCTTTCGGCGGCGTCTTCCTCATGGCGACGATCGCATAGTCGCCGTCCGGCGTCGTTGCTACGTCATGAACGTCATAGGTAGCGCCGAACACTATCGTATCGGTCACCTTCATCTTCGCGGTGTCGATCAGATATAATTTGCCGTTCGAGGGCTCGCCCCCCACCGCGCCGGTGGAAGACTGGTACAGGATTTTCCCGTCCGGGCTCAGCGTGGACCGGTGAAGAAACTCCGCGCCCCCTGGTTTGATATCCTTCACTTTTTTGCCGGTCTTAGCGTCGTAAACATACACCTTGGAGTCTTTCATATCCGTGGTCCAAACGTATTTTCCGTTCTCCGTCAGCTTCACTCCGCAGAGATAGGTCGTTTCGAATGCCCTGTCCATGACCTTCGCGTTTTTCGGGTCGGAGATATCAAGCTTATGAACATCTCCCAGGGCCATGGAGCTGAAATAAAGCCTCCCGTCCGGACCGATCGTGCTGCCGCAGTAGCGAGTCGGCCCATCGAACACCTTTTTCTCCGCAATTATCTTAGGCTTCCTCTTGTCGCTGATATCGATCGTGTACAGCACGCTGTCATCCCATGTTGGATAAAAAATGGTTTTCTGGTCCGCGGTCATTTCAATAGCGTCGGCCGATTGCTTGGTAGGGACATTCAAATAACCGATAACGTAACTCGTTATCAGGTCCTTGTTTGGGTCGATGGTAAGGGTGCTATATACCATATGCCCGCCCCTTGTTGCCGAATAAACCGTCCCCTTATACAGAGGCTTTGCATCCTGGGCCGTCAACTCCGTTGGCGTTAAAAAGAATAAACCGGCTATTACACTGAGCGAAAGCGCCAAGCCAATGGTGATAATTTTTAGTCCGCGTAATCTCTTCATGTACTTACTTCCTCCTATTTCTTTTTTTTAATAAGCTGTTTTCTTCACCCTGATTTAAATGCTCACTCCACTCCAGGTAGTCACCTCCTTATAATCTTCTTATGCCTCCTAATGTCTCGGAAGCCCTGACGCGCACACAGTGTCCATTGCACTCGCTCTGCCTGATCATCCCAATAGCCATTAGCGTTGCCGTCCTTACAATAAGCAATAAGCCTGCATATTATCCAGCATATTCAGAAAATGTCAAGTTTTTTTATATTGATGACCGCGAGCGTAAGCCCGTGGGCATCTACGGTCCGCAATAAAATTGCTGTGCATCGCGAAATTTAAGTGATATAATGCGTAAAAATACCTTTTGATTTATTGAGCGAGACAAGGAGCGTAAAATGATAAAAGGCATGAATTTGCAGAAAAAATCCGCTGTTATCGTTGCGGGCATCCTCTTTTTTGCCCTGGCTGTCAATACCGCTGTCCTCACGTATGTCGCCTCCCAAAAATACAGGGATGCGATTATTTCAAAACCCACCTATATTGGCGAAGGCATTCAGAAGGAATGTGCGCATTTCCTGGATATGGGTGTGCTTCTGTGGGCATTGCCGACTATTCAGGCGTTTGACGGTATGAACGCAAAACTGTCTGATCTCGTATCGAGGGACAAGGCAATCGGATACGCCATGATTACCAATACGGAAGGGAAAATATTGTTTCATAACGATAGCGGCCAAATAGGCAAGGAGAAAAAAGACAACGCCTCCATGAAGGCTGATTCGTCGGCGGTCGCGCTCAGGCAAACGGTTGGCTCTTATTATGATCTCTCTTTCCCCCTGAAGGATGCGGGCGAAAATAATATACAGGGCGCGGTGCGCATAGGCGTTAAATCAGAAGTGATCAAGTCCCAGGTATATGCGCTCCTTTTGTGGGCGCTTGGCATTTCTTGTCTGTGCTTTGTTTTTTCTCTTGCGCTCATATATATATCCATATCAAAGTTCATCACAAAGCCGATTATGGCCATGGAAAAAGCCGCGGACAAAATAGCGGCTGGAGACCTCACCTACACCCTTGTTAATACCGGCAAGTATGAACTGGCGTCCCTTGGAGAGGCGATCAGCAAAATGGCTTTTAATTTAAAAGATGTGATCTCGAAAATCAGAAATATTGCCGGCAGCGTGACCGCCGCTACCGATAATATCGTGGTCTCATCGCAAAGGGTTTTGTCTGTAAGCGACGTGCAGAAACAGGCGGTGGAGAAAACAGCGGCGGCAATACAGGAGATGGACGGTTCCATATCAAAGGTGGCTATGAGTTCAGAGAGTCTTTCCGACTCCGCCGGCGATATCTCATCCGCGATATCCGAACTGACTTCGTCCATTGAGTCGATTGCCGACAACTCGAATGTTTTCAGCGATACTGCTCATGAAACCGCTTCCTCAATCGAGGAAATGGTATCGACGATCAAGGAGATAGCCGGCAGCCTTGGAACACTCGTAGAGACCACCGAGGCGATAGCCGCTTCGATTGAGGAGGTGAATGCAACTACATCCGGCATCGAACAAAGCGCTAATGATTCCGTCAAGCTTGCCGAAACAGTGATGCTCGGCGCCTCCGAAAAGGGAATGAATGCCGTCGCGGCTTCCATGAAGGGGATGGAAAACATCAAAAGCAGCGTGGCGTCGCTTTCCGAGATCATTAATATGCTTGGCAAAAGGGCGAATGATATAGGGAAAATCGTTAAGGTCATAGATGATGTGGCGGACCAGACCAACCTGCTTGCTCTCAATGCCGCCATCCTTGCTTCGAAGGCCGGTGAACACGGCAAAGGCTTTGCGGTTGTCGCTGATGAGATAAAAAGTCTCGCTGAAAGGACCTCCTTTTCCACCAATGAGATAGCGGGCCTTGTAAAAGCGGTGCAGGACGACACAAAGACAAGTATCAAGATGGCGGGAGACGGCATCCAGACCGTAGATAAGGGACTGGCCCTCGTGAAGGATGTCAGTAACGCCCTGCGGGAGCTTGTGGGAAGTTCCAGGGAATCAACTGACATGGCAAAAGCGATCCAGAGGGCGACCACTGAAGAAACCCAAGTGATAAAGCAAATAACCAGGGCTATTGAGGACATGACGGTCCAAACGGAAAAAATTTCACGCGCGATAGAAGAACAGGGCAAGGGAAGCAAGCGGATTACAGAGTCAACTGAAACGGTCAAAGCGATAGCGCATAAGGTAAAAACATCAACAGCAGAGCAAAGGATAGGGAGCAGGCAGATTGTCGGGGTAATCGAAAATGTGACCCGGCAGGCCTCTGAGATGGCAAATGCCACGGCAATGCAAAGAGAAAAAAGTAACGATATCGTACAGTCCGTCAAGAAGATCAGCAATGTCACCGATGACCTGACAAGTTCAGCCAACAGTATGAATTCCATAATCACGTCCTTGCAAAAAGAGGCGGTGGGGCTTTTGGCTGAATTGGAAAAATTCAAGGTGTAATATCACGACACGTTAAAATGGTTGAGGGAGTATCGATGTTTATAAACAGACGCTACTTTTTTCGCGACCTCGGCACATAATATTGCGTGCCCTGTTTCATGCCCAGGACCTGTTTGAGCAGGTCGTCGAGGTCTTCCCGGCGGTGGACAAAATCGATGTCGGAGGTGTTGATGACGAGGAGCGGAGCGTCGGAGTAGCGGAAAAAAAACTGGTTGTAGGCCTCGTTCACAGTGGCGATGTAATCGAGGCTGATCTCTTTTTCGAAGGACCTGCCGCGTTGTTTAATGCGGCGGAGCAGCGTGTCGGTGTCGGCCTGGAGAAAGATCACCAGGTCGGGCCGGACGATCTTCGGTTCAAGGATCTTGTAGACCTGCTCATAGAGCGCCAGTTCATTATCGTCGAGGTTCAAATACGCGAAGATCCGGTCCTTGTCAAAGAGGTAGTCGCTGATCGTGATTCGCGTAAAGAGGTCCGGCTGAGTCATCTCCCGCTGCTGGCTGAACCTGCTCAGGAGGAAAAACATCTGTGTCTGGAACCGGTAACGCGCGGGGTCCCTGTAGAAATCGGTGAGGAAGGGGTTTTCCTCAGCCTGTTCGAGGATGAGGCGGGCGCTGAGCTCCCTGGCGAGCAGGGTCGTGAGGCTCGTCTTGCCGACGCCGAGGGGGCCATCGGTCACAATGTAGCGAGTATGGTGTATGTCCGGTTTTTGGGTCATGCTGTTGTGTGAGCGGGCTTGTATTTCAGGACCGTGTGCGAATCCCGCAGCTCTCCGAGAAGTTGCGCCGTTGTCTTGTTCAAGACCGGATGCACCGCGTCGGGGGCGAGCTCCGCAAGCGGAGCGAGCACAAACTTTCTCGCGGCCATCAACGGGTGGGGAATGACAAGGTCCGGCAGGTCCATCACCAGGTCGCCATACAGAAGTATGTCGAGGTCAAGGGTACGCGGTCCCCAGCGCGCGATACGCCGGCGCGCCAGTCTTTTTTCAATACCATTGCAGACCGCCAGGAGCTCAGCCGGCGAGCGCTCGGTCTCAAGCGCGGCCACGGCATTTATAAAATCCTCCTGTGCTTTGAAGCCGACGGGCTCGGTGTAGTAGAGCGAGGAAACGCCGATGACCCGGCCCGCTTCAACCAGGGCCTCGATGGCCCGCAGGCAGTTGGCCGTCTTGTCTCCTACGTTCGAACCTATTCCGATGTATGCGATAATCGGCATCAAAACACCCAATACGCCACGAAGTCTGAATTCGTTTTCATTCTTAGCGTCTTAGTGGAAAAAATTCCCCGTTTAAAATTCGAACTGCAACTCGCTCATCCGCTTCTTGAACTCGTCGAGCACCCGCCGCTCGTCCGCCCCGCCTTTGGCCTCGAAGGTTGCCGAGAAGCGGATGTAGGGACCCGCGTCGTCCCAGGGCACGGTGCTGATGAGCTTCTCGGTGATGAGGAACTCGGAGAACTCTTCCGCGTTCGCGAAACGTCCGCCGCCGCTGACGCCCTTCGGCATTTTTACGTAGAGGTAAAACGTGCCGGCCGGCATCTTCGCGTTGAAGCCCAACTCCGCCAGCGCGCCGGACATGGCCCGAAGCCTGCGTTCGTACTTGGCCGTGATCTCGTCGGTGATCCCGGGGTGCTCCAGGGCATGGACGCCGGCCTTCTGGATCGCCTTGAACTGGCCGGAGTCGTAATTGTCCTTCACATTTCCATAACCCGCGAGCACGCGCTCGTTCCCCGCCACGAAGGCAAGGCGCCAGCCCGTCATGTTGAAGGCCTTCGAGAGCGAGTGGACCTCAACGCCGACGTCCTTTGCTCCCGGCGCCGACAGGAAGGAAAGCGGCCTGGCGCCGTACATGAGCGCCGCATACGCCGCGTCATGGACGACAATGATGGAATTCTCCTTCGCAAACCGCACGACCTTTTCGAAGAACGCCGCGGTCGCGCCCGCGCCCGTCGGGTTGTTCGGATAATTAAGATACAGGAGCTTGGCGCGCTTCCTCACGTCCGCTGAAAGGGAGTCGAGGTCCGGCAGAAACCCGTTCTCTTCGCGGAGCGGCATATTCACGACCTCGCCGCCGTACCAGCGGGTGTGCGTGCCCATGATGGGATAGCCGGGCACGGTCATGAGCGTCACGTCGCCGGGGTTGATGAAGATCGCCGGAAACATGGCAAGGACGGGCTTGCTCCCAATGCCGTGCAGCACCTCGGTCTCGGGGTTGATATTGTCCACCCCGTAGATCTTCCGCAGGTATCGGGCGGCGGCGTCCTTGAACTCCTGAATGCCGTTGTCGGCGTAGCCGCGGTTCTCGGGCTTTTCCGCCTCCTGCTGGAGCGTCCGGACCACGCCGGGGAAGGCCATCTCGTCAGGCTCTCCTACGCCGAAATCGATAAGCTCGGCGCCCGGATGAGCGGCAAGCGCCGCGCGTTTTGCGCGCTTGATCTTCTCGAACTTGTAGATCTTCTGTTCCTTGCCGAACCTTGCGCCGCCGATGCGCCCGGCAAAGCGCGATTGAATATAAGTATCACTTGTGTTGCTCAATGGGTATCCTCCCGAATAAACATTCAAAATGCAAACATCAAATGTGGTTATCTCGAAACAAGGTCATAATCCACCGCTGAGACGCGGAGGCGCAGAGAAAATCTTTTCTATTTTCACTATGTATTACCGGTTCCTCAGCAGAATCTGTGGTTGATTTTTGGTTCGGGTAGTTTACCAAGCGTATGATATAAGGCCGTTTGCAGTGTTTCTACGTTCCTAAAACCATACGCTTTTCTCATTGTCAATTTTGCT
>Ga0315281_10003032_pt1 | contig 24749 bp, 22 predicted proteins | sample YL17G07_0_MG_FD_204540 | JGI IMG/M metagenome (GOLD analysis project Ga0315281, IMG submission 204540) | Sediment microbial communities from Yellowstone Lake, YNP, Wyoming, USA - YL17G07_0 | ecosystem: Environmental > Aquatic > Freshwater > Lake > Sediment | place: USA: Wyoming | collected... | reverse complement strand
CTTACTTTCAGCCGATCGAATAAGACGAGAAGGATTTCTCAATGCCGAATATGTGACAAATCTTCTTCAAGACCACCTTCACAATAGAAGGGACAATAGGAAACAATTATGGACCCTTCTTGTGTGGGAACTTTGGGTAAACCATTATCACCCTTCACTTTGAGTGTATCATTTTTTAAATGGATAGGTAGAAAACATTAATGTTTAAGCGAGGGAATGTTTATCGGGAGGACATGGTGCACCTGGAAGCTATGTGCAGAAGAATCTTCATTCAAAATCGGAATCTTCGATCCAAAAACATTCATGGTACCCTTTTTGGGGAACACGGATGAACTCATCATGAAAGCTCTCAAGACAAAACTTTCGGTTTGATTTATGAACTTATATTGGCAGTCTTTTTGCGTGATCGCATTCGGTTCAACCTGCTGGGCTGTAGGAGATTTCCTCCGTGAGCGTTTTTTTCGTGGAAATTTTAAGTTATCTGCAATAGCATGCCATACCCTTTCCTTTGCAGCAGGAAACGTTTTTATTTCCTACCTTCTGACAGCCTTGGGATTCATCGGTGCTTTTGTTCCTGCAGTATTTGGGGCACTTTTTTTTACAGGAATTGGAATAACGATTTGGCGTATTGCTCAAGATTTCAGAAGATCCTACATTTCGGGGTCAGTCATTCAAACGATCCGAGAGGAGGCGATCAGCAGTATCCCTGAAGGCAAAAGAAAGGAAAGGTCTGCTCCCATTTTTTTAATAGCGATACTCGGGCTCTTCTTTTTGCCAGCGATTCTGCAAGCAGCAGCACCGCCTTATGTTCGTGACTCTTTGGTTTACCATTTGTTCTGTCCTAAAGAATATTTAAAAGCAGGTTGCCTCCTGCATATCGATGGAAATTTATTCTCCGCTTTTCCTAAAGGGCATGAAGTTCTCATGACGCTTCTTCTGGCAATTGGGGGCGATCGGGCTGCACAAGGTTTTTCCATCCTCCAACAGATTGCAGCGATCGGTTCTATTTATAGTCTCACTCGTTTAATGAATGGAACTTGGCCGGCAATTCTCTGCACTCTTGGGTATGCCACTGTTCCAACAGCAATATATTTTTCAGGATGCGCCTATGTTGAACCGGCACTGCTCATGACCTTTGGGAGCAGCTTATTAGCACTTTTCCTTTTCTTTAAGTCCTCGGCGGCAACAATTCTTAGCGAAAAGATGAATTTCAAAACCATTGCCTTCATCGGCTTTCTTGCGGGTTGGATGCCTGCACTTAAGTACAATGGTTTAATCTACACAGGCCTAGTCGGCTTGATACTCTTATGGAGTCATAGAAAGGTTCCTATAAAAAAAGTACTTAACATAAGTGTGGCCTTCATCATGGCCTTGATCCCTGGCCTTTGTTGGATGGTGTGGAACTGGATGGATCTAGGAAATCCGGTGTATCCCATGGCTTGGTTTCTTTTTGGAGGAAAAGGTTGGGATGAGGCAAGGGCTTTGTCAATGTCCTTATATTTTGACGTTTATGGAATGGGAAAGAGTCCAATGGACTATCTCCTTTTACCGTGGAGACTTGCCTTTTCAGGAAGATTTGACACCGTCCGTTTTGATGGTGCCATCGGACCGTTCCTCCTCATTTTTTTAATTATTGCAGGAATCTCGACCATCCTATTGATGCGCCGTCGATCTGCAGGAGGAATGGAAAAAGAAATAGGGGTGATGGTTCTTGTTTCCGCTGCCTTCTTTGCCTTTGGAACCCAGCAGAGCAGATTTTGGCTTCCTGTCCATTTATTGGTTTGCGCCTTTGCTGCCCCGGGGATGGAACTTCTGGTGAACTGGGGAAAAAACAGGCCTCTAATAAAGGTAGCATTTTTGTTGATTCTTATTGCCTCCCTCACTTGGAATTTATGGTTCCTCGGCAAACAATTCCTTGTCGTAGGCTACTATAAGCCGGTCTTTGGAATTGAGGAGGAAAGGGCCTTTCTGTCTAGGGGAGTCCCAGGCTATCCGGCTTTAGAATTCATCAATAAAAATCTGCCCCAGCAATCAAAAATATTTTGTGTGTGGACAGGAGCATACGGATATTACTTAAACCGCAAATACTATTCAGACACTTTCATAGAGGACGTCACCCTAAAGGGATTCATTCACGCATCGATCGATAAAAATGAACTGTCCCAGAGATTGACTCAAGCTGGGTTTACTCACCTTTTTCTAAATCTTGCCATATTGGAAAAAAACATGGAACAAAGCGAACAAGTCATGTTGAGTGACTTTTTGAAGGAAGAGACCCGTGAGCTTTTTCGCTACCAGAATTACGGGGTGTACGAAATCCACCAGCAATAAAATTTGAGGCCGCAGTTTCTTTTTTGTCTCGTCGGTTGGAAACCTATTTCCATCTCATCATTCTTTTCGTAAGCAGAGAGCCTTTCTTTATCCAATTCAAATTCATTCAATCAGCATCTCAATCCCTTTTTCTCCTGGGGATTTAGGATCGAAGAGAAAAAGATAAATGGAAGCATCTGCGGGAAATCTTGTAAAATTCAAGAAGCTTCCGTCGAAGCATCCCTTCAAAACATACGGAGAATTGTCTTTAATCTTCTGAGCACTCCATTTTCCAACAATAATCCATAATCGACTTCCATCATTAACATATTGGGAACAGCAGGTTTTTGAGCTGAACATGCTAACATTCTTATTCTGGAAGGCGAATGAAATGTTGTATACCGTTTTATTTCCCGAGTCTTTCCAGGACTTCGCCGCATGGTGCCGGCCCTTTGGATGGATTCCAAAGTAATGCAGAATGCCCGGAAAATAACTTTCCGTTTCCGTAAAGATCTTATCCCCCTCCCGGAGATGTTCCTTCAGGTAGATGACCAACCCTCTATTGTCCTGTTTTTGATGGTGATAATATAAGGGAAGAATGACCAGATTGGATGCGATAAAAAGAAAGAGGAAAAGAAATCGAAAGCGGAAGTATCGCCTTACTCTTTCAAAGCGAAATTCGATGGCAAGGAGGGATAGAAACAACGATACGAATAATAGAGGAACAAAAGTGATGAAGTATCTCGATGTGATAAAATGAGTTACATGGAACCATCTACAGTATAGCCAAAGCCCTACAATGGGAGAAAGAAAAGCCACCAAGAGAACAAGGGAATTTCTCCTTTGCTTTGCAAATACAGGGAAGAAAATCAAAAGAACAATTGAGACGATCATTAAAGGGGCGAAAGGAACCCAGTCATGCAAAACGCCGTAAAGAAGAGACCAGAGAGGGCCGAGGTCCTCCTTGTGTGTAGGGTCCATAATGATTTGGCCCTTATAGTTTGATACGACGAAAGTGATCCAAGGGAGGATGAATAATAGTGTAAAAGCGGTTTGAATCAAGAAGGAGGAGAAAGAGGGGGCCTTCCGAGAGTTGTCCAATTTGTAAAACCAGAGAAGTTGAGAAAAGAGGATAAAAGGGATAGAGCTATAACTGGTATGAAATAGAAAGGCATAAAAAAGAGCCGTAAGAATAAGATATTTTTTCTCTGAGGTTTTAAGATGTTGCATAAAAAAATACAAAGCTCCTATCCCGAAGAACATGAGCAGGGAATAAGAACGGCCATCTTGAGAAAGGGAGATGTGATAAACCATAAAGGTTAGGGCGACCATGCAAGGAATAGCAATCTGAGGAGAAAAAGACCTTGCGAGAAGATATATCATTGGAATAGAAAGAGTTCCGGCGATGAGAGGAATAATCCTAAGATCCCGTTCTGGGTTTGAAAAGGGATAAAAGAGATGGGTCAGAACAAAGAAAAGGGGAGGATGAAGAAAGCTTGGATTTTCTTTATAAAACTTAATCTGTTCCCCTAAGCCGTCCCGTGAATCATTATAAGTGTGAACCTCGTCCATCCAAAGTGATTTCTGGTCAAGATGATAGTATCTTAATGCAAAGCCTATGAGGAGGCAGAGAAGAAGGATGAAGATTTCTTTTCGTTTTGGGTTACTCATAGTAGAGAGATTCTCTAGAACATTCACATAACCGGTTAACGAAACGGGCGTCCTAACCTTAACCCGTAACCTAATATCACGGGATTTTCAGTCAATCGGTATATCAATCCCCTTCTCCCCCGGTGATTTCGGGTCCCAGAGGAAAAGGTACATCGAGGCATCGCTTGGAAACCTTCGGAAATGGGAAAAGCTTCCATCAAAATATCCTTTCAAGACAACAGGAGAATTCTTCTGAATTTCCTTGGCCGCCTCTTTTCCTACCAGGACCCAAAGCCGTTTCCCATCAGCGACGTATTGGTCGCAGCAATGGTTGGAATTGTAAATCGTAAAACGCCTGTCTCGAAAGGAGAGTGGAATCCTTATTTCAAATACCTTGGAATTGATCCAATAGAAGGGATTCTGATAGTGTCTCCCTGCCGGGTAGACGCTGAAATAGTGGAGGATGCCGGGGATGTACGTGTTGGATCTCACAAAGACCCTATCCCCGTCTTGGAGTTGACTGTAGAGATAAGAGTCTATTCTTCTAAAATCTTGTTTCTCTGATTGATAATAGAGAGGAAGGATTGCTAGGTTAGAGGCAATAAAGAAAAGCAGAAAGAGAAGTTTTGGATTCAGAATTCGCCTGAGGGGTTTCCATTTCGCCTCCATGGCATCAGCGGACATAAAGAGCGTGACGAAGAAGAGAGGGAGAAAATTGATAAAGTATCTCGATGTGATGAACTGGGTGACATGAAATAATCGACAGTATCCATAGAGCCCACCAATTGGAACAATGAACATCGCGAGAAGAATGAAGGCATTTCTTTTATCCTTAGAAACGAATGGGAAAAGGATGAGAAGGCCCGCTGAGATGATGGCTAATACAGAAGAGGAAGCCCAATCATTCAGGACTGCAGAAAAGAGGCTCGAAAAGGGTCCAATCTCCTGAACGGTCAGGGGATCCATAATGGGTTGGCCTCTGTAATTTAGAGCAACAAAGAGAAACCAAGGAGCACAGAAAAGGCAGATCAATCCGTTTAGGATGAGAAGTGAGCGGAAGGGAGTCAGGAATCGATTTCCTTCCCTTCGATAAAATAAAAGCAGTTGAGATAGGAGTATGAAGGGGGTGGTGCTGTAACTCAAATGAAATAGCAAGGAGAAAGTCAATCCGGTGAAAAAGAGATATCTCTGCTTTGAGCTCTCCAGGTGCTTCATCAAAAAATAGAGACCGACGATACCCCAAAAGAGACTGAGAGAATATACCCGACCCTCTTGGGAGTAGTGGATATGATAAGTCATCAGGACCATTGCCAGAGTGCATGGAAGGGCAATTCTGGGAGAGAACGATCTAGCGAGCAAATAGATCATCGGCAGGGAGAGCATTCCGAAGATCAAAGGAATAATCCTGAGATCCCTTTCGGGTTTTGGGAAGGGGTAGAAAAGGTGGGTGAGTATGAAAAAAAGCGGGGGGTGAACATGGGTTGGGTTCTCCTGATAATATTTCAACTGCCCTCTCAGATCATCCCTCGACTCATTAAAAGTATGAATTTCATCGATCCATAGAGATTTTTTGTCGAAGGCGTAGAACCTTAAAGCGAAACCGATGAGGAGGCAAAGAATCAAAATAATAATTTCTTTCTGTTTTGAGTTACTCATAGGAGACTCATCCTATAGACCGTGAACATAACCTTTTGACGAAACGGGCATCCTAAACTTAACCCGTAACCCAAGCATTAAATCTTTTCATTCAATGGGCATATCAATTCCCTTCTCATCGGGCGATGAAGGGTCCCAGAGGAAAAGGTATATGGAAGCATCCGTCGGAAACCTATTCAAATTCATAAAACTCCCATCAAAATAGCCTTTCAGAACGCAAGGGATACTACTTTTAATCTCTTTTACGCTTTCTTTCCCAGCAACAATCCACAGCCGGCTTCCATACGCAACATATTCTTGACAACAGGTGTAAGAGGAATAGATCGTATAATTTTTGTTTTTGTAGACGAAGGACTTTTTGAATTCAATTTCTTTTCCCGAAATTTTTCGAAAGGGAATGAGATAATGTCGCCCTTCCGGATATACTCCAAAATAATGAAGTATTCCAGGGGTATATATCCTATCGCCATCAAAAATTTTATCCCCATCCCTGAGTTGGCCCTTCAAATAATTAACCAGTCCCCTCAAGTCCTGTTTTTCAGCGTTGTAGTAAAAGGGCAGGATGACAAGGTTGGAAGCCGTAAACAGGATAACAAATAATACCCTCAGGCGCATTACTCCCTTCAGTCTCTCAAATTTATCCTCTATCGCACTAAGCGAAAGATATAATGTAATAAGGAAGATGGGCAGGAAATTAATGAAGTATCTGGAAGTAATGAAATGGTTGACATTCAGTAAGGCACAAAATAGATAAAGTGCCACAACTGGAAGGATGAAGGCAGCTAAAAGAATGAAGGCGTTCTTCCTATTTTTTGAAATGAATGGAAAAAGGATGAGAAGAATCACTGAAGGAATGAGCAAAGGTAGATGAGGCACCCAATCGTGGAATACCCCATATAGGATTTTTCCCAAAGAGATGGGGACTCTTGCTTGATAGAGGGGCATCAAGGGCTGCCCATGATAATTTAGCGCTACGAAAACGATCCATGGGATGAAGAGGAGAAGGATCAAACCATTTAGGAGAAGGAAAGAAAAGAATTTAGGATGGCCCTCTTCGTCTATCCGATAGAACCAGAGAATCTGAGATAGAGCAATGAAGGGAATTGAACTGTAACTTGTATAAAATGAACTGGCAAAAAAGAGCGCAACAAGAATCAAATATCTATTCTTTAACGTTTTAAGGTGTTTTAAAAAAAAGTAGAGGCCAGCCATTCCAAAAAACAGGAGCAATGAATAGGAGCGACCATCCTGGGAGAGGCTGACGTGGTAAGCCATGAACGTTAAAGAAAGGGTGCAGGGGAGGGCAATGCTCGCAGAAATTAATCTTGAAAGAAAATAAATCAGCGGTATCGATAGAGTTCCAAAAATCAAAGGAATGATACGGAGGTCCCTTTCTGGTTTTGTAAGGGGATAGAATAAATGGGTAAGGATAAAGAAGAGGGGGGGGTGAAGGAAGGTCGGGTTCTCTTTGTAAAATTTTACTTGATCTTTGATACCATCTCTCGAATCATTGAATGTATAGACTTCGTCCAGCCATAAAGATTTTTGATCAAAGGTATAGAACCTTAAGGCAAAGCCTATGAGAAGACAAAAAATGACGACAACAATTTCTTTTCGTTTTACGTAGCTCATAAGAGAGAATCTTAATTGTTATATATTATATCTTTCTGCTCAATTCGTAATGTCTAGCCCTCAGTCCTTATTACCCAGTCCTCAGTCCCTTTCACTCAGTCCCCTCTAATCGATCGGCATATCAATCCCTTTTTCTCCGGGTGATTTTGGATCCCAGAGGAAAAGATAAATAGAAGCGTCTTCCGGGAATTTCTTCATACCAAAGAAACTCCCGTCAAAATACCCTTTTAGGACACTTGATGACAATCTTTGTTTAACGATCTTTGCATTTGTTTTATCCGCCACGATCCATAGCCGGCTTCCATCCACAAGGTATTTGAACCAGTGTGATTGTGAAGAAAGGATAGTAAATTTATTTCCTCTATAATCTAAGAAAAATCTATTCTCAATCTCGTTTTCTGAAACCTTAAAACCTGGAATCACATATTGTCTCCCATCCGGATATATTCCAAAGTAGTGAAGCATTATTCCAATATAGACTGCATTTCCCGCCACGATCTTATCACCGTCATGCAGTTGCTCTTTTAGATAGGTTACTAATCCTCTGTAGTCCTGTTTCTCTGAGCGGTAATAGAACGGGAGCATCATCAGGTTGGAGGCAAGAAAAAAAATAAGAAAAATTACTTTCAGCCGGTTTAATCTTTGAAATCTTGCCTCTATCGCGTCGAGCGAAAAATAGATTGAAACCAAGAAGAGAGGGAGAAAGCAAATGAAATACCTAGAACTGACGAAATGGACCACATGGAATAATTTACAGAACAGATAGACCCCCCCCATAGGTAGAAGGACCAGCAGCAAGAGGAAGAATCCGTTTCTCTTATGTTTTGAGAGAAAAGGCAGGAGTATCAGCAGGATCCCTGATCCGGCCATGAGTGGCCCATTAGGTAGCCAATCATGGAATGTTTGATAAAGGAGGTTCCAAAAGGAAACAGTTTCTTGCGAGCCAACGAGACCTGTCTTTAGAATCGACACCTTGGAGTTGAAGGCTACAAAAGCAACCCATGGCAAAGATATGAGAAGGAAGAAACCATTCAGGATTGAAACAGGATAGAGATGCGGCGTCGTATCTCTTTCATCTATTCGATAAAACCATAGAAGTTGACAAAGAACTATAAATGGGATCCCGCTATAGTGTGTGTAGAAAGGAATAGTGAATGAAAGCGCTACAAGAATTAAGTATTTTCTTTCTAATGTCTTCAGGTACTTCATAAAGAAATAGAGACTGACCATTCCAAAAAACATAAGGAATGTATAAAAACGTGCATCCTGAGAAAGGCTGATATGGTAAGCCATGAAGGTCAAAGAAAGTGCGCAGGGGAAGGCAATCGAAGGGGAGAACGATCTTGAGAGGAAATAAATCATGGGAATGGAAAGAGTCCCAAAGATTAAGGGAATGATACGAAGATCTCTTTCTGGTTTCGTAAATGGATAGAACTGGTGGGTAAGGATGAAGAATAGAGGAGGGTGGAGATAGGCTGGATTTCCCTTGTAATATTTTAATTGGTCTTTGATATCATACCTCGAATCATTGAACGTATAGATTTCATCCATCCAGAGGGATTTTTGATCGAAAGTGTAAAATCTTAGAGCAAACCCGATAAGAAGACAGAGAAGAAGGGCTAGAATCTCTTTCTGGTTTAATATCTTTCCTGCAGAAAAGTTAATACCCACTACTATGTCCCTTCGTTTTTCCTTGCGATACAAAGGATAGAGACCCCAAAAGGGAATGAAACATATTTTAAGAGGCAAAGCTCAAGTGAAAATATGGTTTTTAGAAAAAAATTGATTAGAGGAAAATTTATATTATTTTCTGATTCAATGTTTAGTCCTATAAGACGAATTACGCGTCTCACAACAAAAATTGGGGAAAAGAGAACAAAATTGAAGTAGGATGATTTCAACACAGTAAATCCTTCCTGTTTCATCTTCCTCAATAATTCCTTTTTTGAGTAACGTCTTTGATGCATTCCAGCGATATCTTGTCTTCCCCATAAAAAACGAAAGGCGGGGACGGTTATAAGTACTTTTCCTCCTTGCTCTAAAGAACGATAAATCTCCTTGATTCCGATTCTATCTTCATTCAGGTGCTCAAGGATGTCCGTGGCAATGATAAGGCCTATTGAGTCGGATTTGACCGGCAACCTCAGCAAGTCACCATTGGCGAGGGGGACCCCAGAAAGCTTTTTTGCATAAGAAAGGGCATAAATTTGGGAATCGATCCCAATCACTTTAAACCCCATCGATTTAAGGAGAGTTAAGTTTGACCCCACTCCACAACCCACGTCAATTACGAACGAATCTTTTTTCATATTCAGAGAAGAGAGAAGGAGCCGGAGCAACCTTCTCCTTCCTATGAACCACCAATGGGTCCTCTCAAGTTCCCATTCAATATCATAGGTAATCTTTTTCATTCTATCTTTTCAATGCGGATGACATACCTTAATGGGAGGAACCAGAAAGGAATTCTCTTCATTTGGCGCACGCAAAATAGTTTCCCAAAAAGATCGAGCCACCCCCCCAGAGGAAGGGTATGCAAATGCCATTCATCCTCCATCCTCTCTGGCATTGCGTGGTAATTACCTCTATGCTGAAATAACCATGTAAAGATTCCCAATCGAATTAATAGGGTTTTTATCCGATTGATCAATGATTCATTGGGAACCGAGACAACCGCAATCCCGTGATTCTTCAACACCCTTGCTATCTCCCTGAGTGCCGCGGAAGGGTCTAAGAGGTGTTCGAGAACTTCGGAACAGATAACGCGCGCAAAAATTTGATCTTTACAGGGAAGATTCTGGGCATCCGCCTGTAAGAAAAAAACTTTCTTATCCATCCTCCTTTTCGCTTTATTGAGAATGGGTCCTGAAAGGTCTAAACCAAATAGGATGCCACGAGTAGTTTTTTCGATCACGTTACCGGCTCCACAACCAACTTCAATAACACGATCCCTACTCTGGACGTCAATCATTTTAAAAATAGCTTGAACTCTTTTTCTTTCTATGTAACGGACAAGAGGATTGTGATGATGATGGAAAGAGTCAGGATCGTATTTGTCTACCATTTTCTCATTCCAGTCCTTAAATTCTTCAGGTTTGATTTTGAGGGCTAATGTTTTCATAAGCAAGGGGATCAATTGTGGAGTTGTGCAATTTTCATACCATATAAGTTATCTAACAGTCAACGCAAAGGGAGAAATAAGTTGCAGAAGATTCGCCTTGAAAAAGAATTTTGATTATAGCTATAATGATTTTCCACATGGTAACGTCAAGGGATCGCATGGATAAGAAAGACCAAACTATAAAGGATTTTGGACAACAATGGTTACGTTATACAGATAGCGATGGTTTTTTTGGGTCAATGGAGTTGTTTTCCGACATGATTTATCCATTCCTAAAACCAGGTGATATAAAAAACTGCGAAGTGTCAGAAATTGGCAGTGGGGCAGGCCGTATTGTAAACATGTTGCTCGAAGCCGGGGCAAAACATATTATTGCACTAGAACCATCCGATGCCTTCCAAGTTTTACGTCGTAATATTTGGGAACCGGAAAAGGTAACCTGTTTGAAAATCACCGGTGATCTGTTACCTGCCTACGGGAATTTAGATTACATCTTTTCCATAGGGGTCTTACACCATATAGAAGATCCTGCTCCTGTGGTGGACGCAGCCTTTAAAGCATTGCGCTCAGGGGGCCATTTTATTGTTTGGTTATATGGTAAAGAGGGAAATCGTCTCTATCTCGCATTGATTAGTCCACTCAGGGTCTTCACGAAACGCCTACCACATTTTATACTGGTTTTCCTTGTTGAAATAATGTACTGGCCATTGGTTTTATATATGAAATTTTGCCACAGGTTGCGTTTGCCCTTGCGAGGATACATGTTGTCAGTCCTTGAGAAGATGTCCCCGGAGAAGCGTCGACTTATTATTTATGACCAACTTAACCCCTCCTATGCAAAATACTATACGAGACAAGAAGCTGAGAAGTTGCTTATTGACGGAAAGTTTAGGGATGTTCGTACCCATCATCGTCATGGATATAGTTGGACCGTTATTGGCACGAAACCCTAAAATATTCGTGGTCTCCTGGCTTCCTTATTATTAGGAATCCATGAAGGCAAGAATTGAAATGGAATAAAGGATTTTTATGAATTCTCCTGTATTCCTGGCTTCCTTATAACAAAATTTGTCATTCTAAGGACAAAAAGTGTTGATTTCAATCGGATTTCCATAATGGAAAGACCAGATTGGTCGTAATGTCAAAAAATTTACATAAACTAAAATTAAGTAATATTAAATAGTTAGATAATATCATAAAATATTTTAGTATAAATGGAATTTGGCACAGAATATGCTAAAACATAAATATCGAAATTCTTTAGAAGGAGGTGAAGATAACAGAAAATAAGAATTAAAGTTTGATGTTGGAATAAGGTTAAAAAAGAATTTTTGGTCACGGACACGTAACACGGTCACGAAACACGATAATTTGAAAAAAAGGAGGTTCTGATTATGTTAAGGAGAGAAAAAGGTTTTACATTGATTGAGTTGTTAATCGTTATTGCCATCATCGGTATTCTGGCAGCCATCGCCATCCCTATGTATAAGACACAGACCATCAAGGCGAAGTTGACGGAAGTAAGCAATGGTATGAGTAATGTTGCAAGCGCTGTTGCCGCTTACATCCAAGAAGGCAACGGATGGCCAGTCTGTAACACCTACACTGAGGTTGGAAGTAGCTTGGGTGTCTCCATTGGTTCCCTCATTTCGGCTCTTACTCCCGGTGGACGGGTTCTAAGTATGGACGTAGGAATAACAGGCCCTGGACAAATTACTGCAGTGATTACAAATATTGATCCGTTGATAAATAATTCGACTTTAGTTATGATTCCAACTTCTACCTCGGATGGAGCAATTCGGTGGGATTGGTCTTCTAATATGCCAGCGGCATATATCCCGAAACGGTAATTTAGGATCCCCTAATAATAATGTTGGTGCCTGAGGAATTGTTTAAGCGATATCCTTGGGTACCAACATTATTTGATTTCGGAAAATAGAACCCTGCACTTTGAGAAAACAAGGGTTTTGAATGATAAAGAATAAATTAGGGTTTACCCTAATTGAGTTATTGGTGGTGATTGCAATCATAGGCATTTTGGCCGCGGTTGCCCTTCCTCTCTATAAGGGTTATACAATAATGGCCAAACTGTCTGAAGTGGAGAACGCGATGTCCACTGTTGCAAGTGGTGTTACAGCATATCATCAAGATCAAAACACCTGGCCTAATTGCCCTACGATAATTGAGGTTGGAAACAGCTTGGGAGTAGCATTAGGGGCTATTTCAAGGATTTTCGCACTATCTATTTCAAATGCTAATGGCATGATCACTGCAATAATACAAAATATTCATCCAATGGTTGATAACAAGACATTGACATTAACACCGAGTACAAGTGGTGATAGTTCAATACTTTGGAATTGGGGATGGTCGGCGGACTTTCCTCCCCAGTTTAGGCCTAAGAGTGGGAGGTAAGAATTCTTATGAAAGCTAATAGAGGCCTTACTCTGATCGAATTATTGATCGTTATAGTCATTGTCGGAATCCTTGCAGCTATTGCGGTTCCTGTTTATACAAATTACATGCAGAGGGCACGAAGAGCAGATGCCAAAACTGCATTAGAACAATTAAGGGCAGCTGAAGAGATGTATAGGGCGGAGAGAGGTAGTTACTCAACTGATTTAGTGCAACTCGTGAATTCGTGGGGCGTTCCAAATTTATCAGGAGATTATGCCATATTGTTGAACTCATCAACCGCACTGGGTTTTCTTGCTGAGGGACGACCCAACACAGCAAGGCAATTAAGTGATGGAAGCTTGTTTATTAACCAGGATGGGAGGAAATCGGATGGGGATGGAGCTGTTTGGCCTCAAGGGAAATGGGCGAAGTGATTTGTTAGACAAATTAGGAATCAATCAGAAAGCAAGATAGATAATTTATCTTGCTTTTTTTGTGTAATAATTATAATTAAAAGTCAAAAGTAATCGGTTGGTTGGTGACGAAGCCCGTATCGTCAAACGGTTAAGGTTACGATCTTTAAAGATTAGCAAGATGAAGGGGAAAATAACAAGTTTCCGCGACTTAGAAGTTTATCAAAATACATATAAAGCATGTATCGAAATGATGACAAAGATTATTCCAGAATTACCTGACTTTGAAAAAAATGATTTGAAGAGCCAACTAAGGCGTTCAGTCAAAGCTATCCCCAGACTGATTGGCTCCGCCCCGGAGGGGGAAGATGTTCTATGTTTATATCCTGAAGAGCCTTGTCAACAATATGTATTATTTTGGCTACACTAACGACATAAATTCAAGATTACGGAAACACAATAATGGAGATGTTCGGTCAACGCGTAAGTTTCGACCTTGGATGTTACTGGGATTTGAAGTATATGAAAAGCGTAATGAGGCAAGATGGCGAGAGCATGAACTAAAAAATCACGGGACAAAGAGAAAGACATTCATCAAAAGTTTTGAACGGGGCTCCACCCCGGAGGGCTGAGGGCTATTCCAAGAGGCATCAGAAACATGGATTTCAGAAATATCTCGACGATGCTATGGGTGAATGCAATGAAACTATTGTCGGTTTAGAACAATGCAAAGATCTATATGATACGAATGTTAATAAACAATTATGTGAGCAGTTGATCGATTTGTACGATAAATTAGGAAGGCAATTATATAATTTATCATCTGCTTGGACCAAGTTTAAAAGAAGAGACATGTAACCTTCTAATAACGATACGGGCGTCATAACCGTAACCTGTAAAAAGATGGACCTCTCAATTATAATTCCAATGTTCAATGAAGCTGATAATGTAGAATCTACCTTGAATCGGGTTGAGGAGGTATTGGCTTCTTTGAATGGGACTTACGAAATTATTGCAGTCAATGACGGAAGTCACGATAATACTTTCGAGATTTTAAAAAGATTGGCAGAAAAAGATGGGAAATTAAAGATTGTCTCTTACTCAAAGAATATGGGCCGGGGCATGGCATTGAGGAAAGGTTTTAAGGAATCGAGCGGAGAGATCATCGTTTCCATTGATGCCGATCTAAGCTATAGCCCTCATTATATACTCGATTTTGTAGAGACATTAAGGAAAGAACCTGACATTGATTTTATTCTTGCATCGCCCTACATGCCTGGAGGAGGGGTCCAAAACGTTCCCCTTCTTCGATTATGGGTGAGTCAATGGGGAAATAAAATACTTCGATTGGCCATGCCAAATCGAATTTATACATCCACTGGGATCTTCCGTGCCTATCGGAGAAAGGTGCTCGATTCCCTCGAACTTGAGTCAGATGGAAAAGAAATCCATCTCGAAATCCTTTCGAAGGCATTGTCTCTCGGATTTCGGGTGAAAGAGATTCCGGCGGTTCTAACTGCGAGGAAGAGAGGGAAATCAAAATTTAAATTTAAGAAGACGGCTACTTCGCACCTGGTCTTTTCTGTTTTTGAAAAGCCGATGATCATATTTGGTTTCATTGGCCTTTTAACTCTCGCAATCGGGTGCTTGATTGGCATATACATTGCCTATTTAAGATTTTCAGGAGACTTGACCCCTGGAAGACCATTGATCACATTCGCTCTATTATTGATTTTGGGAGGAATCCAAATACTCTCTTTCGGATTTATTGCTATCCAGATTGTTTCGCTTCGTCGAGAGATTCTCCGTATTCAGAAAGAGAATTTGGAATTAAGAAAAGAATTGTTAGGCAGAAATCATTAGGGTAAATTACTCTATGCACTATGCCCTCTGCCATTTGCACTTAAGATGAAGAATTCAGTATTATTCCTTACAAATGCCTATCCTGATTTCGATTTTTCTTACCGGGGCATTTTTATAAAAAAAATGGCCACTCTGTTGAAAGATGAAGGGTATCACATTTCGGTCCTCACTCCGAAGATTTATAAAGGGAGCCATTATTTTGAAGAGCAGGATGGGATTAAGGTTTATCGGTTTCCTTTCTTTGCAAGAGATAAACTCTTGATTGAGCATAAAAAGATTCCCTATTTGAGAATGGTTCTTTATTGCATCACCGGGTTCTTCTTAACCCTTTATGCTATGTTCAAAAACAAATGCAATGTGATCCATGTACATTGGGCAATTCCGACAGGCCTGATTGGGTCTTGGGTCGGCTCTTTTTTAAAAAAACCTTTTATCGTAACCATCCATGGTTCCGACATGCGAATGGTTTTAGAAAGTAGTGGATTTCTCAGAAAAATATTCGTCTACGTATGCCACCATGCCAATCACCTCAATTGTGTTTCAAATGTTCAAAAAAAAGATTTGGAGCAACTAGGCATCACGAATGAGAAAATCTCGGTCATCCCGATGGGCGTCGATGAGTCATTTTTAGAAATGGGAAAAAGTAGGAAAATAGAATTAAACAAAGGGTCATTCATCATTCTTAGCAATCGGAACCTTTTGCCACTCTATAATGTATCCTTGTTGGTCAGAGCCATTCCATACGTGCTTAAAGAAGAGCCCAAGACAAAATTTATCATTGCGGGAGATGGATCAGAGAAACGGAATTTAGAAAGCGAAGTGGAACAGTTAAACGTGAGTTCTTCTGTCCAGTTTCTCGGTCGGGTTCCACATCAAGAGATGCCACATCTATTAGGTCAATCGGACATTTATGTCTCTACCTCTCCCCATGATGGGACCTCGGTATCCTTGCTTGAAGCGATGGCCTCTGGAGCATTTCCCATTGTTACGGATATTCCCTCGAACAGAGAATGGATTTCACCAGGACAGAATGGATTTTTAGTCCCAGTGAACGAAGAGAAAATTTTAGCCGAAAAAATCTTGAAAGCGATTCGAAATCAGGATCTAATAGAAAGAAGTAGGGATAAGAATTTTTGTTTGATTAAGGAGAAGGCTCTGTGGCCGGTTACCATAGCAAGGACAAAAGAGATCTACAGGATAGTTTTAGACTCGAAAAGGTGACAATGGCATAGAAATTGCCTATTTTATATTCAATGATAATTAATTTTGTACCTATAAGGAATCCTCTTTTTAGAATTTACTTAATAGCTTCAAAAGGTTAAGAGAATTATTATTTTTTTTCATTTTTATGTTCAAGGGATGAACAGATTACAAAAATAGTCCTTTGATTTACAAAAGTTGCCTAAATTAGGATGCCCAACGAGAATTTAAACATCTTTAAACCTTCAGAGGAAACAAGAGATCTCCGGCTTTTAGAGGAACTGGAGAAAAATCCCGTTATTTCTCAACGGGAGCTAAGCCATAAATTTGGTATCGCCTTAGGAGTAACGAACGCTTGCCTCAAAAGGATGGCTCGTAAAGGTTTGATTCGAATTCGAGATTTGAATCGTCGGAGGATTGGATATTATCTCACCCCAAAGGGTTTGGTGGAAAAAGCAAGACTTACCCTGCGTCTGATTTCGTTCAGGGTTCAGCATTATGCGGAATTGAAAAGAATTGTCGGCAAAAGATTCTTAGAGATGCAACACGATGGTATGAAACGGATAGTCTTTTACGGAGTGAGCGATGAGATGGAAGTGGCTTACGTGACACTTCAAGGAGTCAATCTTAAACTGGTTGGGATTGTTGAGGATGACGAGAGGATAAAACCTCGGATTATTTTTGGTTATGAGCTCGAACCCGTGAGTCGCGTTCAAGAACTTAAACCTGATTGCATATTAATCACTTCTTTAAGTGAAAACGAGAAGAAGAAGGAAACACTTAAAGAGATTTTTGGCTCGAATTCAATTTACATAAAGGATATTTGCTTCCCTTGATTTGAAATGACTCGCTGTCTTAGGGGATAAGGATGAAGATCATGACAGCCATGTATACGCTGAAAAGAGGGGGATCCTATGACAGATTCAAAATGCTGATAGAGGCTTTTTTGGATAGGGAGTGCGAAGTCCATTGTTTATCCTTGACCCCAATTGAGATTGAACATCCTTTTTTCCATAACCACGTAATGCATTTACCGTTTAAGAAAGTAGATGGGTTAATAGGAAAATTGGTGGTCCTTTCCATGTTTCCTATATGGTCTGTTTGGGTAGGTTGGAGAAATAGGATCGATCTCATTATTGCCTTCGGGTCTCTCTATGCGTTTGTGCAGGGTTTGACAAAATGTTTTCTAAAAAGACCTATGGTCACTTTGATTAGGGGAGACTCGCGTTTTGGTCTCCGGATGCAGAATTCATCAAAATACTTTCTATATCTAAATCAGTTTATAGAAAATTTGGGCCTTCTTTTCTCTGATCGAATCATCACTAATAATGTGCCTGCCCGTGATGAAATCTTAAAGAGCTTAAGGAGGAGAAGGAACATCGACGTTCAGGTTCTCTATAATAATATCCCTCAGACGAACATTCGTGAACCAGAGGATATTTCCAAGACGAGAGAGAAATATGGCATCCCTGAGAATGCAAAGGTTTTGGTGACGGCTGGTATTCTAAACCGAGGCAAGAATATTGAAACCCTCATTGAATGCCTACCAAAAATTGGAATGAAAAACATTTATGTCTTGATTGTGGGGGACAGCTCAAGAGAAGCCGATTTCCGCTATAGGGATTCCCTACAGGGATTGGCAAAAAAATTGGGGGTCGACAAACAGGTCCTTTTCACAGGCTGGCTTGAAAAAGAAGACCTGTGGAAGATCTATCGGGCCTCTGATCTCTTTGTGTTGCCTTCGTTAAATGAAGGTATGCCGAATGCAATGTTAGAAGCACTAGGATTGGATTTGCCCTGCCTTGGGAGCAGGATATCTGGGGTTAAGGATATTCTTCAGCATGAAGAATTGATGTTCGACCCCAAGGATGAAAAAGACATTGTGAGAAAAATTAGCCGATTTTTTTCCGATGAGCAACTTTCCAATCATATCGCTGAATTATGTCGTGGAAGAAAAAAAGATTTCTTCTTCGATTGGAAGGAAAAGGTATTCCAAATGGCAACAAAAAGAACTTTTGATAGAGGTGAAGGTAGCCAAGGATGATGGAACAACCATTTTGGCGACTGGCAAGAGGGACTTTAATCTACGGCATTGGTGGAATCCTTAGTCGGTTCATCGGCTTTTTACTATTACCTGTATTCACTTCGTATTTAACACCGGCAGAATTTGGAATAAGCTCCATCCTTGGATTCATTGGCTTCTTTGTAACACCCGTGTTTTCTCTGGGCCTCGGAGCGGCCATGGGGATATGCTATTTTGATGGAGATGACCGGCGAAGAAAGGAGACGACAGTATGGACCGTTTTTACCGTTCTTGGAATAAGTGTGTCCGCTTTGGCTGTTTTGGGAGTTGTATTCGCCCGCGAGATTAGCTTATTGGCGTTCCAGACTCCTCAATATCATTATTTGGTAACACTTTCAGTGATGAGCACATGCTTAAATATCCTAAGCATACCTTTTATGCTATATTTCCAGTTTGAGGATAAAGCAAAAACTTTCGTAGCCTTAGCAACCCTTTCAGCACTCATTGGAATCGGGTTGAGCATCCTAATGGTAGTCGTGTTAGGAAAGGGCATTCAGGGTTTAATTGAAAGCGGACTGATTGCCCAGGCCGCCATGTTCTTATTCTTTTTGTTCCCTGTAATACCCATCGTAAGGTATCGGTTCAGCCGAACCCTGGCCTATGAAATCCTAAAATTGGGTGTTCCCCTAATTCCATCTTTTGCATTCCTTTTTGTCATTCAACAGGGGAATAAATATATATTGCAGTGGTTTAAAGGATTGGAGACAGTTGGAATTTATACTGTCGGTTTTAATCTTGGACTGATGATGAATTTAATTGTGAGTGGTTTTACAAGCGCCTGGATGCCGTATTTTATGTCTTTCATTAACAAATGGGACGAGGCTCGTATCTTGTTTGGTCGCGTTTTAACTTACTACGCTTTCTCTTTCGGAGGGTTAAGCTTGTTATTCTATATAACAGCAAGACCGGTGGTGATGATCATGACAAAGACCCCTTTCCATGATGCTTATAAAGTAGTCGGTTTATCTGCCACCGCCCAATTTCTTACTGGAGTTTTCAGTATATTTTTACCAGCTTTATACTTTGCGAAAGAGGTTAGGTACGTAACTCTTATCCAAGGGACGAGCGCGCTCTTAGCAGTCGGTTTTAATCTCATTCTCATCCCTTTGTTTGGGATGATAGGTTCAGCCGTAGCCTTAATGTTAGGTCTGTTAGTGATGAGTGTTCTTCAGCAGACCTGGAATTTCAAACGAAGAAAGTCCTATCTCAATGTTCAATACGAATGGAACAGGATTCTGTGCTTTTCTTTCATATATGTGGGTTTTGTTTTAATAATGCTATTGAAAGGCAATCCATCATTGGGTGTAGAATTGTTAATTTCCGGAATCTCGGCTGCCATGCTTCCCATCATTCTCTATGCCCTTTTGAATCAGCGGGAGAGAGAGATGTTATGGACGATTGGAAAACAAGTCACTCGTAAGGTATCTGCCAGGATATCTGTGCAGCCGTGAAGCAAGAAGAATGAGATCATGACAAACGGCGAGATTTTTAGAAAAGAACCAATACGTTTCCACGATAACATTCCAGTATTTTCTCATTTGAATGAATATACGGATAACTATCGAAAGATTTCTGAAGATCACCTGGAATCACTTCGCCGAAATGGGACTAATCCGTTCATCCCAGAAGATTTATGGTTGGAATTCGAGAAATCGACAATTGAACTTATCAAGAAATATTCAAAACAGGGTAACAGGGTCTTGGATGTGGGCGTCGGACTGGGACGACTGCTGTCCCAATTTCCTCATTTAGAACGATATGGGATTGATATCAGTTTTGGTTATCTTCAGGTTGCACAGAGTAAGGGGATTAATGTGTGCTATGCCTTGGTTGAAGATATGCCGTATAGAGAAGGTTTATTTGATTTGGTGGTATGTACGGACGTATTGGAGCATGTGCTTGATCTGAACCTGTGCTGCGCAAGGATTCTGTCCGTATTAAAGCAAGGAGGAATTCTGATCATCCGTGTACCGTTCAGAGAAAATTTAAGCCAGTATTTAGAGGTTACGTATCCCTACAAGTACGTACATTTAAGAAATTTTGACGTGTACTCCTTGCGTCTCCTATTTGAGCGAATATTTGGCTGCGAGTATATTGAAATGGCTACAGCAGGTTATACGCCCGGAACAAATAGGCTGAGATATCCAGCGCCATTTCAAAAAGTGAATGTTATCGCATGCCGTTTCGTTTCCGGAATCAAAACTATTTACAAACCTGCTTACGAGTGGTTGCTTAAGAAACTGTACGATCCTGTTGAATTCAATATCGTTGTTAGAAAGGGAAAGCAAACCGGAAGGTTCATATGAGTGGTGACGAGACTCAATTCGTAAATGGAACACTGTTGCTCTATCATCATCCTCTTCGTCAGAGTGCTTCCACTATTATGGAACACGTTAATGCATTTGAACAGCACTCACGTTTTAAGGTTTGGAAAGTTAACGTTGAACTCGGCTTTCCGCAAGGTTTACGAGAGCTGCAATTTCGTGCACTTCTGCTACACTATTCCCTCTTTGGTATTTGGCCGTATATGCTGAACGAGAAGTTTCTGAAGTATATTGAGCAGAGTCGAGCCCATAAGATTGCCTTTTTCCAGGATGAGTACCGTTTTTGCCAGGCACGGTTTGTCTTTATCAATCGTTACAAGATTGATTGTATTTACACACTGCTTGAGCCGGCATATTTTGATAAAGTATATCATAAGCATACAACTGTCCAAAAATTGGTTTATACCTTGCCTGGTTATGTCAGCGACGATTTAATCGCTCTTGCGCAGATGATGGCCAAACCTGATAAAGATCGGATAATTGATATTGGATATCGAGGTCGTCGTCTTTCGTTTTATATGGGCAAGGGAGCCCAAGAAAAGCATGAGATTGCCATTGGTTTTCTACAACGTGCTAACGGTTCAGACTTAAAAATCGATATAGAAAGCGATGAGCGACAGAGAATTTATGGAAAAGGATGGTATAAATTCTTAGCCAATTGCCGTGCCGTTTTGGGGGTGGAAGCAGGTGTATCCATTTTTGACCTAGAAGATAAAATTCGGGTGGAATGCGAGCGGTTGATTGCGCAGAACCCAGCCATCCGCTTTGAAGAAGTATCAAGGATGTTGCAACCATGGGAAGGGAACATTCCGTACCGCATGATTAGTCCACGGCATTTTGAAGCGTCGGCCTTTCGCGTGTGTCAGATCCTTTTCGAAGGAGATTATTCTGGAGTAATGCAGCCGATGGTGCATTATATTCCTTTGAAAAAAGATTTATCCAATTATGAAGATGTCATCCGTATGTCAAAAGACCAGAAGTTGAGATCCGAGTTGACAGACAATGCCTATCGTGACCTTATTGCTTCGAAAAAGTACTCTTATCAGAGGTTAATCGAGGGCTTTGACAAACACCTTTTGGACGTTGGGTTCGAACACGGCAAAGGTGACATAGCCTTAAATGACAGAGTTACTAAAATCCTGAATCGAAATAAGTCGGGTCGTAAGTTTATGGCGGAAGTGAAATCGTTACGGCACATTCCTTTCCCTGGACGCGGGGTAGCGAAATTTTTATTAGGTTTGCTGTGGTCTGTTACAAGAAACTCACGGAAAACTGTTCAAGAAGTGTCGCACTCTTAAAATAAACGATTGAGCCATAGGGAGGTGATACAATTGACGGGAAATACAAAGAGACAAATCCGAGTATTCTTTTTTGGTGACTCAATTTGCTTTGGACAGGGAGTGTCTATTCACAAAGGTTGGGTGACGCGAATTTCGGCTTACTTAAGTGAATTGTCTAAAAGCATTGGGTGCGACGTGCTACTTACGAACGCTTCGATCAATGGGAATACAACTCGCCAGGCACTTGAACGTATGCCTTATGATATTCAGTCCCAAAATCCGGATATAATGATTGTACAGTTCGGCATGAATGACTGTAACTATTGGCAGACAGATAAGGGAAACCCTCGTGTCAGCCCCCGGGCATTTGAAGCCAACCTGGAAGAGATTATCATACGCGCCTTCACATTTGGAGTGCAGAAGATTCTATTAAATACAAATCACCCGACCGGGCGTGATCAGACTGTGATGCCCTATGCCACAATCACATATCAGCAGAATAATGAAAGATATAACCAAATTATTCGCAGCGTGGCATCCGGTTTCGGAGAACGAGTAGTGCTTAATGACATTGCGGCGGCTTGTTTGAAGTATACTCAAAACGACCGATCGGTGCTCCTGCGCTTGCTGTTGCCAGAGCCTGATCTACTGCACTTGAGCGAAGCAGGGCACGATCTCTACCTTGATTTGATCTGTCCGAAGGTCAAGCAGGCTGTCTTTGAGCTTGCTGGGGTATAGAAAGATGCGCAAAGTCTTATTCTTAGGACAAAACTGGTTTGGCGAAGCGGCCTGGAGGCGCCTACGCCTTTTTGAAAACAAAACCCTAAAAGTTGTCGCGGTATGTTCAAATTCATCCTCACAGACACCTTGGTGGCGAAGCAATAAAATATTTGAAAGTGCTGGCAACATTCCTTTTATCGAGAATGGGCACCGAAACGACCAAATGCTTCTTGATGCAATTAAGAAATATAGTGCGGACACCATTCTTTGTGTTCAACACCCGTGGATATTGTCCGTAGACGTACTAGCCTCGGTAAACTATAACGCTTTAAATTTTCATAATGCGAAATTACCGGAATATCGCGGATACAACGCAGTTAATCATGCGATTTTGAACAGAGATGAACAATTTACTTGTACAGCCCACTGGATGGTAGACAAAGTGGATCAGGGCGACGCTGCCTATGAAGCAGTCTTTAAGATCTCGGAGGATGAGACCGCCCTTTCGCTTTATGCCAAATGCTACCATGGAGGACTGAACCTATTTGACAAAGTCCTATCCGACCTGGGCAACTTTCACTCAATCCCCCACCGACCGATGAAGGGGAAGGGAAGATTTTATTCGCGTCATTCTATTGATACTCTCCGCGAAATCAAAGGGTTACATGAGCTTGATGTTAAGTCGCGTGCGTTTTTTATCCCACCATTCGAACCTGCTTTTATTCCAGTGAATGACCGTAGGGTGTATGTGCTGCCGCAAACCTTGATCAACCTGGGATTCAAACTGGGTAGCCTAGATGTATTGGCGGAAGCAATTCGAGGAACGGAACGTAAATTTCAGTGCGAGGTATATTGAATACAAGAAAACCATGGCTACTATGCAAATTCGAAAAGTTGTGATCTTACAGGGTGCTCAAAAACTCTTTGTTCATGAATTTTTCTTACTTTGCCGGTGCTGAGGGTATTTCAAGAATAATTTCCTATGATTAGGGTAGACTCAACAAATTTTTCTGGATGGAGTTCAAAAGGAGCGTGATATGTGTGGGATTGCAGGCGTCATCAGCCTTTCATTACAACCGATCCACGCTCTCAATAAGCGGTTAAGGGCGATGAATGACTTACAGTGTCATCGAGGTCCTGACGGCGAAGGGGTCTGGACCCACGAGCATGGTCATGCGGGCTTTGCCCACCGGCGGCTGAGTATTATCGACCTGGCGACCGGCAAACAACCCATGACTGATCGGAAAGGCAATTGGATCACCTATAATGGAGAAATTTATAATTATCTGGAATTGCGCAGAGAACTCGGCCAAGAGAATTTTATCACGACTTCTGATACGGAAGTTATTCTTCAGGCTTATCAGAAATGGGGTACGGATTGCGTCAATCACTTTCGTGGAATGTTTGCATTTGCGTTATGGGATGAAACGAATCAGATATTATTTTGCGCCAGGGATCGGTTTGGAATAAAACCGTTTTATTACACCGTCGTCGATGGACATTTCTATTTTGCCTCAGAGATAAAAGCCTTGTTGCCCTTTGTTGAACGTATTGAAACAGACCGAGAAGGATTGACCGATTACTTAATCTTTCAGTTTTGTATGGCAGGCAAGACCCTTTTCAAGGGAATTAATGAATTATTGCCGGGACATTCCCTGAGGATAAAGAATGGTTCGTTAAACGTGGAGAAGTACTGGGAGGTATATTACGACATAGATTTCGACCATACGGCCAAGTATTTTGAGGAGAATCTGCAGCGATTAGTGCTTGAGTCGATTCATTTGCATCTTCGTAGCGACGTACCCGTAGGTACCTATCTGAGCGGAGGATTGGACTCCAGCATCGTCACCTCATTGGCCAGCAGAAAATATGAAAATGGCCTCATCTCTTTTCACGGCAAATTTCCATCCCATGAAGAATTTAATGAAGGTCTATATGCACATCAGTTAGCCGATTGGTGTGGCCTTGAACTGCATGAGATTGATATTACGGTCAATGACTTCATCCAGAATATTCGTAAAGTCATCTATCATATGGACTATCCTGCAGCTGGGCCCGGCTCTTTTCCCCAATACATGGTCTCCAAATATGCCAGCCAACATC
>Ga0315281_10003030_pt1 | contig 24751 bp, 24 predicted proteins | sample YL17G07_0_MG_FD_204540 | JGI IMG/M metagenome (GOLD analysis project Ga0315281, IMG submission 204540) | Sediment microbial communities from Yellowstone Lake, YNP, Wyoming, USA - YL17G07_0 | ecosystem: Environmental > Aquatic > Freshwater > Lake > Sediment | place: USA: Wyoming | collected... | reverse complement strand
ATCGAGGCGTCGCCGGCCGTGGCCGGTACATCGATCCGCGAAGGTGCCCCGGCCTACTTCCAGGCGGCGCGAACGTACGTCCAGCTGCTCGACCCCAGCCGCGGCTTCACCCCCGGCGACAGCCTCAAGGGCGACGGGCACGAGACCAACGTGCGCACGCTCTACCAGCGCTGCCCGCACCTCGGCTGCAAGCCGAACTTCTGCACCAAGAACTACTGGTTCGAGTGTCCCTGCCACGGCTCGCGCTATGACCGCCTGGGCATCAAGGCCCTGGGCCTCGGACCGGCGCCACGCGGCCTCGATCGCTTCCCCGGCGTGGTCAGCGAGGACGGGGTGCTCACGGTCAACACCGCCAAGATCAACCTGGGGCCGCTGCCCGTGGCACTTGGCCAGCCCGGGCTGATCGGGCCCAAGAGTCCCACGGGCTGCATATGAGCGACCTGCCGACCGGGCGCGAGTTGGCGCCCCGCGAGCCCGGCCACGGGGTGGCGCCCCGAGAAGCGCAACCGCTCGGGGTCGAGCGCTTCGATGCCGGAGAGCGCGCGCACCGTGTCGAGCTGACCGAGGAGCGCGCCGCGCAGATCGTGCGCCAGAGCGGCAGTGCCCGCAGCATGGCCTTCCTGGCCCTCCTGTTCGTCGTCCTGTTCATCCCCCTCTACTGGTTCTACGAGCTCGGCGTGCCCGCCATCGGCCTGAAAGGCGATCTGGCCGCTCAGGCTCAGGACCAATACGTGACCGACGTTTCGCGGGGCTATGCCCTGTTCCTGGCCAACTGCGCGCGTTGCCATGGCGCCAACGGTGAAGGCGGCATCGGAGCACCGCTCAACAACCAGGACGCGCTCTACAACGTGCTGACCAAGACAGGGGCAGTGGGCTCCGGGCATCTCAACGCCAACTACATCACGGCCGTGCTCCAGAACGGCGGTCGCCTGGTGTGCGGCCAGGCCGACAGCCTGATGCCCATCTGGGCGCAGCCGGTGGGTCCGCTCAACTACCGGGAGATCGAGGAGATCGTGGCCTTCCTCGCCGCCACCCGGGAGACCACCTGGAACTACGTGCCGCCGACGGCGGAGGGCGCCATCGGCCCCAAGCCCACGCCGATCCCCGTCCACGGCTGGCGCGATCCGAACTACAAGCCGGCACCGGGCGCCACGCCCTATCCGGCCTGCTGGCGCGATGCCGACGGGCCGCTCATCGGCGGCCCGAACTCGGGCACCGGCGCCGCGGGTGGCGGCACGGTGGACAATCCGGGCACCGTCGCGAGTCCGCGCGTTATCGTGCTGCAGGAGACCGCCTCGTTGCAGATCACCGATGCCGCCGGCACGAAGCTCGCGGCAATCACCCTCAAGAAGGGCGAGACGGTCAAGTTCCAGGTCACCAACAAGGCCGGGTTCGCCCACAACTTCTTCATCGGCACGGCCGCGCAACTCGAGGCCGCCGACAAGTCGGCCGTCAAGGGCATCGCGGATTTCACCGAGGGCACCAAGGAGTTCGTGTACACGGTCGACGCCAGCACGCCCATCCAGTTCGCCTGCATCGTGGTCGGTCACTACGGTCCGATGCATGGCGACCTCACCATCGTCCCCTAGCGCACGAGGCAGACAGGAGTCAGCGTGGCGCAGCGAGCGCTCCCCCCCGGCACAGTCCAGCGGCGCAGCTTCTTTGGGCTGCTCGACGCCGACGGCTGGAGCGCGGCCACGCTCAAGGCCCTCGTCTGGTTCGTGGTCATCATGTTCCTGCTGGGCTACCTGCCCAACGTGGCCTACTACTTCGCGGTCGGCGAGACCGTTGACGTCGGCGCCAACGTGATCAGCCCGGTCAACCTGTGCGACCCGGCCAACGAGACGCTGCCCTGCCCGGCGCCACGAGGCGCCGTTGTGCCCTGGCAGGCCTTCCCGAAGGAACTGGTGCTGCCCGCACCGCGCAGCGCCGCCGTGGCCTTCCAGTCGGGCACCAACCTGTACCTGGTGGGTGGCCTGAGCGCCGCGGGGCCGATCGCATCCGTGCTGGCCACCACCGTGAGGCCGGACGGACAGCTCGCGTTGTGGGCGGAGGGCCCAGCCCTGCCGGCACCGCGGGCGAACGCCGCGCTGACGCTGGTCAACGGCGTGCCCTACGTCATCGGTGGCATGGGCGCCGATGGGAAGCCGGCCGCGACCGTCTTCGTGGGAACCATCGAGAAGGGCACCCTGACAGGCTGGAGCGCGTCCACCGACCTGGCACTGCCCGTCGCCGTCAGCGGCGCCTCGGCCGTGGTCGATGCCGAGGGCATCTGGCTCATCGGCGGGCGCACCGCCGACGGGTTCTCGGCCGCAACGTACCGCTCGACCCTCGATGCCGCCGCCAAACCGCCCAAGCTCGGCGCCTGGAAGGGGCGTGCCGAACTGCAACTCCACACCGCCGATGGTCAACCGAACGGCCGCGCGGATGCAGTCGCGGCCATCCTCAACGATTTCATCTATCTGGTCGGTGGCCAGACCGCTCTTGGCCCGACGGGCGAAGTGCTGCGCCTGCACCTCGACGCCAAGGGCGAGCCGATGCGGGTGAGCGCCGCTGCCGGCGCTCCGGTCCAGGGTTGGGGCGCCGGTCTCGGCGCACAGTCGCTGCCGGCGATCCGCGTCGACGCCGCGGGCTTCGCCAACAACGGCGCGGTCTACGCGCTGGGTGGCCTGGACGGCACCGGTGCTCCGACGGCCACGATGTACTGGGCCGTCCCGGATGCCACCAGCGGCGACATCGGCGGCTGGCAGCTCTTGACGCAGGATGACCTGAAGGTGCCCTCGGCGGGCGCGGCCGCTGTCGTCGCCGGAGCGTACGTCTTCGCCATCGGCGGGAGCGACGGCCACGCTCCGATGGCCAGCGGCGCGCGGGCCTACCTGGCGCCCAAGCAACCCTTCTTCCGGCTGGGGCTCATCGGCATGACCATCCCGGGGCTGGCCATCCATGAGGAGATCGGCGTCCAGATCGGTGAGATCATCTCGGCCACGCTGGGTGTCGTCAACATGATCGTGTTGTTGGTCGTGGGGGCGCTGGTCACGCGTCCACGAACGCGAGCCCGCTTCCTGGGCTGGGTGAGCCGAGGGCGATATCGGGTGCCGCCCGAGGCTGACGACACCGGGGTCTGACCCCTCAGGGCTCGATCAGGGCCACTCTCCTTCGCCCGGCTCCGGCCGCCCGCGACGCAACGGAAGTCCCGCGCGCTCCCACGCGACCGTGCCGCCCTCGACGTTGGCGACGTTCAGGCGACCGTTTCGCAGTAGATACTCGGCCGCCGACAAGCTGCGCACGCCCGTCGCACAGATGAACAACAGGGGGCGGTCGGGCGGCAGGCGATGCCAGTCGGCCGCGAAGGTGCTGAGCGGCAGGAGCACTGCCCCCTCGGCCCGAACCTGGCCGAATTCGCTCGCCTCACGCACATCGACGAGGAGGGGCTGCACCCCGGCCCCGGCTGACCCGAGCCGGCGGGCGGCCTCCATGACATCGATGATCTCGACAGCGGCGGCTCCCATGGGGCGCGCTCGTGAGTCGCTCAGGTGAGCTCGATGAGCGGTTTGCGCCCAGCGAAGCCGGAATCCAGTTCGTGCCACCAGTCCACGGCGTCCTCGCCGAATCGCCAGCACAGGCAGACCTGCCGGCCGTTGACCAGCGCTGGGAAGTCGACCAGGCCGGTCTCGATATCGCGCAGCGTGATGTCCCAGTCGACGATCTGGGCGACGTGACGCTCCATCCGGAAGACCATTTCGCCGATGCGGATTTCGCGCGCCTTCAGATCCGCCGCATGGCGCGCGTTGCCGTTCGTCTGCCGAAAGCTGGTCAGCTCGCGCTGCCCCTCCGCGATCGCATCACGGTCCGCCTTGAGCTTGTTGAGCACGGGCACGAGGTCGAGCAGCCGTGCGTTGGCCTGATCGATGCTGTAGAAGCGACCCATCGCCGGATTCTCGCACGCCGCCGACTCGTCGGCCTCCGCCGTCCGATGCCTGCCGATCGGCCAACCCGGCTTTGCTAGGATGCCGCCCATGCGACTCGCCGAGCGGATCCGCGATCTGGGCACCGAGACGGCCTTCGAGGCCGCCGCGCGAGCCCGCGCGCTCGAGGCGACCGGCGTGGACGTCATCCATCTCGAGATCGGCGAACCGGATTTCGACACGCCGGCGAACATCCGCGAGGCCGCCAAGCGCGCCCTCGATGCCGGTTGGACGCACTACGGGCCGGCCCTGGGACTGCCCCAGCTGCGCGAGGCGATCGCCGCCGACTCCACCGCCCGGCGCGGCTTCGTGGTGGACCCGGCCAACGTCGTGGTCACGCCCGGCGCGAAGCCGATCATGCACTACGCGATCATGGCCCTCGCCGGACCCGGCGACGAGGTCATCTACCCCGACCCGGGCTTCCCCATCTACGAATCGATGGCCAGCTTCGTGGGCGCGCGGCCGGTGCCCATCCCGCTCAGCGAGGCGCACGACTTCCGGCTCGACCTCGATGAGCTGCGCTCGCTGGTCACTGACCGGACCCGCCTGATCATCTTCAACAGCCCAGCCAACCCCACCGGCGGTGTGCTCAAGCGGGCCGATCTCGAAGCCATCGCCAAGATCGCCATCGAGCGCGACATCGTGGTCCTCGCCGACGAGATCTACGGCCGCATCATCTACGAGGGGGCGCATCTCTCTATCGCCGCGCTGCCGGGAATGGCCGAACGGACGATCGTGCTCGACGGCTTCAGCAAGACCTTCGCGATGACCGGCTGGCGACTTGGCTACGCGATCCTGCCGCCGGCATTGGTGCCCACCTTCAGCCGCCTGATCATCAATTCCGTGTCGTGCACGTCGGCCTTCTCGCAGATCGCCGCGGTCGAGGCGCTGACCGGGCCCCAGACCGACGTGGAGGCTATGGTCGTCGAGTTCCGTGCCCGGCGCGAGTTGATCGTGGATGGCCTCAACGCCATCCCGGGCATCCGCTGCCGGCGGCCGCGGGGCGCCTTCTACGTCTTTCCCGATGTCTCCGGCACGGGCCTCACGGGGGGCGAATTCGCCGACCGGATGCTCTACGAGGCAGGGGTTTCGGTGCTGGCCGGCAGCGCCTTCGGCCGCGTCGGCGTCGACCATGTGCGCATCAGCTACGCGAATTCGCAGGCGAATCTCCAGCGCGCGGTGGCGCGCATCGCCGAGGTCGTGGCTCGGATCGACGTCGCATGAGCGCGGACGCGGGCGGGGCCACCAGCGGCCGCCTGCCGCGCGTGTTCGTGGGGCGCCGCATCCCCGATGAGGGGCTGGCCCGGGTGGTTGCCGAGACCGACGCGGACCTCTGGACCGACCCGCTGCCACCCCCGCGCGACGAACTGCTGCGCCGGGTGCGGGGCATCGACGGGCTGCTTTCGCTGCTCACCGATCGCGTCGACGACGAGCTGCTCGATGCCGCCGGGCCACAACTGCGGGTGGTCAGCAACTTCGCCGTCGGCTTCGACAACATCGACGTGCCCGCCTGCACCCGCCGGGGCATCCCCGTCGGCAACACGCCGGGCGTGCTCACCGAGACGACCGCCGATCTGGCTTTCGCGCTGCTGATGGCGGCCGTGCGGCGCATCCCCGAGGGCAACGACTATGTGCGCTCGGGCAGGTGGAAGACCTGGGGCCCCTTGCTGCTCCTAGGCCCGGACGTTCATCACGCCACCCTCGGCATCGTCGGTTTCGGGCGCATCGGGCGGGAGATGGCGAAGCGGGCCCACGGGTTTGACATGACCGTGCTCGTCCACGATGCCGATCCGCCGAGCGCCGCCGAGCAGGCCGCGCTGGGTGTGACCGCCGTGCCGCTGGACGATCTGCTGGCCGGCAGCGACATGATCAGCCTCCACGTCAACCTCACGCCCGAGACGCGCCATCTCATCGACGGCCCGGCCCTCGCGCGCATGAAGCCGACAGCGATCCTGGTCAACACCTCGCGCGGCCCCGTGGTCGACCAGGTGGCGCTCGCCGACGCTCTGCGGCGTGGGGCGATCGGCGGTGCCGCCCTCGATGTGACCGACCCCGAACCGATGGCCGCGGACGACCCGCTGCTGGCCTTTCCGAACTGCCTCGTGGTGCCCCATATCGCCTCCGCTTCGTGGGCCACGCGCGGCAAGATGGCGGCCATGGCGGCGGCCAACCTGCTGGCCGGCTTGCGCGGCGAGCGCCTGCCGACCCCCGTCAACCCCGAGGTCTACGACCGCCCAGCAGCCGGCTGAGGATCCCGATGCCGCCGCTGGCGCTGGGACTCGTGCTCGTCTCGGCGTTCCTTCACGCGAGCTGGAACCTGCTCATCGCGCGCAGCCGCGACTCGGACGTGGCGACCGCCGTGGCCGTGCCCGTCGGCGCGCTGCTGTTTCTGCCATTGGCCATCCCCAGCTGGCGCATCGAGCCGGAAGCGTGGCCGTATCTCATCGTCTCCATGATCCTGGAGTTGCTCTACCTGGCCTTGCTTGCAGCGGCCTACGGGCGCGCGGATCTATCACTCGTCTATCCGCTCGCGCGCGGGTTGGCGCCGGTCATCGTGCTCGTCTTCGCGATCCTGGCGCTGCACCTCTACAGCACCGCCGGCGAGGTGGCCGGGGTCGTCGCCGTCGGTGCGGGCGTGCTGCTCGTGCGCGGCCTGGGGCGCGGCTCGGCGGGCTCGGGCGACCGGGTTGGGACGCTCCTGGCGCTGGCGGTGGCGGCCACCATCGCCACCTACACGTTGGTCGACCGGCAGGGGCTCCGCTTTGCCTCGCCGACCGCCTATGTCGTCCTCGCCCTGGGCGTGCCGGGCGTCGTCTATCTCGCCCTCGTGGCGCGGCGGCGGGGCGTGGCGCTGGTGCGGGCACAGTTGCGTCCCCTGACCGCGTTCACGGGCCTGGCCATGTTCGCCGGCTATGGCGCCGTGCTGGCCGCCCTGACCATCGCGCCACCGGCTTCGGTCTCGGCCGGGCGGGAGTCGAGCGTGGTCATCGCGACGATCATGGCCGCCCTGGTGCTCAAGGAGAAGGTCGGCCCGCGCCGCCTCGCTGGTTCCGTCCTCGTGGTCGTCGGGGTGGCCCTGCTCGCCGTCAGCTAGGCGCGCCCGGTCGTTGGCGAGGATGGGGTCCCGGGGGATGGTCGGCTAGACATCGGCCAAGCTAACGATCTCGCCTCCCGTCTCGGCCGACTCATACGCCTTCTCAGCGACCATCACCGAGTACGCCGCTTCCGCCACCGACACTTCCGGCTCGCTTGCGGATACGACCGACTCGACGAACGACCGGACGCCCGCGGCGATCGACTCGCGTTTCCACGTGCTCGGCGCGTACGAGATCCTGTCGAGGGCTGAGCCCAAGTAGTCGTCGGCCCCTCGATAGAGCACGGCGGGCGGATCCTGGAGAAGGTCGATGATGAGCGTGCCGGAGCTGCCGAACACCTCCAGGCGTTCGCCCCATGGCCGCTCGGCCGTGAAACTGAATTCAGCTGAGAACGCCGCGCCGGACGTGAGCCGCCCATTGACCAGCCCGTAGTCCTCGACTTCGCTGGCCTCGATGAAGCGGGCCCGGTCAGCCCGCAGCCACCGAATCGGCCCGAACAGCCAGCGCAGCAGGTAGAAGCTGTGCGCGCCGGCATCGAGGATGGCCCCCCCGACGGTGCCGTCGATGCGGCCCTTCCAGGATGTGGGATCGCTCAGGCGACGGACCTCGCTGCCGCTGATGAACGTCCGCACGAGACGGATCGTGCCAAGCTGGTGTTCGGCGAGCATCTCGTCGGCCAGCCGATAGGCATCGACGAACCGGGTGTTCTCCGCGACCCCGAGCATCACGCCGGCCGCTCTCGCGGCCTCCACCATGGCGGCGCACTCGGCACTGCTCGCAGCCAGCGGCTTCTCGACCAGGACGTGCTTGCCGGCTTCGATGGCGGCCAGAGCGACCGGGCGATGCAGGTGATGGGGCAGCGCGATGTCGACGAGATCCACGTGTTCATCCGCCAGCAGCTCACGGAAGTCGGTGTAGCTCCGCGCTCGCAGTTCAGAGCCAAGCTCCGCCGCGATCTCCTCGCGCATGTCGCATACGGCGACCACGTGTGCGCGCTCCGACGACCGGTAGCCGGCCAGATGCGCTGCGCTGATCTGACCCAGACCGATGAGCCCGACGCCGACCGGCAAGCCTGCCGCAGCCATCGCTAGACGAGTCTCAGTTCACGGGGCAGATCGGAGATCCTCTCCGGCCCGCCGGGCCCGATCAGATAGGTCTCCTCGTCGCCCACCCGGAAGCCCTCACTCGTCCTTGCGTAGAGCTCGATGGCGATGACCATGCCGGACTTGACGCCGAGGGCCGGATCGTCGGTCAGCCACTCTTCCTCGGTTTCCAGTCCGATGTTGTGGCCGACGTGGTTGAACTTCACGTTCAACCCCGCGCGCGTCACCAGCCGAGTGGCCGACTCGAACAGTTCCGCGTAGCTTGTGCCGGGAGCCAGCGCGTCGCCGATCGCGCCCACGATCTCGACCATCGCCGAATGCGCCTCCACCAATTCGGCCGACGGCTGCCCAGCGAAGGCATACCGTCGGACGTCCGAGCAGTAGCCATCGACGATGCCACCGACGTCGATGGTGGCCAGCGCCCCCGAGGCCAGCGCCTCCTCGACAACGACCTCGGGATTGGCGCCAAACGACATCGTGATGTGGCTCACGCCGGTCGCGCCGTACCGCATCAGCCGCTCCTTGGCCTCCTGAACCAATCTCGGCCGCGAGAACCCGACGGCGACCAGATCGAGGACGTCCGCCAGGGCTCGCTCGCTGATCGCGGTGGCCCTCCTCATGATCTCAACCTCGCGCGGGCTCTTGATCAGGCGCAGCTTTTCGACCCACGGCCCGACCATCTCCGGCTCGCTGTGCAGTGTGTCCGTCTGGCGGAGGTCGTCGACGATGAAGAGGGGACACGTCGTTTCGACCCCCAGCCTTCCCTGTCGCCCGGTCACCTCGAGGACGGTCGAACGGATCGCTTCACGGGCCCCTTCGTAGCTGTCGAATCCCACCAGCCGGTCGGCTCCGAAGCGCAACCCCTCCGCCGAAAAGCCCCAGCAGCCGAGGATCACTTCGCCATCTCTGGTCACGATGGCGAAGGGCGGCAGGATCTTGCGGAGGGTGTAGAGGATGGGATTGCCGCTTCCAGGGAGCGTGGGATAGCCGGTCGTGTAGTGGGTGTTCTCGGGGGATGTCAGCAGCAGCGCCGATAGGCCGGCTTCGGCGATGGTGTGCGCCAGGTCGCTCCGAGACTCGGGCGAGAAGCCCGGTGGCATGAACTCTGTGGCGGCGTTCATCAGCGGGCCACCCAGCCCGCGTCCACGAGCAGATCGGTGCCCGTGATGAAGGACGCCTGCGCACTGGTCAGGAAACTGATGGCATTGGCGATCTCACGGGGATCCGCCCAGCGCCCAAGCGCCTGCTCGCCTTCGCGGAGGTGGCGGACCTCCTCCTCGGACATGCCGGTCCGGGCGGCTTCGAGGGAGACGTCGTGCCGCAGCATCGGCGTGTCCACCGAGCCTGGACTGACGGAGTTGACGCGGATCCCGTACCCGGCCAGTTCCCACGACAGGGCTCGGGTGAGGGCGATGACGCCGCCCTTCGTAGCGCCGTAGAGCGCGTGGTCGATCTGACCGACGTGGCCAGACACGGAGGCGACGTTCACGATGACCCCGGATCGCTGCCTCTTCATGGCCGGAATCACGTACTTGCACAACAGAAACGTGCCCCCCAGATTGACGTCTGTGGTGCGGCGAAACTCCAGCCAGGACGTCTCCTCGAGCGGTTTGACCAGCACGACACCGGCGACATTGACGAGCGCATCGATGCGCCGCCAGCGGGTGGTCACGCGCTGTACGACTGCCCCGACCTGCTCCTCGTCGGATATGTCGCAGACCTCGTGCTGATAGGCCGCGGATGCCACACCGCCCGGGCCGCCCAGCGTTGCCTCGAGGATGTCGATGCCAACCACCCGATAGCCATCGCTCACGAATCGATCGGCCGTGGCGCGCCCGATCCCATTGGCGGCTCCCGTCACGATGGCAACCGGATCGGTCATCCAATATCCTCGTCTGGCGCCGCAGCGATCAAAACGGCAACGTGCGCCACGCCCGGACGCGCGGGTGACGACCCGAGATGCGAAAGGCCTCGGCGTAGTCGACCATCGACTGGCTGCCGCGGAAGCGACCCAGCGTCTCGATCATCTCAGACAGGGTGCCGCTGTTCTGCTTCGACATGAACGCAGACTGTGAGGCATGCATCTCGGCCAGACGCTTCTTCTCCGCGATCACATCGCTGATGTCGATGTAGAAGCCCGGCTCGAAGTCCTGACCGTAGAGCGTGTCGTAGAAGTAGAGCGCCGGTGCCCATGCGAGAGGCGCTTCCGGTCCAACGGGGCGGCCATGGGCCATCAGCGCCGCCTGCATGGCGATGGCCGATGTGACCACGTGATCCGAGTGATAGTCGGTCGGAGATGGGGCGAAGACCACGTCGGCGCGCGCCGCTTGATAGACGCGCGTCAGGGCAGTCCGCAGCTCCGGAGTGTCCTGGATGAAGTTGTCCGGCGCATCAAGGCAGACGTACTGGGCTCCGAGCTCGTCAGCGGCCGCACGTGCCTCGCGCTCGCGCAGCGTCACCAGGTCAGTCGCGCTGATCGAGTCGTCCCGAGTCGCCCCGCGCTCCCCGGCACTGAGCGTCGCGATCGTGATCCGAGCCCCGGCGTCACGCAGTCTGAGCAACGTGCCCATGCACAGCAGTTCGACGTCGTCGGGGTGCGGGCCGACGGCGACGATGTCGAGGTTCATGAGGCGGATCTGGTCGATGGCCGAGCGCTCTCGGTTCGGCGTGGCGTGCCGACGATCGCCCGCGCTTCATCGACAGACGCCACTTCACGTCCGATCGACCGTGCCATCTGCACGACGACGTCGACCAGGTCGGCATTCGAGCGGGCCAGCTCGCCACTCGGTAGGTAGGGGTTGTCCTCCCAGCCCACGCGAACGTGCCCACCCAAGCCGATGGCGGCCGCCAGCAAGGGCCACTGCTTCACGGGATCCATGACGCTCGTGTTCCAGTTGACGCGCGGTGGCAGATGGCGCAGCAGATACAGCAGCGCGTCTACCGTCGGAGGTGTCCACGCGCCGCCAGGCCAGCCCAGGAAGAGCGTCGTCCAGACAGGGTCCTCGATCACGGCGAACCGGCGCACATACTCGAGATTCCAGAACGCCCCGGTGTAGAAGGATTCAACCTCGGGCTTCACCTGCGCCGCCGCAGCGGCTCGGCAGAACTCCAATAGCTCAGATCGTGGGTGGAGCCCGTACTGCTCGTTCGGCGGGAACCGCTCATCAGGCTGAAAGAACTCGTCATGGACGTTGAAGGCGTAGGACATCATCTCCGGGTGGAGGCCCAGGAGCCGTATCTTCTCCTCGATTCGAGCACTGGCGATGCCGAACTGGATGATGCAATCGCGCTCGGCGCGAATCGCCGCGGTGAGTCTTGCCCAGCCATCGAAGTCGATCTGCGACAGCTGGCGGCCATCCGCCTGGAAGGTCTTCTCGAGATAGTGGACCCCGTGGTGGTGGACGAGCGTGGCCCCCGCATCGATCGCCCTCACGTACTCGGCGGCGACGGCACTGACGTCCTCGATCGGAGGCATCATCGGGTTCCCCGGATACGACATGGTCGAATCGACCGTGACCGTGATGACGAGCTTCTCCGATGCGATCCCCTGCCGATCTCCCGGCATTCGCTCTCCTCGTCGAGTGGACCTGAACCCAGCACCAACAGCCCTGCACTGCTTGCGCCAGCCACCGTCGATGCCGAGCGCATCTTCCATCTCGATCGACAATTGACGTCGGAGATCGCGGGCCCGGCGGAACGATGATGAGGTGTTCGGCATGTTGCACCAGGCGCAGATGCAGAGCGCTTGGCGGCCTCGAGTACCTGATACTACCCAGGTTCCCCATGGCGAGGTCAAGCCCGGGTCACTCGGGCCGCTTCCGGGGATCGACGGCTTCTTGTCGTGGTCGCCGGCTTCGCGGCGCTGACCGGGATCGCCCAGGATACGGCGTCGGCTACCGGATCGCCGCCGACGCGGCCGACGTCGCGGGCAGGTATGGGGTCCATCTCAACCCGCCGAAGGCGGCCGCATGCGCCTTCCGCGCCGCACGCACCGCACTCGCTATCCTGCCCATGGGCCGGTAGCTCAGAGGCAGAGCAGGGGACTTTTAATCCTCGTGTCCTGGGTTCGAATCCCAGCCGGCTCACCACAGCCTGCCGATTCGCGCCGACGGGCACAAGATGCCCCTTGACATTGGAGCAGCTCCAAGGTCTAGGGTTGAGCCATGGCGATCGAACCGCAGACCGGCTACCTCGTCGTCGCGGACCTGACCGGCTACACTGAATACCTCTCGCGAAGCGAACTCGAGCATGCGCCGACGATCGCCGGTAACCTCCTCGAGACGATCGTGGGGCGACTGGAACCGCCATTCCGGCTCGCGAAGTTCGAGGGCGATGCCGCCTTCTTCTTCGTCGAGGACGGGCGAGCGGACGGCTCGCTCCTCCTCGATGCCATCGAAGCTTCGTACCTGGCGTTCCGGCGGCGGCTCCGGAGCATCGAGGGCGCCACGACCTGCGACTGCAACGCCTGCAGTCTCGCGCCCCGTCTCGACCTCAAGCTGTTCGTCCACCACGGGTCCTACGTCCACGGCCGCATCGCCGGTCGCGACGAGCTCGCCGGTCCCGACGTCATCCTGGTCCATCGGCTGCTCAAGGGCGCGACGGCCGCCGCGGCCGGCCCGAACGGCTACGCCCTGCTGACACAGGACGCGGTCACCGCCCTCGGGATCGATCCACGTGCCCTCGGACTGATGTGGACCAGGGAGACCATCGAGCACTTCGGCGAGGTGGAGGTGTTCGTCCTGGATCTGGAGGCGCGCTGGCAGTCGGAGACTGGTCGACCGCGGCTGGACGTGTCCATGGATCGGGCGATGATCGATCTGTCCGTCGTCACCCGGGCCGAGCCGGCGATCGTCTGGGCGCATCTCACGTCGCCCTCGCTCCGACCGCTCTGGGAGGGCCCGATCGTCATCGAGGAAACGTCGGCGGGTGCCCGGCGCGGCGTCGGGACCGTCGCGCAGTGCGTGACTGGACGGCTCGCGACGGTCGAGGAGATCGTGGACTGGCAGCCCTATGACCACGTCGGCTGGCGACTCGCCGTGCCGGGCGTCGGGCCGGTCGAAGCGACCGTCGACCTCGATGCGATGGAAGCCGGTACGGGCGTCCGGCTCCGCTGGGCGGTCGGCGGGGTGGCACCGGCCGACCAGGGCACGGTCGCGCTGATCGCACGTGAGAAGCGCGCTGCGCTTGACCGACTGGCGATGGTGCTCAACGCCGGCGACGGAACAGCGGCCGCACAGGAGGTTCCTAAATGATTCGCTACTCATCCGAGGTGACCATCGCACGACCGCCGCACGAGGTCTTTGACGCTCTCCTCGATCCTGCCCGCTACGCGCAGTGGACCGACATGGTCGACATGTCGTTCGACGGCGCGGCTCGGCCCCAGGTCGGGACGCGGGGACAGTTCCGTCTCGCCAAGGGTCCGATCAAGGGGATGCTGGATGTCGAGCTGACCGAGCTCGAACCCGACCGACGCGTCGTCTTCCAGATCACGCATCAAACCCTCGACTGGAGGGCGGTTTCGGTGCTCGAGCCGGCGGGAACCGGGACGCGGCTCACCTACGCCGGCGAGATCCGGCTCCGTGGCTGGCGACGGCTCCTTGAACCGATGGTCGCCGGCGAGGCGCGGCGTGGCGAGGGCGGTGAGGCGCTACGCCTGAAGGAGCTGCTGGAGGGCTCGCTTGATCCGATCCCCACGACGGCATGATGCCGACAGGGTCTCCGACGCGAGCCGCGCTGGGTGTGCTTGACATTCGAGGCACTCCAGGGTTTGCTCCGCGGATGAGGATCGGGGAGCTCGCCCGGCGCGTCGGCACCTCCACAGATACGGTTCGCTTCTACGAGCGGTCCGGTGCGCTGCCGCGCGCCACCCGGCGGGAGAACGACTACCGGGAGTACGGCGAGGCTGACGCTGAGCACCTCCGACTGCTGATCGACCTCCGCCGGCTCGAGATCTCGCTCGAGGACGCCGCGCGGATCGCGTCCTGGTGCCATTCGGGGCATTGCACGGACGCGACCGGCGAGCTGCCGCGACTGATCGCCGGTCGCCGCGCGGAGATCGCGAAACGGATCGCCGGACTTGTCGCGCTCGACATGCGGCTAGCGGGCCTCGAGCGCCATCTCTCGCAACCGCGCCGCACGCTCGCTGTCATCGACGCCCGCGTCGTGTGCTGCGAGGCCGCCGACGCGGTGGTCGGCTCGGCGGAGGGCGCCTGCTCCTGCTGTTCCCCGACTCTCGCGAAGGTCTGACGCCCAGCGGCCTGTCCTCAACCGTGAGCATTCGGTCGACGGAGCTAGGCCTGCCCCACGGGGCTGCCCAGCGGACGTTGGAAGCCACGTTGACAGCCACGTCGGTGATGCTCGACTGCGCAGTCGTCGTCCCGCCTCAACTCAAAGTGGCGCGGAACTTGATCCTCGTGTCCTGGATTCGAATCCCAGCGGGCTCACCATGTTCCCACGCTCAGGATCGGCTCCGGGCAACCTTCGAGGGCGCGTCCCAACCCCGGCTGGATCAGCCGCTCTTGGATGCGCTCAGCACCGCGGCGATCTCCGCCCGCGTCGGCAGGCCTGCCCGGGCGCCCTGGCGGCGCGTCGAGAGGCCGGCCCCCACGATCGCCCAGCGCGTCGCCTCGCGCAGCGGAGCGCCGCGCGCCAGCTCGGCGGCAAGGATGCCGTTGAAGGCATCGCCCGCGCCAGTGGTGTCAAGGGCTTCCAAGGTCAGCGCGGGCAGGCGGTCGATGCCGGCGTCGTCGGCGATGATCACGCCCTCGGAGCCCATCGTCACCAGTACCGGCGCGCGCGTCTCGTAGCGGAGGACGATGGCCGCCGCCTCTGGGTCCGCCTCGCCCGAGAGCGACACGGCCTCCCCGAGGTTGGGCGTGAGGAGCGGACGCGTTCCGGCCAGGCCGGCCGGCAGGGGTCGCGCCGGAGCGGGGTTGACGATGCACGTCAGGCGGTGCTTCGCGGCCCATGTTGCCGCGGCCAGAACGGCCTCGTCGCCGACCTCGAAGCCGATGACGCAGATCGCCCCCGCTCTCGGCGCTTCGATGGCCAGCCCGGCGGTCACTTGCTCGCCGGTCAGCGCTGCGTTCGCCCCGGAGGCTACGGCGATCTGGTTCTCGCCGGCCGCGTCCACCACGATCAGGGCCACGCCGGTGGCCACGCCCGCGAGGCGAACCACGCCGTCCGTGATGAGGCCCTCAGCCCGCAGCCCCGCCAAGGCCTGGCGTCCGGCATCGTCGTCGCCAACGGCGCCCACGAAACGGACCCGAGCGCCGACCCGGGCCGCGGCGACGGCCTGGTTGGCGCTCTTGCCGCCGCCCTGGCGCTCGAACACGCCGCCGGTCACCGTCTGTCCGGGTCTGGGAAGTCGGGCCACCAGCGCGATCAGGTCGATGTTGATCGAACCGACGACGATGACTTCGCCGCGCTCCTGATGCTCCGCCACGGCCGCAATGTACCCGCCCCACGAGTGCGGCGTTCATGCTCGCACCGCCGGGCCCGAGCCGCGGGCCTCCGGTGGCGTGGGACTCCGTGCAGCACGCGCGCCGCGGCCGGGCCGCGGTCCAACCCGAACTGTCGGCCATCTACGAATAGGGGACGCTCGAATCGGCCCTGACCGCACGCTGCTTCCTGCCGCGTCATCCGGCCGTGACACGACGCCCCTACCCTCGTCGTGATGCGCCACCTCCTCGTCGTCCTGTCGCTCGTGATGACCGCCGCCGCCTGCTCGGGCGCCGCCGCCCCCACGGCGACGCCCAACCTGACGTCGACGCCCGCCTCGACGCCGGCTCCGTCCGGAAGCGTCGTGTCCATTCCGACGCCAAGCGAGAGCCCGGCCGTCCGCGGGCAGCCCATCTGGATCGAGCTCACCGGCCAGGCCCCCTCAGCGCGGGAGGATCACACCTGGACGGCGGACCCGGAAGGTGCCTTCGCCTACCTGTTCGGCGGCCGGGCCGGTTCGGAGGTCCTGGCCGACCTGTGGCGCTACGACCTGCGCACCGACGCCTGGACGAGGCTGAGCCCCAGCGGCGACGGTCCAGCGGCCCGCTTCGGCCATGCCGCGGTGTGGTCCGAGGGGATCGGCCTCGTCGTCTGGGCAGGCCAGGCGGGAGGCGCGTTCTTCGACGACCTGTGGGCTTACGACCCGGCCGCGAACACCTGGCGGGCGCTGCCCGCGAGAGGCGCGGTCCCGGCGCCGCGCTACGGATCGTGTGCGGTCGAGCTGGATGGACGAATGTGGATCAGTCACGGCTTCACCGATGCGGGCCGTTTCGCCGATACGCGCGTCTACGAATTCGCCACGGGCGTGTGGACCGACGCGACGCCGGACGGCGAGGTACCCGTCGAGCGCTGCCTCCACGACTGCCTCTGGGCGCCCGACGGCCGGCTCCTGCTGTACGCGGGGCAGACCACCGGCGTGCCCGCGCTCGGTGATCTCTGGGCCTTCGACCCGGCCGCCCGAACCTGGGAGCGACTCCCCATGCCCGAACCTCCGGCCCGCCAGCTCTACGCTCTGGGTGTCAGCGGCGGTGTGGCCTGGGTATTCGGCGGCGCGGGCTCCAAGCGCCAGGTACTCGACGATCTCTGGGCTCTCGACCTGGGCACGCAGACGTGGCGTTCGGTGGACACGACGGGCCCCGGCCCAGCGGCCCGATCCGGGGCCGCGTTCGTCGCCGACTCCGCCCGAGGTCGGCTGCTCCTCTTTGGCGGAAGGACCGACGAGGGCGCGCTGCGCGATCTCTGGCAGCTCACCCTCGTCGGGCAGTAGCGCGGGGTCAGTTCGTCGACGCGGGCTGGGCCGGCGGGACGACGATCCGGTAAGCCGCGAACGATCCGTCTTCAAGGCGGGACATCACGACCACCTCGTCGCCCACCTTCAGATCGGAGAGCTTGGCCGGCTCACCAGCCTTGCGCACCTTCGTTTCGTCGCTGGTCTTGAGCGTGACGGTGCGGTCGTTCTTCTCCTTGACGCTGATCCTGCCGTCGTCGATGGCGCTGATCGTGCCGTGGTCAACAGCCATGGTGACGATGCCCTTGGCCGGCAGGTCCAGGGTGGCCTCGACGTGCACGATGCGCTCAAGTCGCCCGCCGCGTTCAGGGAGACGCGGCCGCGCGTCCGGCCGAGCGGCCCTCGGACCACCCGCTGGACCGGCTCCCGGATCGCGGAAGCCGAGGAGGCCCTGGCCGAGCGCGCCGAGCCGATCGCCCCCGGAGGCGGGCGATGTGTCTGCCGGGGATCCGCCGACGGGTGCCGCGCCGGACGGGTCGTTGGCGAAGACGAGTCCGACGCCCACGGCGCCGAGGGCCACGAGGCAGGATGCCACGAGGGCGATCCGCCATCTGGCGATGTTCTGCACGTTGGAACCTCCACAGTGTCGACGGTCGGGCGGGTCGTCCCGCCTCACGGCTGACCTTCGCTGCCCCCCATCAACGTCGCGACGCTCGGACGTAAGCGTTGAGTAAGGCGGTGCGGCGGATCCGGGCTTCCGCTGGCACGAACGCGTTCTATGACGCGTCCAGCGGACAAGTCGGTCCGCCCCCTGGAGGAGATGGGCCCCAAGCTGCCTGCCACTCGTCCTATGGTCACGACGACGGCCTGCGTGGCTCAAGGGCGGGCGCCATCATCGCGCCGGGGGACGGCAGTGGAGCTTGGGCGCAGTGGGGCCCTGACCTGGCGACTCCAGCGTGCGGGCTTCCCGAGCGCCGACTCCAGCCACCCCGATAGGGCCGAGCCCCCGATGTCGTAGACTCTCCGACGGCCCGCCGGGTATCGCTGCCGACGCGGGCGGCCACGGTCCCGTGCGCTTCGCCCGGGGCGCCCTTCCGCCAAGAACAGACACGGGGATGCTGTGTACCGACTCACCGAGCTTGCCCTCAAGCGTGCCTCCGTCACCTTCCTCATGGCCGCGGCGGTGTTCGTCGCCGGCATCGTGTCGTGGGGCAGTCTGAAGTCGGAGCTGCTGCCCGACATCGACTTTCCCATCATCACGGTGATCACGCCCTACTCCGGCGCCGGCAGCACCGATGTCGCCGAACAGGTGACCAAGCCCGTGGAGCGCACGCTCGCCGGTGCCGCGCGCGTCTCCTCCGTGCGCTCGACGTCGGCGGCCGGCCTCTCCATCGTGGTCGGCAACTTCAGCTACGGCACCGATCTCAAGGCCACCGTCGCCGATGTCCAGGCCAGCCTCCGCTCCGCAGGGCTGCCTTTCGGCGTCTCGCCGCTGGTCACGACCTTCAACATCAACGCCTTCCCGATCCTCTCCTTCACCATCCAGGCGGGCGGCTCGACGGAGGTGGGGGCACTGGTCCGCGACGAGGTCGTGCCCGAGCTGGCCGGCATCCCCGGCGTGGCCAGCGTGGACACCATCGGCGGCGCGCTCGAACGCCTCGAGGTCACCCTGGACCCGGTGAAGCTCGCCGCCGCGGGCATCGGCGTGCAGCAGGTCAGCGGGGTGCTGCAGGCCAACGACCTGACCGCACCCTCGGGCACCATCGTCAACGGCGACGCCACGCTGCCCGTGACCACCACGCATCGCTTCCGGACCGTCGACGAGATCCGCGCCCTCACCGTCGGCTTCCGGCCCACGCCGCCGACGCAACCGGGCGCGCAGCCCGCGCCGCGGGTGGCCGTCACCATCGCCGACCTGGGCACGGTGGCCTTCGGGCCTGACCCGGCCGCGGGCATCTCCCGCACGGATGGGCAGTCGTCCGTGGCGCTCTCGGTGGTCAAGGCCGGTAACGCCAACACCGTGGACGTCACCAAGGCGATCGAGGCCAGGATGGACGGGCTGGCCCGGCGGCTTGGCCTGACCGTCGTTTACGCCTTCCGCAGCGCCGATTTCATCGAGCAGTCGATCGATGGGCTTGTGCGCGAAGGCGGGCTGGGCGCAGCGTTCGCGGTCTTCATCATCTTCATGTTCCTGCTCAACGTGCGGAGCACGCTGGTGGCTGCCATCAGCATCCCCATGAGCGTGATGGCCGCGCTGCTGTTGATGCTGGTGGGCGGGGTGAGCTTGAACATCATGACCCTGGGCGGCCTGGCCGTGGCCGTCGGCCGGGTCGTCGACGACGCCATCGTCGTGCTCGAGAACATCTTCCGCCACCATCGTGCCAACCGCGAGCCGATCGGCCAGGCCGTCATCAACGGCACTCGGGAGGTGTCGGTCGCCATCACCAGCTCGACCATCACCACGGTCGCCGTCTTCCTGCCCATCGGCTTCGTGGGCGGCCTGGTCACGCAGTTCTTCCTGCCCTTCAGCCTGACCGTCACCTTCGCCCTGCTGGCCTCATTGATCGTGGCCCTGACCGTGGTGCCGGTGCTGGCCTACTTCCTTGTGCCGCGCGTCAAGCACGCTCCGGGCGCCGGCGAGGTCGGCGCCAAAGACACCTATGTGCAGCGCACCTACACGCCGCTGCTGCGCCTGGCGCTGCGCTTCCGGTGGCCGACATTAGGCATCGCGGCCGCCCTCTTCGCCGCGTCCATGGCCCTCGTGCCGCTCATCCCAACGGCCTTCCTCAACGCCGGATCGGACACCATCCTGGCGGTCACCATCGCCCCGCCCGCCGGCACCACCGCGGCGGCCACCCTGGCGCGCGCCGTGGAGGCCGAGAAACTCATCGATGCGGACCCGAGCGTCGTCACCTACCACACCTCGGTGGCCGGTGAGGGCGACACCGGCTTCTCGACGATCCAGGCCTCGTTCTTCGGGCGAAGCGCCAACTCGGCCACCGTCCTGGCCACGCTGGTGGACACGGTGGATCTCGACCAGGCCACCAGGGTTCTGTTGACCGAGCTCGCGCCGATCGGCCGCGATGGCTACAGCGTTAGCGTCGGGCAGATCACCAACGGCGGCAGCGGCCTCCAGATCGTCGTTTCGAGCGATGACGCGGCGGCCCTGCACGCCGCCACCGACGCCATCACTGCGGCCGTGAAGGCGATCCCCGATATCGTCAACGTGGGCAACGACCTGGCCGCGGAGACGCCCGAGCTGCAGATCCGGGTGGACCCCAACAAGGCCCTGGCGCTGGGCCTCAGCACCGACCAGGTTTCGCGCCTGGTTCGCGGCGTGCTCGCCGGACAGACCGCCATCCACGCCGTGCTCGACGGCCGACCCGGCACGACGCCCGTTTTCGTGCGCGTGGACCCGTCCGCGCTCGGCGACCCTCAGGCCCTCCTGCCCCTGCTCCAGGGGGCCGCCACGATCGAGACCGTGCAGGCGCAAGCCAGCATCACCCGGGTGGACCAGAACCCGTCGGCCACGATCAGCGGAGAGATCCTCGCCAAGGACACCGGTGGTACATCGATCGCGGTCAAGAAGGCCATCGATGCACTCGGCTTACCCAGCACCGTCAGTGTCGAGCTGACCGGCATCACCCAGCAGCAGACCGAGGGCTTCAGCGGACTGCTCTTCGCCATGGTCATCTCCATCTTCGTCGTCTACATCGTCATGGTCATCGTCTTCGGCAGCCTGCTGGACCCGTTCATCATCCTGTTCAGCCTGCCCCTGGCCACCATCGGCGCCTTCGTCGGCCTGCTGCTGACCGGTCGGGCTCTGGGCATCAGCTCGCTCATCGGCATGCTCATGCTCATCGGCATCGTGGTCACCAACGCCATCGTCTTCGTCGACCTTGTCGGCCAGATGCGCCGCAAGGGCTACTCGATCGAGCACGCGCTGGTGCATGCCGGCCGAACCCGCGTGCGGCCCATCCTGATGACCGCTCTGGCCACCATCCTGGCGCTCATCCCGCTGGCGCTCGGACTCAACCAGGGCAGCATCATCGCCGCCGAGCTGGGCACGGTCGTCATCGGCGGCCTCTTCACTTCGACATTGCTGACACTGGTGGTGGTCCCCGTCGTCTATTCGCTGGTGCACGGTGGCCAGGAGCGCGTCGCCCGCCGCCTGCGGCGCACGACGATGGAAGAGGCATCCCCCGAGCCGTCACCGACAGCGCCCACGGAGACGCCCTCGGCGTGATCTCGGACGAGCGGCCCGCGGTCCTGCTCATTCCGGGGTTTCTCGGCTCGCCACCGATGTACGGGCGCATGGCGTCCCGCCTCCTTGCACGCGGTGCCGCCGGCGTGACCGTGGCGCCCATCTGGACGCCCGACTGGCTGCTCTCGGTGGCCGTTGGCTTCGGGCCGCTGACGCGCCGCACCGGCCGCGCCGTGCTGGATGCGTACCGGCGTGCGGGCGGACGACCCCTGCTGGTGATCGGGCACTCGTCCGGCGGCGTGCTGGCGCGCCTGGCCACCTCGCCGCAGCCGTACCGCGGCCGTCAGGCCGGGGTCGCCGAAACGTATGGAGCGCTGGTGACGCTGGGTACGCCGCACCTTCTTAGGGAGGCCGCGCGACGCCCGTTTCGCGCCGCACACGAGGCCTGTCGTTACCTCGACCAGACCATCCCCGGGGCCTGGTTCGCTCCCCGCACCGCCTACGTGGCAGTCGGCTCGCGTTGTGTCGAGGGGGCGCTGCGGGAGGAGCCCGACCTCCGTCGACGCACGCTTGGCCATGTCTATGCGCTGCTCGCTGGCGATGCCGCCCGCGACGGCTGGGGCGATGGCCTCATCCTCGAGGCGGCCACACACTTGGACGGCGCCCGAAACGTGAGCCTGGAGCGGATCAGCCACGGCCCTGGGCTGTCCGTACCCTGGTACGGGTCGGACGAGGGGCTCGATGGCTGGTGGGACATCGCGCTCGAGGCCTGGCATGGGGCACTTCGGGCGCGCTCGAGGATGGCCGCCGAGACCCGATGATGGCGCGCGCCAGGGTCCGGACACGCGCCCGCCTGATATCCTCGCCCAGAGGCGCGGGTACCGCGTCGAGCGGGTCCAGATGGAGGCGTTTCGATGATCCCGTGGGTACAGGTCTTCTTCTTCCTGCACATCGGTGCGGCGATCGTCGCCTTCGGGCCGACCTTCATCTTCCCCCTGATCGGGGGCATGGGCGGCAAGGAGCCGGTCCACGTGAACTTCGCGACAAGGGTCTCGGCGGCTATCGAGCGGCGAGTGGTGATCCCCGTCGCACTGACCATGCCGCTGAGCGGCATCGCCTTGATCTGGACACTTCCCGTTGACGTCCTGGCCCCGACCTCGCGGTGGCTGCTGATCGGCATCGCCGTCTACGTCTTCGCCATCGCCTTCGTGTTCCTGGTCCAGGATCCCCGCATCCACAAGGTCATCGAGATGACCTCGCGGCCGCCCGGTCCCCCTGCCGGCGACCCGCTCGCCGGGGCACCGCCCGTCGGTGGCCCGCCCCCGGCCGGTGGCCCGCCTCCGGCCTTGATGGCAGCGGTCAAGAAGGTGCAGCAGGGCGGCGCGACCCTGGGAATCTCGCTCATCATCATCTTCTCGATGATGATCTTCAAGCCGGGCTTCTGATCGCGACGCGGACGGATTCGGCGTAGGCCGGGTCTCAGAACCAGCCCTGATGCGCGCGAGTCGAGTCCGTCGTGCGCGGTGGGCTGCCTACGTGGCCGCCACCGCGGGGCTCATCGCTCTCGTCACGATCACGCTCTTCTTCACTGTCGGGCAGCCGTTCGGCACGCTCAACGATATCTCGCTCCTCGTGATGACTCTTGCTCTCGCCCCGATCATGGTCGGCTTCTACGAGCTGGGCGGTCGGACCCCGATCGGGCTGGCGCGGGTCTCGCTCGCGGGCGGTATCGCCGGCGTGCTCATCTACGCGATCGTCCAGGCGGCGATGATCGGTCGCATCGTGGCCTTCCAGTACGATCAGGCTGCCACGGGCTGGTTCTCGGTCGAGGCCATCTTCGTCATCGTCATCGGGGCATGGCTGGCGGGAGCTAACGTGCTGGCAGGGCCCTGGCTGCCGCCCCCCCTGCGCTGGCTGGGGACCGTCTCCGGGATCGGCTTCATCGTCTTTGGGGTCGGATTGTTGCTCGGCGGGGTCGCTCACCCGTTCACCTACCTGGGCGGCGTCGGGTACCAGTTCTTGTTCCCCCTCTGGGCATACTTACTCGGCAGAGCCTTGCGGAGATCGGGGCCGCAACCTTCCAGCTGATCGCGGTTCACCGAACCACACGCTGCGTCTGGCTGGACAGAACCCTCCTCCATGCGTATGCTCGAGGCGACGAGTCCCGTGTGGACCGCGATCCGGTCTGCGCAAAACCTTGAGGTTTCCGATGTTTCGACCAACCCGACGCATCATGGTCGTCATGGGCATGGTGGCAGCGCTTGCCTTGCCGGCCGGGGTCAGCGCGACCCACTCGTGGGGCGGCTACCACTGGGCGCGCACGGCGAACCCATTCACGCTCAAGCTTGGCGACAACGTCTCGACGGCATGGGACGCGTTCCTGGCCACGACATCGTCGGACTGGAGCCAATCCACCGTCCTCGACACGTCGATCGTTGCGAGCGGCGGGAAGCCGCGCAACTGCCGACCGACCGCCGGTCGCGTCGAGGTCTGCAATGCCAGCTACGGCAACACCGGGTGGCTGGGCGTGGCCCAGATCTGGATCACCGGCGGCACGCACATCACGCAGGGAACGGTCAAGGTCAACGACACCTACTTCAACACCGCGACCTATAACACGTCCGCCTGGCGAAACTTTGTGATGTGCCAGGAGGTCGGGCACACCCTCGGACTCGACCACCAGGACACGAACTTCACCGATCCGAACCTCGGCACGTGCATGGACTACACCAATGACCCAAGCACGAACCAGCACCCCAATGCGCACGACTACGACGAGTTGGGCATCATCTACGCTCACCTGGACGCGACCACCACGATCAACCCGTCGACCAAGTCCGCCGGCGCCGGAACGGGCGCCGGGAGCGGCTGGGGTCGAGAGGTTTCCACCGCCCACGGCGGGCGCACGTCCATCTTCGTCGCTGAAGACGGCAACGGACAGGCAACGATCACGTTCGTGATCTGGTCGAGGTAGCGAACTCCCGAACAGCGGTGACGCCTCGTCGGCCGCACGGCCAGCGGGATGCCTCCCATCTCCGTGACGTTCTCGACCAGACGCCGCGTTTGACCGAACCGGCGATGCTGGGCTAGAGTATCTCGCGGGGTGGAGCAGCGGCAGCTCGTCGGGCTCATAACCCGAAGGTCGGCGGTTCGAATCCGTCCCCCGCAACCAACACCGAATATCGACCATACGACCCTTGCGCCCGCCCGCAAGGGTCGTTTCCTGCCAGCGCGCGGTGCACAATGCACGGCGTGAGTTCGACGTTGCCAGCCCCCGACGCCGCGGGACCGGGCGTCCTGACCTTCCTCATCGCCGACATCCGCGGCTACACCGCCTTCACCCGCGCTCGCGGCGACGAAGCCGCCGCGCGGCTCGCGGCGGCCTTTGCGGAGCTGGCACGCGAAGGCGTCGAGGCCCGTGGCGGGACGGTCATCGAGCTGCGCGGCGACGAGGCGCTGGCCACCTTCGTCTCGCCGCGCCAGGCCCTGCGCGCCGCAGTCGAGCTACAGGTCACCTTCGCCGATGAAGCGGCGCGCCATGCCGATCTGCCCCTCCATGTCGGCATCGGGCTGGACCTCGGCGAGGCCGTGCCCGTCGAGGGCGGCTATCGCGGCGCGGCCCTGAACATCGCCGCTCGCCTGTGTGCCAACGCGAA
>Ga0315281_10003029_pt1 | contig 24754 bp, 22 predicted proteins | sample YL17G07_0_MG_FD_204540 | JGI IMG/M metagenome (GOLD analysis project Ga0315281, IMG submission 204540) | Sediment microbial communities from Yellowstone Lake, YNP, Wyoming, USA - YL17G07_0 | ecosystem: Environmental > Aquatic > Freshwater > Lake > Sediment | place: USA: Wyoming | collected... | reverse complement strand
CCTTTGTTAATGCTTATCGTAAAACAGCGAGACCGTTTGTGTGGAGAAAGAGGGAAGTACGGGGATCACAATTGAGAAATACTATCGCTAATTTACGCAATTAAGCAGTAGTAATGGGATACGCAAGTTTGCTCAATGCAGACATAAAGGAAGACGGTCCATTAAGGGAGTACATTCAAAATATATTGAGTTCATCGCAAATAGCGGCGAATTTAACCCAGGACCTCCTTGCCTTCAGCAGGGAAAAGACCGTCAATAAGCAGCCGATAAACCTGAGTAAAATTCTAGAAGAGTTTGGAGGTATTCTGTCGAATCTTATTGGAGAAGATATTAAACTCAAGATGATGCTTACCGATAAGGATTGCATCGTAAAAGCCGACGATAATCAGATGAAGCATGTTTTAATGAACCTTGCGACAAACGCAAGGGACGCCATGTCCAACGGCGGAGAATTGTATATATGCCTGGATAGTATAGAAATTGACAAAACATTTATACAAGCGCACGGTTACGGGGAAGCGGGGAAATATGCCCTTATATCGATCGCCGACACCGGTGTCGGCATGGACGAAGATACAAGATTACGGATATTTGAACCGTTCTTTACAACAAAGGAGGTGGGAAGAGGCACAGGGCTTGGGCTTTCAATTGTGTATGGAATAATAAAAGATTATGATGGCTACATAGACGTTTCCAGTGAACCTGGTGATGGCGCAACCTTCAGGATATATCTGCCGCTCGTGGTATCAGAATCCGAGCAGACAAAACAAGAAACACCTGCCGCTTCACAAAAAGATTATAGAGGTACCATATTGCTGGCAGAGGACAAATCAGCGGTAAGAAAAGTTATGAAAACCGTATTTGAACGGGCTGATTACAAGGTTATAGAGGCCGGAGATGGAGATGAAGCGCTGGATAAATTCGCACAGAACAAAGACGTTATTAATTTATTGGTCTTTGATTTAATAATGCCTAAGAGAAATGGTAAAGAGGTTTATGATATTATAAGGAAGATGAGACCTGACATAAAAGTCCTTTTTGTAAGCGGTTATGGTGAAGAAGTTATCAGCAAAACAGGCATCAGCAAGGAAGGGTTAAACTTTATTCGAAAACCCATTTCCGCAACCGGGCTTATAGAAAAAGTCAGGTGCATTATGGATAGGTAACAATGTAGTTTTTTGAAAAAACAACCCCGGAGAGGTGAAATATAAATAGCTAAAACGCCTAATACGATAAAGCTCCAGAGGAGCGATATATTGTTTACGCACCTTATATGCCGCTCCTCCGGAGCTTAACCGTGGTGTAGATGCTCTTTCTATTAACATACCGCTCCTCACGGAGCTTTTCAGGGTTTTTTAAAAAACCAAAGTGTTACGAAATTCCTATACGGCAGGTTAGCGCCTTTTGTTGGACTGGTTATTCCCCACTTCGTTTCCCCGAGATAACAATGTTGCTGAAAAGTATGAAAAATATGAACACAGATAAAGTCACTGTGTCCGGCCTTATTCAGTGGGCAAGTGCGGTATTAAACAATCACCACATTGACACCCCGCGCCTTGATGCTGAGATTCTTCTATCCCACATCCTGGGCTGTGAACGCATTGCCCTCTATACACACCCATCCAAACCCTTGAAAGACGATATTATTGCGCAGTATGAATCCGTTATTCAGAGGCGCGCACAGAGGTTCCCCTTGCAGTACATCACGAACCGGGCGGAATTTATGTCGCTCGATTTTTACGTAGACGAGCGGGTGTTAATACCGCGACCGGAAACGGAAGTGCTGGTGGAGGCCGTTATTCAAAGGGCGCAAACCTTATCGGAAATCCGTGAGATCGTTATTATCGACATTGGAACGGGCAGCGGCAACATTGCAGTATCCCTCGCAAAGCAACTGGAAAATGTCAGGATATTCGCCATAGATATCAGTTCCGACGCCCTCGCCGTTGCAAAAATCAATGCCCAAAAGCATCAAGTGTCAAACAAGATAACCTTTCTTTGCGGCGACGCCTTCAGGTCGCTTGAGGATCTGGGAACCGTCGTGCAAGCGCATTTCATTGTATCGAATCCCCCCTATGTGGCAAACGCTGAATTCCCTTTATTGCAGGAAGAGGTAAGAGATTTTGAACCTTATATGGCGTTAGTCAGCGGGCGGGACGGCCTGCAAGCATTTAAGCACATTATCTCTGAAGTTAATACCTGGCTTAAACCAGGGGGATTCATTGCCTTCGAGGTTGGAGAAAAACAGGCGCGGAGAGTATCTCGATTACTACAAAATACCGGTCGTTTTAGTCATATTGAATTTTTACTGGATTATCAACAAATACCCCGCATAGTCGTAGCTCAAATGGAGGAATATTGTGGAAAAAATTGTTATTGAGGGAGAACGTCGTCTTGAAGGTAAAACACGCATCAACGGGGCAAAAAATGCCGCATTGCCCATCATGGCCGCTTGTATTTTACTGAATGGTACGTCCCGCATAAAGGGAGTGCCGAACATTGTTGACATCCAGACCCAATCGGAAATCTTACAGAAACTTGGCGGCAAAATAAAGAGACTCGACGACGGTACCCTCGAAATCACCTTCCTGGACGGTGAAAATGACGACTCATTCATCGCTCCGTACGAGCTTGTCAGCAAAATGCGGGCGTCAATATGCGTGCTGGGGCCGTTGCTGAGTAAAAGACGCAAGGCAAAGGTTTCGTATCCGGGCGGGTGCGTAATTGGTCAACGTCCCGTTGATCTGCACATAAAAGGGCTTGAAGCGCTTGGCGCACGGATAGAAACGACGGAAGGATACATAAACGCTACTGCGGACGCACTGAAAGGCTGCAACGTTTCTTTCTCCGGGAAAACCGTGCTGGGAACCTGTAACGTTATGTCCGCGGCAGTGCTGGCGGAAGGAACGACCACGATTGATTATGCGGCCTGTGAACCGGAGGTGCAAGACCTTGCCCACTTTCTCAACAAGGCAGGCGCTAAAATTTCCGGCATTGGTGAAAGCAAGCTGACTATTGAAGGTGTATGCCAGTTGCACGGCATTGATTACGAGATTATCCCGGATAGAATCGAGGCGGGGACGTTCATGATCGCGAGTGCCATCACCAGAGGCGACGTCGCCCTGGAGAACGTCCGGGCAGACCATTTAAGCTCCGTGATTGAAAAACTAAAAGAGATTGGCACGGAGGTAATTATCACCGGAAACGAAATACGGGTGAAAGGGCATGGTTCATACCGTACCACAGATATTACAACATTGCCGTATCCGGGCATGCCAACCGATATGCAGGCACAGTTTATGGCCTTGCTATGCACCGTAGAGGGTAAAAGCATCATAACCGAAAAGATATTTCCCGACAGATTCATGCATGCGGCAGAACTGCGAAGAATGGGTGCCGACATTCGCATCGAAGGGACAAGCGCAATCGTTACAGGGACACCGCTTTTATCAGGTACCAACGTCATGGTTTCAGACCTACGCGCGGGCGCAGGGCTAGTGCTTGCAGGCCTGGTGGCAAAAGGGGCAACGCATATCCACCGCATCTATCACCTTGACCGTGGATACGAACGGCTGGAAGAACGGCTCTCTGCGCTGGGGGCGACCATTAAACGTATCGAAGAATAAGGATATGCTCGCCTTGTCATACGAAATTGTTCGTATGCCCGCCAGCGGGGGCATGAGTATTCCGCCGCATTTCAGATTACCACGTGGTTTACTCTTCTACCAGCGTGGAAGGTTCGTCAATCCCGAGCATTCGGTCGATATCTTTATGCATGGAGTTCATATCTTTTTTAAAGGTATCGTTATGTTTCTTACCGTGATAGGTGTCCGAGGTGGAACACCCTGCGAAGCAGAAAAGAGCCGTGCATATAAATGGAAGGACGATGACGACTGGAAGTGTCTTTGGTAAATATTTCATACTTAATATTCTCTCCTTTGCCTTGAAGATGGTATTTTCATGATGCGCCGATACTTCGTGACGGTTCTGCGGGCAATGTCTATCCCGTGTACATGTAATTTGTCTGCAACCTCTTCGTCGCTCAGTGGATTTGATTTGTTTTCTTTTGTAATGATGTCGGCAAGTTTCTGTCTGATGGCTTCCCACGACTCCATAGACCCATCAACGTTTTGAAAACCTCCGGTAAAGAAAAACTTCATTTCAAATATTCCCTGTGGTGTTTGTATGTATTTGTGGGCAATAGCGCGGCTTACCGTTGAGACGTGAACACCGACGATGTCGGCGACGTCCTGCATTTTCAGCGTGCGAAGTTTGTGTATGCCTTCGTTCAGAAACTCTTCCTGCAAGGCCACGATGTTACAGGCTACCTTGTAAAGAGTGTTTCGCCTCTGTTCGATTGCGTCAATAAGCCATTTCGCGGATTCTAGTTTCTTTTGTATGTACTGGCGCGTCGGATTATCACCGCCATTTTCGGTAAGGAATTTTTTGTAAAAGGGGCTGATGTACAAATGCGGGAGGTTTGCATTGTCGATAAAATACACCTCGTATTTCCCGTCGATGTATTCGACTTTTATCTCAGGAATGATGTACGAAATGGTTTCGTCGCAAAACAGGTATCCGGGTTTTGGATTGAGCGTGCGGATGAAGTCTACCAACTTCTTTATCGTATCCAGGCTTTGTCCCGTTTTTCTTGCTACAATGGGGAACTTCTTCATTTCGATGTCTTCAAGATGGTTGAGAAGTAGTTCTCTGGTAAGCTGATAGTTTTGGTCCCGCTTGTCCAGTTGCAGCAGCAGGCACTCCTGGAGATTCCTGGCGCCGACTCCCGGCGGCTCCAATGCCTGTACGACCTTTAGCGCGTCTTTTACCTCTTCAAGCGAAAGTGGCTTTTCCAGGGATTGAACAACTTCTTCCAGAGGGCAGGCCAGATAGCCCGTTTTATCTATCGAATAAACGATATTTTCACAGGCCTCCATAAAATGGGGTTTGACTTCAATAAGCGATAGCTGTCCCATAAGGTAATCATGCAGGGACATGGGCTTGGCCGCCGTATTTTCCAATGCCTCTTGCTTTTGGTCGCGTTCCTCAGAGAATGAGCTGCGACGCACGGTGGTTTGCGAATAATAATCGCGCCAGTCTTCAGCCATTTCACCCAGCTTGTCGAACTCATCCTTTTTTTCCGTATCTTCATCGGACGCCGTCTGGCTATTATCATCCTCTTTGGGATTCTCGTCCTTCTTTTCCTCAAGCACCTCTTCGAGCACCGGGTTATCTACAAGTTCTTGCTGTACGTGCTCAACAAGTGCAAGCAATGGCAATTGAAGGATTTCTATTGATTGTATGATTTGGGGAGACAGCTTTAATTTCTGCTGAAGCTGCGGTAATAAAGACGACTGCATTTTCATGTAACGTCACCTTCCCTACGTAAAAACCAGTAACACTTCACTGCCAAGGGCGCTGAATACACGCAAAAGACTACAGAGAGCCGTTTAAACAGCTTACATGGTTTAAGCTGCTTATGTACCACGAGATACTGCTTACTGCTACAAAAACTGAAACTACAAATGTCCCATTTCATTTCTGCCTGAGATGGCGTCCGCTATTATTGTGGTATTTGCATATTCGAGATAGCTTCCCGATGGAAGACCACGGGCAAGCCTGGTAACCCTCACCCCAAATGAACCTAATTGCTTATGGATGTATAAAGCGGTTGCGTCCCCTTCCATGTTCATGTTTGTGGCAAGGATAACCTCTTTTGCCGGTATTTCCCTTACCCGCTGCAGGAGTTTCTCAATGGTCAGCGACTCCGGTGTCATGTCCTCTAGCGGGGATATATGACCACGCAACACGTGATACAGGCCGTGATATTTACCCGTTTTTTCTATGATTAAGAGATCGGCGATCTGTTCCACCACACAGATAGTAGCATGATCCCGCTCCGTGCTGCGGCAGATGTGACAGGGGTCTTCCTCAGACACGTTGAAACAGGTAGAACATGCTTTGATAAACTTCTTTACATCGCGAATGGCATAAGCAAGCTGCATGGCCTCGTCAGGAGGCTGCTTCAGGACGTGGCACGCCAGCCGCTCCGCCGTCTTCTGTCCAATGCCCGGCATCTTCCCGAATTCATCAATAAGCTTTATCATGGATGGCGGATAGGCGTTCAAAACAGGAGACCCCGACAAATCTTGTTAATGATATTCACCGCTACATTCCGCCTCCAAACATTCCTTGAAGGCCGGGAACGTTTAATCCACCGGTGATCTTACCCATCTCACTTTGATATAATTCCTGCGATTTTTTCATTGCCTGAGAAACGGCCGACAAAATAAGGTCTTCCAGCATCTGGACGTCCTTCGGATCTACCACTTCAGGGTCAATTTTAATAGAGAGAATTTCCTGCTTTCCATTCATGTGAACCGTGACCATACCGCCGCCGGAACTTGCCTCAACAACGCGGTCTTTCAAGTCGTTTTGAACGTCTTCCATCTGCTTTTGCATCTTTTGGGCCTGCTTTTGGGCTTGTTTCATCATTTCTGCAATATTGCCTAAACCCTTCATTGCACTGTTCTCCTCTATTTGTTTACCCTAACAATATGACCGTTAAACATTTCTAACGTCCGTTTTACCGATGGTTCAGAGACTTCAGCGTTGATCGCTTTTGGCGCGGAGGAAACGGCATCCGGCGTTTCTTCTGACTTTCGAACCTCTCCATTCCGTGACAGCGCAAATTTACACCTTATATTGCCTTGCGCCACCTCTCCGACGCACTCTTCTACGATTTTTTTCTCTTCCGGCTGATTGAGCCTTTCCTTGTGAAAGGCACAATTTGCGGGGAACTCCACCGTAACTTCACCATCCTTGAATCCGGAGAATCTGCCCTCCCGCAGAAGTGACCAGGTGGATTTTTTCTTGTTCTTTACGATGAGAAGAATCTTCTCCCACGTGCCGCCGTCAATTATCGCCTGTTTTTCACTCGTACCGCCGCTTTCCTGGATTTTGTGCATCTCCACCGGAGGCTCGCATATTTGAAAAGGAACGGCTTCTTTTTCTTTTTGAGGCGGGACTTCCTTGCTGCGAACCATTGAACCGTTGTCCATTGCCGCAAGTTTATTTTCCAGAGCCGCAATACTTTCCGCAATCTCGCTAAGTGAGCCGATTGATTCCATTCTACAGAGCTTTATTATTGCGGTTTCAAGCATAATACGCTGGAGAAGGGAATCGGTCGTTCGCGCACGGGTGTCTGAAAGGACTTGAACCATGTAAAGCAAGGTATCGCAGGTAAATGATTTTCCATACCGTTGCACAAGAGAGGCGTTAAGCGTTGTCCATTCCACGTCCTTGCCGCAGGAAGACAACACCAGAAGATCCCTTACCCCGGTAAGCAACTGATCGATGAATTCACCACAGGTTTTTCCTTCAGACAGCACGTCATTCACAATCTTCAGAGCGGAAGCCGCATCGTTTTGTAAAAAGGCCTCGAAGAGTCCCAGTATCTTGTCTTCTTCAATGCAGCCCAGGACAAAGTTAACGTCTTCCAGCGTTATCTTGGTTTTACAGAAGGCAATAAGCTGGTCAAGCACCGATTGTGAATCGCGCAATCCACCTCGCGCGTATCGCGCAATGGCGTGAAGGACTGACGAGTCAATCTGCACACCCTCGGTATTGCAAATATCCGACAGCCTTTTTTCGATATCCAGTAGTGAAATATTCTTGAAGTCGAACCGTTGACACCGTGACTGCACTGTTTCCGGCAGTTTGCTGGCCGCCGTTGTCGCAAAAAGAAATTTCACGTGGGGCGGCGGCTCTTCAAGAGTCTTTAAAAGAGCATTAAAGGCCTCACGCGTCAGCATGTGAACTTCGTCGATGATGTAAATTTTGTATCGCGCCCGCGATGCGGCATAGCCGACGTTTTGCCTGATATTGCGCACCTCATCAATGCCTCGATTGGATGCACCGTCTATTTCCAGGACGTCGATATCCGTCCCATCTGAGATGCGCCTGCAGATGTCGCAGACGTTGCAAGGCGTCTCTGTAGGGCCGTGTTGGCAGTTCAGTGCCTTTGATAAAATCCGTGCCATGGACGTCTTTCCTACCCCGCGCGGACCTGCCAACAAATAGGCGTGGGCAACCCTGTTTGTCCTGATTGCGTTTCTGAGGGTTGTCACAATGGGGACTTGCCCGACGATATCCTCAAAAGTTTGAGGACGGTACCTGCGTGCTAAAACGACATACGACATAAGCGGACATCCTGTAACGATAAATTACGGCAACGGAACTAAATGTTTTATAAATATTTTATCATTTCCAGATGCTCGATACCGGATGCTAGATTCTCGTATGTAAATTGCCGGCGTCTTGTATCGGGTATCCGGCATCGAGTATCTTTTTAATCTGTCTGAGGCTTTGCCTTTTAGCTTATTATACTCCGTTCTGTGAGTTATGGCAATATACTTCTCCACTTTTCATAAAACGGCCGTGCACCTTTCGTCGTTCACCTTCCTATTAATATATCCACGCTGTAAGCTCAGGCCAGGCATACTCACGGCACATAAGGCAAATGCTTATGGCTGCTTGCTTCCGCATCTGACCAGGTTTGCAACGCGCTTATTGCATGAGACCCAACCGTCAACACCACTCACATGGATAAAATCAATAGTTAGAGAGCCCTCCGAAAGGCGATCGACCCTGCTGTAGCGGGTTGCAGGTTACAGGGTACCGCTAGCTCCCCATCTAGCACGGCCTTTTATTTAAACTGGCGGAGAGGGCGGGAGTCGAACCCGCGATACCGATTTTGTCGGTATACGCGCTTTCCAAGCGCGCTCATTCGGCCTCTCTGACACCTCTCCGTTAAATTAGGCCTTCAATAACAACAACTTCCTATCATTTACACGTAGGAATACGGTGCGCCGTGTTCCTGCTTTGAAATTCCAAACATCAATTATAGCAAAAAACAAAGGAAAAATCTCTTGCTGATTCAAGTTTTCATCTTGAGAAATAACTGGCGGAGAGGGTGGGATTCGAACCCACGTCCCGCTGTTAAGCGAGAAACGGTTTTCGAGACCGTCCCGATCAACCACTCTGGCACCTCTCCCGCCTCAAATCAGGTTTCAGCAACTTTTTGTATTCACACGTAAGGGACACGGTATCCGTATTCCTATGACTTTTTACAGAAACTGGTATCTACCGTTTATCGCTTTTCACTTCGTCCGACAGTTTTGGAGGAAGAAATTTTGTAGCAAATGCCTGCACTCTTCGGCAAGGATATTTGGTATAACGTTCAGGCGATGGTTAAACCGGGGTTCCTGAACCAGGTTCATTACGGAAGCACACGCCCCGGCCTTTTTATCCACGGCGCCATAAACAAGGGTGTCTATCCTCGATTGCACCAACGCCCCCGCGCACATAGCGCAAGGTTCCAGGGTAACGTAAAGAGTTGTTCCCGTCAACCGCCAATTTTCCAGATAGGCGGCAGCCTGAGTTATGGCAATCATCTCCGCGTGGGCTGTTGGGTCTTTCAAAAGTTCCCGCTGGTTATGCGCACGGGCTATAACGCGACCCTCAAAAACGATGATAGCCCCGACCGGCACGTCATCCTTCTCTTCAGCCTTTTTCGCCTCAACGATGGCCTGCCGCATAAAAAATTCGTGATTAATCGCATCTTCCATAACCAGATAGAGCAAAAAGGCAGGGGACGTCTATTCCCCTGCCTTTCTCATGTCTCCACAACACCTTTATCATGCGTGTGTCTTTTATATCAGGTAACGTAGCCCTCTTCCCACCAACATCATCATCCCGGAAACGCTGCTAACCCTTGTTTTAAAAAACGCGCCCAGGAGGATTTGAACCTCCAACCTCCGGATTCGTAGTCCGTGACTCTATCCAATTGAGCTATGGGCGCTGAAACTATAATAGCTTTAATTTAAACAACTTAGACACCAAACAATCATGCCGGTGCTACATTTCATCAATATTCTGACGTTAAACGCAGTATATAATTACGAAAAACCTTAGATGGGATATTTAATCAAAATTCTCCAAAGAAAGCAAGCAATATGAAAGACAAACTTACCCAGAGCAGTATTATTACCGTGATTAAGACGTTTTTGTTCTTCCGGGCAAGTGCGGAACTAGTGCAGTGTGGAACTTTGATCCGCGTGGGTAACCGGCACGGATTTATAATCCTTAATTGAAATATTAAAAATACTTGCAATCCCCTTCTTTTATTGCTTTAGTATTATTCATTAGAGGAAAATAGTTTTCTGTCATTGAGTTGCTTTCTAGACCTATTTCATACCATCCGAACTGTTACGACAAATGTAACTTCGAAGAAGTATTCACAATCTGGAATAAGGTGAAGCATGACTTCCGAAGGGAACCTTACAGATGAAAACAAGAGGAAGATATCCGTCCTGAAGGGGATTCCTTTTTTTCAGCCATTTACCGAAGAGGAATTGGCGCTCCTGATACAAGAAAGCCTTTGGATGAAATGTAGTTCCGGCGATAAGATATTCAGTGAGGGCGATGCGGACTGCGCTTTTTACGTAGTCCTTGTGGGAAGTGTTAATGTCAGAAAAAGGGGGGCGGGCATTTTCAATCTCTGTACGCTTGGGAGGGGAGATTGTTTTGGTGAGATGTCCGTAATAACCGGTGAGCCACGGAGTGCGGAGATTGTTGCGAATCAGGATACGTACCTATTACGAATAGATGGCAAGGCGCTGAATACCGAGCGTGACCAGATGTTCTTTAAATCAATACAATTGAAATTCTACAAAATATTTTCCAGGATACTATCGTCCCGGTTGGAAATGGCCAACAAACAACTCGTTCAAGGGGATTGGAGCAAATGGCGGTAACTAATTCGATACGATAGAACACGTCACACAAGCAAGGGTTTTTCGATAGATATTTACCTCTGATAGCAGTAGGGGACGATTTTGCCCTCCCCCGATATCCCGCCGGTTCAGACTTGTAATCTTGTACGGATTTATCCGTGCTAATTCGTGCAAAGCCGTGTTCATTTGTGGCCGGGTTTGCATTGTGATGAATCTGTAAAACACAAGGAGTGATGAACGCTATGAACTTACTGGTAGCTTTGGTTTTGACTGGATTAATGATGTTTTTTCTAGGAGAAAAGGTGATGGGTGGTGTGCTTGAAGACGTGATGGAAGGCAAGGCATCAGTTATTGACATGACGTATCCTCTCAACGAAGAAAACCCTTACTGGCCGGTGGGTACCTACATGCCGTTTAAGTATGAAGTTGTCGCTAACATGAAAAAAGACATGGTATTTTCCGGAAGGTACAACACGCCGGAGCACCTTGGAACACATATTGACGCGCCGAATCACTTTGCGCTCAATCAGCCTTCTGTTGATCAAATTCCGTTTGAGCAATTGGTAGGCCCCGCCGTTGTTATTGACGTAACGGAAAAGGCAGACCGGGATGCAGACTACACCCTTTCACCTGCAGACGTTTCAGCATGGGAAAATGCAAACGGTCGGATACCCGACGGTTCTATCGTGCTTTTAAACACGGGATGGGGCAACCGATGGCATAATTTTGATCAGTACAAAAATATGGATACCGCACACTTTATGCACTTCCCTGGCTTTTCAAAGGAAACGGCAACGTTTTTCGTAGAGAAGAGACGGATAAAGGGGATTGGCATCGATACCCTGAGCGGCGATTGTGGGACGTCCTCAGACTTCCAGGTTCATCATATCATTAATGGCGCGGGAAAGTTTATCCTTGAGAACGTTGCCAACCTCGACAAATTGCCACCCAAAGGAGCTACGCTCCTCCTTTCGCCGATTAAAATCGAAGGAGGTTCCGGCGGACAGTGCCGTATTTGGGCTATTTTACCGAGGTAAGTTAAGCCTTATTTCTTAATGAATCTAGAAGTTCTGCAAACGGCCAACCATCGCGCCATTTTCCCCAAAACACAAATTGGTCGCCTTGTTTTTGTTACTTTGTTTTACAGACCTGCTGTGTTATAGTATTTTGTATAAAAAATTCTAAAGAGGCGTTACAAAACTAAAACGATATTATGGATATAAAGATTGAACTAAGCACCATTTGTTTTCGCCCGGGTACTATCCTTGAAAAAATCGCACAATGCCGGGAGCTTATTGAGTCGCACGGCTTTACCTTCGGGATTCAACTGCATAATTCTGTCACAAGAGATTTGTACGAAAAGATCAAAGGACTTGACGTAGAATTTACCATTCACGCCCCTGTTTTTTCAGACTATTTTATCAACCTGGCGCATGACGATTTTGATGCCGTTCTCTCCGGGTTTCAGAATACGGTGCGCGTTATGAAAGAGCTTCACAGCCGTATCGTGTTATTTCACGGCTTCTTTATGACCCACAAACCTATCAAAAACGATCCTGCCAACTACGGTAAGGTGCTACGTGACGCCATCGATAATAAATATCGCCTCGGTGACACACGGGTGATGGATCCCCTGTTTCTTGAAACGGAAGAATATAAAAGGTTTCAACAAACCGTTAAAAAAAACATACACCTGCTTAGGGAAAGCTACCCTGCCTATACCATCTGCCTGGAAAATGACTTTCCGGGCATAGGCAACGGCAATCAGACGCCGTCGCACCTGATGTATCTCGATTGCCCCATTTGGCTTGATGCAGGACACCTCTGGGCATCTTCCATTTTAAATAAATTTGATTTTTATGTCGGGCTTGACTTGGTTTGCAAGCAGTGTAACGTGATTGGTGTCCATCTGAATACAAACGAAACACCGTACAACTGGGATTTTAAATACCCCAGCGGTGACACCCATTCACATTTTTCAGGCAATTCCGACGTAGACATAAAAAGGGTAATTGGTATCCTGAAAGAAAATCGTATTACCCATTTTACCATTGAAGTAACCGATGGGAACAGGGAAGACATACTGTTCCTTATCCAACACTACCAGAATTCTTCTCAAAAGGCTTGACAAAGTTAATCTACTTTGTAAGATATTAAGGTTCTTTTGTTTTGCTTAGGTGGTTTGTAGGGCGAAGAGGCTCTTCACTCTACAGGGAAAACCGTCGAAGGTATTATATAATCACGGATATTTTTTAAAAGGTGGAATTTCTCAATTGAAACCCATAAATAGAATACTTATCGCGTCAGGTATTGCCATTCTGGTTTTTTTGGTTATCATGGGGCCTATGTCATACCGCTACCTCGTTCCTTCTATTAAAAACGAGGTTATGAACCACTTGATTTCCGTAAGAGAAATCAAAAAAATGCAAATCCAGAATTTCTTTCAGGAAAGATATGGCGACATTAACATCCTTTCCAAAAACCCTCTGGTTGTCCAAAGTTTGCCGCGATTTTCAAACGCATTTAAGTCCGGCGGCGTTAATGATCCCGCATACAAACAGGTGGACACCTATTACGGTCCCCTGCTCGAACACTTCCTCAGACAGTACGGATACAATAACATATTTCTGGTAGATGCCGAAGGATACGTTGTCTTTGGGGTTAAAAGAGACGAATATATCGGTACCAATTTACGCACGGGGGAATACGCATCTTATGCAGTCGGAGAAATTTTCAAGGAAGGACTGTTAAACATCAAATTTTCCGATTTAGCCTGGCATGAAGACATAAAAGACTTCATATTTTTCGCGTCAGCCCCTGTTTATGACCTCGGCAATAAACTCATAGGTGTTGTCATTGCTGAGGTATCCTACTCTCAAATCGACCCCATTGTGGGGCAGAGGGACGGGCTGGGTGAGACGGGAGAAATATACATCATCGGTAGCGACAGCTTTATGCGCTCCAAATCAAGATTCTTCTCCCAAAACACTATTTTGAAGCTCGAAATCAATACTGAAGCCAAACGCGAGGCCATAGCGGGCAACTCAGACGTTAAGGTGATAAGGGACTATCGCAACATCCCTGTTCTCAGCGCGTATACGCCACTTGAAAATCTCAAAGACGTTTCCTGGGCGCTTTTGGTGGAAATCGATATAAAAGAGGCCTTTTACCCGGTGCTTGTTCTCAAAACCAATTTAATTATCATCGGTCTGGTTATTGGCTCCATTACTGCCGCGTATCTTTACTTTACCCTTCGGAAAAAACGTTTGTATAATGCCCCCGAATATACTCCGTAGGGAACATACAAATGGGATATTCGCGAAATGTTACAGCGTTTTTATGGGCAAGGCCGTTCATCAGGGCGTTCCGTTCGTCTTGCTTATTGAGGAATTCTGTGTGTATTTGATTGAACAGTAGCTTATTCAAATCCCTGATTTGATTGAAATAGGCCTTTTTCTCGTCCATACCGCAGCCCGCCATTATTGCGAGTATCCTTTTTTTCTCTTCGACTCGATTTGCGAAGTCCGTGTCGCTCAGCACTTCTTTGGGCGCGTATCGTTCCGGGTTATGCGGCATATCCCTTAGCTTGTGCTGCACACGTTGAAGTTCCCCGACGTCCCTGTCAAAGGCATTAAGTGGCAAAAACAGGGTAGCGGAATTCGTAACGTAGGAAGGCGGGGAAGCCCCGAAAAATTCCTGGATAATTTCATCGGTAATGGTATCGTATTTTGCCCCACCAATCCCATGGATAAAGACGTCCGAAAAGAACAACCGGGAGAACATGGTTGTTGTAATCGCCCGTGGACGCAACTTAATTCCGTCATCCTTCAGTGCCTTTACCTTTTGCACGCCCTCTCTCCCGTCATTATTGTTTCTCAGGGTTGCAACCACGTGTGTTCCGTCGGTAATTCTTAAGAGATCGCCTTCATTCAACAGGTAGCACCTTTTCCGCTCTTCCCCGTGTTTCCATACCCAAAACGGCAATTCTGTTACGTTATTGCCGACGTTCAGATCCGGTAGCGGATTTGCCTTTGAGCGGATTTTGTGGATACCGCGGTATTCGGACAGCTTTGCATTGTATATACAGGCGAATCGCCTTGCGTTGTACAGGATATGCAAAAAGAAGTGGTAGAAACCATCGGTATTGCACATCCGGGAAACAGGAATTTCGAGATTACTCATCTGAAAATCCTCTTCCAGAGCGACCCTTGCGGCCGTTAACAACCCAACCATGTCAACGCACCCGCGTTCATAGCACGCCACAACACGGGCGATGTAACTCTCAAACGCGGCCTGCATGTTACCCATCATTGTTTTTGTGTTTTCGCACGAGGATTGGGTTGTCGCGTCTTTCCCTATTGATGTATCGCTTAAAGCATCAGCATGTAACGCATTGTTCTTGAGAAGTGCAAGAACTTCGTCTCTAAATCTAAGCAGTATCTTAAAATTGTCAAACACAATCTCTTCGTATGCCACCTTGTCCTTGCCTTCCACCAGCGGAATCTTTTGAACAAGCAGCGAATTCCCAGACAACCTGGGCGCGTAGATAAAGCCCGTAGTACAGGCGTCATTATCCACAATCATGTTTATACCAATGCCATCCACCCTTTTTGCTGCATGGTGAGCAAGGTGGTTCTTGATCCATATACCGGGATGGTAAAAAATGGGTTCATGCCCCGTCAGAATAATGGGGACTTCATTAATCGTCCCATGCCCTGACGCCCCAACATTACCCAATGCGTCGTCTTGATATGGGGAGATGGCCCTTGATAACTGGCTATTTGCGGGCGGTGTGTACAAACTTTTGTGCCCATGCCTGCCTTGCGCCCGAAGCAAGGATTTTATTCCCTGCGTATACTGTACCGCCTTATGCAACAACTCTGCACGAGAAGCGTCCCGTAGCGCTTGAAAGGGAATACCATTGATTTCGAACGTATAATCACCTAATGTGCGCCTGTTTTCCCGCACCCAATCCGGGATACAATCTATCGCAGGAGTTACGAATAGCTCCTTGTTATTCTCCGGCACCGTGTAGGTAATATTTTTCATTGCCATTTTCAGATAATTTTGATTAAGGGTTAGAAATTGGTAGCGTTGTCAAGTAGAAGTAGAGTCCCGGCACAATGGTTTCCTTTGATTAAAAGGGGTTGTAATTGCAAATTTACTAAAGGCCTCCATAGTTCTACGCGGCCAAAAAATTGGTTCTACCATTTTTGTCTTTCTTACAAAAACCCACCACTCAATCCTACGAAGATTATAAACATTTATTTTAAACAAATACAATATGTTTTATATTCAGGGCAGGAATCTGTTACCGGGCTTTAAACATGGCGCTTGCGCATCTACAATGCTTGTGATAAACTGGTTTCTGAGTAACAGTTCACCCACCTTTTGATTCTCATTGGAGGAGAATCAGCACATTGTTCGGATAACCCAGTCAGGGTTTTAAACCCTGACTGGGTATCGGCACTTCTGAGGGTGGGTGAACCGTTACGTTTCTGACAATTATTTTATCTTTAAACACGGACAAACAAGGAACTACTATTATGCAATATCGTTTTGTAAGGTTTTTACAGGCTTTTGTTTTACTGACCGGTATCGTGTTTGCGCTGGGAACAGTTTTGCCAAATCAGGTTTTTGCGAAGAGCGCGAAGGAGATTGACGTGTCAGTTGAGGCGGCGATGGAGCGGTTTCGCACTGAGGTGAAAGGCTCTGAAGAGTTCCTCAAGAGCGCGAAGGGGGTGCTGATAATTCCGGGCGTTATTAAAGGAGGACTGGTTATCGGCGGCGAATATGGCGAGGGGGCGCTGATGATTGACGGTAAAACGGTCGATTATTACAGCACAGCAGCGGCGTCATACGGCTTCCAGCTTGGCGGGCAAAAGAAGGATATCATGCTCATATTTATGCAAGAAGACGCCCTTAAGAGTTTTCGAAATAGTTCCGGGTGGAAGGCGGGCGTTGATGGGTCGGTGGCGCTGGTAACTCTTGGCGCGGGGGCTTCCATCGACACGGCAAAGATCAATGAGCCTATTGTTGGTTTTGTTTTCGGTCAGAAGGGGTTGATGTATAACCTTACCCTGGAGGGGTCGAAATTTACGAAACTGAAGAGATAAATCCTGCGTGGCTAAAGGGCGGGAGAACCCCGCCCCTGCGGTTCGGTTTTGCTTGAAAATATGCGGGGTTGCACCTCATCGTACGTTCCAAAGGCAAGGCTAAAGCCTCGCCCTACAGCTTAATACCTGCCGGTCCAGGGTATTCCATTTCGTTAGTCCCGGAGAAGTGCCACTTTGTTTATCATAAGAAATTTACGACACATTTCCTTTTACAACCGCTCATAGAATGTCTCTTTTTAAACTAGCCTCACCATTCACCCCACAGGGCGACCAACCCCGCGCAATACAACAACTGATTGAGGGTTATAGAAACAACACGAAGTATCAAACCCTGCTGGGGGTTACCGGCTCAGGAAAGACGTTTACCATGGCAAACGTCATCGCTGCGCTGAACAGGCCTACGTTGGTTATGACCCACAACAAGACCCTTGCCGCCCAGCTCTATAGTGAGTTCAAGGGCTTCTTTCCTGAAAATGCCGTTGGGTACTTTGTGAGTTACTATGATTATTACCAGCCCGAGGCGTACATTCCGCAGCGCGACATATACATCGAAAAAGAGGCCACCATTAACCAGGAGATCGATCGCCTGCGCCTGGCCGCTACCAGCGCCCTCATGTCAAGAAAGGACGTTATCCTGGTTGCCAGTGTGTCGTGCATCTACGGTTTGGGGTCCCCGGAAGAATACCAGCAGATGTACGTACACCTCTGCAAGGGCGATTCGATAGAGCGGAACAAACTATTACGAAGGCTCATCGATATCCAGTATGAGCGGAATGACATACAGTTTGTGCGCGGCTCATTGCGGGTGCGCGGGGACGTAGTGGAGGTGTTTCCCGCTTACGAAGAATTTGCTTATCGTATTGAATTGTTCGGAGATGAAATAGAACGGATTTCCATGATCAATTCCACAACCGGAAATTGTTTGCAAGAGGTAACAGATGTTTCCATTTACCCTGCAAAGCACTTTGTTATGCCGGAGGGAAAGATCGAGGGCGTCGTTAAATCCATTGAATATGAGCTAAACGACCGTCTCAAGGAATTGCGTTCGAACGATAAGCTGCTCGAAGCCCAGCGGCTGGAGGCGCGGACGCGTTACGACATGGAAATGCTCCTGGAAATAGGCTATTGCCATGGCATTGAAAATTATTCGCGGCATCTGAGCGGTCGCGCACCCGGAGAAACACCCTACACCCTTTTCGATTATTTCCCCCGCGACTTTTTTCTTATTATAGATGAGTCCCACGTCTCCGTTCCACAGATTGCGGGCATGTACCACGGCGACCGCTCACGGAAGAAGACTCTTGTGGAATTTGGCTTTCGCCTGCCATCCGCTATGGATAACCGTCCCTTAACCTTTGCAGAGTGGGAGGCGAAAATACATCAAATTATGTTTGTTTCAGCGACGCCGGCGGCTTATGAACTGGAAAAGTGTCATGGCGCGGTGGTCGAGCAGATTATTCGTCCAACGGGTCTTATCGACCCGGTAATTTACGTGAAACCGGCCAAGAACCAGGTAGAAGACTTGCTGGTACAAATTAAAAAACGCGCGCAAAGTAACGAAAGGGTGTTGGTAACCACCTTAACCAAACGGCTGGCCGAAGACCTGAGCGAGTATATCAAGGAAGAAGGACTCAAGGGCATGTACATCCATTCCGAGATAAACGCCATTGAAAGGGTGGCTATATTAAGGGATTTACGGATGGGAAAGTTTGACGTGCTGGTGGGGGTGAACCTTTTACGGGAGGGGTTGGATTTGCCGGAGGTATCGCTGGTGGCGATCCTTGATGCTGATAAGGAGGGCTTTTTGCGCTCTGAGACCTCGCTTATTCAGACCATTGGCCGCACAGCCAGGAACGTAAACGCTGAAGTAATTTTGTATGCGGATGAAATTACCGGCTCTATGAAACGCGCTATCGACGAAACCAACCGACGCCGCACGATTCAAACGGCATATAATACAGAACACTATATCACCCCAAAGACCATACAAAAAGAGATTAGAAAGGGTATTGAAGACTACGCCGCGTCGCATAAAATTGTTTATGAGGCCGTTGCGGAGAGCGAGGAAGAATACATTACCCAGGAATTTGTGAACGAGTTGGAAGAAGAGATGCTGAAGGCGGCAGAAGCGCTTGAATTCGAGCGTGCGGCTGAGCTAAGGGATAAAATTCAGCAAATACGCTCAAAATACAGCATGACCGTTTCCACTCCCACACCTGTGTCCACGCTAAAACCGGCGCCAGAGCGCCCCGGCAGGAAGGCTACCAGAAAAAAGAAATAGCCCTTATAAATTAATTTACGGAATTTTTGTGGCTCCCGAAAAATTTCTTTACAAAAGAAGTTTGACTGGAAAACGGACACATGATAGATTATATTTGTAACAACATTTAATAGGCTGTAGTCCGTCCTTAAAACGATTTTACTAGCGTGGGAAAATGATTGCAGCGAGACCAGCAGCCGTTGCGGGTGCTTTTTATTCCGGCAACGCGCACCAACTACAGGCCGACATCGAAGGGTATACGACGATAGTTGCTGAAAAGCACAGTGCGTTGGGCGTCTTATCCCCACATGCTGGCTATTTGTATTCAGGGCGTGTTGCAGGCGAACTGTATTCACGGATAACGATACCGGATACCGTTGTTGTTATTGCGCCCAATCATACCGGCTATGGTGTGCCGTACTCTCTCTGGCCAGGTGGAACGTGGCAGACGCCCCTGGGCGATGTCGAGACAAACGATACGGTCGTGGAAGAGTTGGCGCGCAGTTGTGATATCCTTGAGAAAGATCGGGATGCGCATCTGTGCGAACATGCAGCGGAGGTGCAGATACCGTTTCTTCAGCATTTTAATCCCCTCGTCAAAATCGTGGTGGTGACCGTATCATCACAAAACGTATTAGACCTTCGGTATATCGGGACGAGTTTGTCGCGGGTATTACAAAAGCTGGCGCCCCAAGCCCTGGTGGTGGCCTCTTCCGACATGACACATTACGAATCGCAGGCGGATGCCAACAAAAAAGATAAAATAGCTATTAACGAGATATTGTCTCTCGATGAGGATACTTTGTATAACAAGGTGAAAGCCCTGGGCATAACGATGTGCGGTATTTGCCCTGCCTTTATCATGCTGGTGTGCTCCAAGGCGCGAGGAGCGAAAAAGGCGGAGCTTGTCCGTTATGCAACCAGTGGCGACATTACCGGCGATTACAGTTCGGTAGTCGGTTACGCGGGAATTATTGTAAGGTAATTTGTAAAGCCATTCTTAAAAAGGGAATAGGGTGTTAGGTTATGCTATTTGGGGGGTGGCATGGATAAACTCCGTTTGTCCGTGCCTGCTTGTGATTAACAACGGTATGAATGCAACTGGATATGAATGAATATAGCCCCGGAGGGGCGACCTGTTTGTAGTAGTAGCAATGGAATTGAAACATCATAAAAGCTCCGTAGGTGCGGCCTGATATCTGCTTTCAGAAAACTACGCGGTTGTGTGTTTGGCAAAAATAACAGGCCGCTCCTACGGAGCTAAATACCTGGGTTTGTGTTTAATGCTATAAACAGGTCGCCCCTCCTGGGCTAAAGAAACGGTAGTAATCTTGCATGGCATTGTATGTCTGAGATGCTTAAGTTTAGTCGCGCCCAGTTTGTTTGTAGAAATCAATGTTTTCAAAATACTATGGAGAGGTTTTTTATGGTAATGGTACCAAAAGTCAAGGTCAACATCGATGGCAACGTCGTAGAAGTTAACAAAGGTAAAACGGTCTTACAGGTGGCTAGTTCCCTCGGCATTCAAATCCCGACACTCTGCCACGACCCGCGTCTGGAACCCTTTTCGGCGTGCCGGGTTTGCATGGTAGAAGTCGAGCGGGGAAAGTCGAGCACCCTTATAACGTCCTGCAATACGGAAGCGGCCGACGGCATGGTAATCCGCACTGACTCCGAGAAGGTATTGAAAACACGAAAGATGGTGCTGGAACTGATCCTTTCCGACCATCCGAAGGATTGTTTGACGTGCGACAAATGCGGCTCCTGCAAACTGCAAGACCTTGCTTACACCCACGGCGTTAGGGAAAGCCGGTTTTTTCAGCAACCGGACGGTGGCATTACCAATGACCCGAACCCCGTTATCCAACAGGATACCAGCAAGTGTATTCTGTGCGGGCGCTGCGTCCGCATCTGCGCGGAAGTGCAGCAGGACCATGCCATAGATTTCAAACACCGCGGCTTTGCAACGGAGACGGGTATGCCCTTCGGGATGAAACGCCGCGATACGACGTGCGTGCTGTGCGGACAATGCGTCTCCACCTGCCCCGTCGGCTCGCTCGTGGAAAAACAGGCCGCAGGCGTGGGGCGCGACTGGGACTTCAAAAAGGTTAAAACCACCTGTGCTTACTGCGGCGTGGGTTGTACGATGGACTTGAACGTGAAAGGGAACCGCGTCGTTAAAGTAACCTCACAAACGGGCTCTATCCCCAACGACGGCAACCTGTGCGTAAAAGGACGGTTCGGCCACGACTTTATCCACCACCCCGACCGCCTCAGGCAGCCGCTCATAAAAAAGAATGGCACGCTTGTAGAGGCTACCTGGGACGAGGCGTTGAACCTCGTTGCCACCAAACTAAACGAAATAAAGACAAGGTACGGCGCTGACACTATCGGCGTGATGAGTTCCTCCCGTTGCACGAATGAGGATAACTACCTTGCCATGAAACTTGCGCGGGCTACGATTGGTACGAACAACGTAGACCAGTGTGCCCGGACTTGACATGCCCCTTCCGTCGCCGGTCTGGCGATGTCATTTGGTAGTGGTGCAATGACCAACTCCATTAGCGAAATCAAGGATTGCAAGCTCATATTCCTTATCGGCGGCAATCCAACCGAGGCTCATCCCATCGTAGGATTGGAGATGAAAAAGGCCTTGCGGAGGGGGTGCACCTTTATTGTGGCCGACCCTCGCCGTATCTTTTTTGCCGAACATGCGAAGCTGTACATGCCCGTCAAACCGGGTTCCGACAACTGGCTCCTCAACGCAATGGCGCACGTCATCATTACCGAGGGGCTTGAAAACAAGGAATTCATCAAGACGCGCACCGAGGATTTTGAAGAACTCAAGGCATTCCTCAAGGACATCACCCCCGAAAGGGCCTCCGAATTTACCGGTATCCCCGCAGAAGACATCCGTCAGGCGGCGCGGCTTTACGCCACCTCGGAAAAATCCGCCATTTATTACACCCTGGGCATCACCGAACACACCTGCGGAACGGACAACGTGCGCACTATCGCAAATCTTGCGCTGCTGACCGGCCACATCGGAAAACCCAGCACGGGTGTCAACCCCATTCGCGGACAGAACAACGTGCAGGGAGCCACCGACGTCTGCATACCGAACAAGATGCCCGGATACCAGGACATTAACGACAACGCCGTCATGGAGAAGTTTGAAAAGGCCTGGGGTGTGAAACTATCGAGGACGCCCGGCCTGACTGCGCCATCCATGTTTGAAAAGATGAGCAAGAACCAGTTTAAGGCGTTGTACGTCATCGGGGAAGACCCGGTACTCAGCGAGCCGAATCAGGATTACACCATTAAAAACATTAAAAACCTGGAGTTTCTGGTAGTGCAGGACATCTTTATGTCGGAGACGGCGCAATACGCTGACGTCATCCTGCCCGCTGCCAGCTTTGCGGAGAAGGACGGCACCTTTACCAACACGGAGCGCCGCGTGCAGCGCGTACGCAAGGCCATTGACCCGGTTGGAAACGCAAGGGCGGATTGGCAAATCACCGCCGAGATATCCACCCGCATGGGTTACAAGATGGACTACCCGTCCCCGAAGGAGATATACGACGAGATTGCAAGCCTGTCGCCCATCTTTGCGGGTATCAACTACGCAAGGATCGAGCAAAACGGCATCCAGTGGCCGTGTCCCGACACAAACCACCCCGGCACGAAATTTTTACACGAGGGCAAATTCCCGCGCGGCCTTGGGAAATTCTTTGTATTGCCGTACCGCGCGCCTGCCGAGAGTCCCGACAAGGACTACCCTCTGTTGCTGACTACGGGGCGCACCCTTTACCATTACAACGCTGGGACGATGACCAGGCGGTCAAGCGGCATCATCCACAAGACGAACGACTGCTTTGTCGAGGTACACGACACGGACGCCAAAGCCCTGCGCATCTCCGACGGTGAGATGGTGAAGATATGTAGCCGCCGCGGAAGTATCACTGCGCGCGCTGAGGTCTCCGACAAGGTAACAAAAGGCGTCATCTGGATACCCATGCATTTTGCTGAGGCCGCCGTAAACAAGCTGACCAAAGATGCCTACGACAACATCACCCAAACGGCAGAGTACAAGGTGTGCGGTGCAAAGATAGAAAAACTGTAGCTCAGACCTTCAGGTCTGATGCGCGTTGCACCCGTCATGGCTTCTAAACCTTTTGATGTGATGGTGTGGTGTAAAATGCAGGAATGTATCAAGGCTGAAGTCCTGAGTCCGTCACGGTCGGCAATCTATGGGTCACGGGCAACTGCGTTCTTCCAGGAAGGTCTTTCTGGATATTCTTTATAATCGTGTCTTCCGGTTTTGCATCCATGTCTGAAAGACAATCATCCGGAATAATGTTTATTGGGTTTATGGCCGGTACTTGCGCAATGGTGATGTGTTGTTTTTATCTCCAGGAAATGTGGTAAATCTCCGTGTCGTTAAGTAATTTACAAAAAATTGTGAGTGTATCCAATACTGCCTGTGTTTGAACTACTCCTTGTTTCTTAGGTCTATTTCTGCCTTAAGGAGTAGCCGGTAGTGGTCAGTTATCGTAGCGGGAAGTTTGTCTGGCAAGGCGTGTATATCATCATACATTTGCTTTCTCTTGCCGTACGGTTGAGGGGTTTCCGCTATGCCTCCGTCGGGGGCGGTTTGTTCTTCAAACAATTTATGAATCTGAATGCCAAGGGCGATTGCGATCTTTTCCAAGGATCTTTCCGTATATCCCCGTTTCCCGTTTTCAAGAAAATTTATATAACCCTGGGTTAATCCGCATCTTAACGCCAATTCTCCCTGTGTAATTCCCAGGCGCTGCCTCATTTTCTTTAGGTTGCTTCCCACGATATTTTTTGTCATAACTGCTAATCTAACGCATAGTTATAAACAGGTCAAATACTAAGGGCGATATTTATCCGTGATGTGTATAATCAATGGTTATATGATCTCGTAGCCTTCTTGGTTATTGGGTGTAGTGGGGGAAATGTGCCGTCTTTGCTGTAGACGTCGGTGGAAAGTCTTAAACCAGTCAAAAACCTGGAGACGCAGAACTTTTTGGGAAAGACGAGGAGGGAGGGTAGGGGAAATAGCGGGGATTTAATAAACAGCAGCCGCAGTTTATGTTGCTATCTTCAAAACACCTCCGGGCAGACAGAGAGAATAGACGTGTCTGACGGTCTACTCTTGCTTATTTTTCAACGCGAGCGCCATTTTTTTGTCTTCGACTTTTATATGATTAATCAACCAGTTGCCCAATACCTGTTCTGCTTTTACAATCAAATGGAGGTTCATTCCGCTTTGCAGCAATTCTTTTTTCAAAAGATAAAAGTCTTTGATAAATCGAGTGTGTTCTGCCCTTTGTGTGTGAAAACCTTCGTATGAATGCTCAACCATATAATTCTCTTCTTCGGTAAAGTGCGTTGTGACATAATGCTCTAAAAACACCAGTACTTCGCGTATGGCATACGCCCCGTTACCCTTATCCATCGCATCCAGCAGCTTGTTAATCTGTTTGAAAATCCCTCTATGCTCATTGTCTATTTTTTCAATGCCCGTGGCAAGGTCTTCACTCCATTCAAGCGAC
>Ga0315281_10003028_pt1 | contig 24759 bp, 21 predicted proteins | sample YL17G07_0_MG_FD_204540 | JGI IMG/M metagenome (GOLD analysis project Ga0315281, IMG submission 204540) | Sediment microbial communities from Yellowstone Lake, YNP, Wyoming, USA - YL17G07_0 | ecosystem: Environmental > Aquatic > Freshwater > Lake > Sediment | place: USA: Wyoming | collected... | reverse complement strand
CCGCGGGTCCGCCCTTCTGGGCGCACACATGGGTGCGCCCTTACAGGGGTTGGGGTAGAATTTGAGGGAGGGGGCAGGGGTCGGTGGCACAGACGTCCTCGCCTGTGGAATCCCCTGCCCCCTCCCTCAACTGACTTTTTGTGATATTTCCCTGTGGGAAAGGAAGACAAAATGAACAAGGGTTGTTTCATCAACGGTGCCTGGGTGGAAACCGGGGAGAAGCTCAAGGTCCACTCCCCCTGGTCCGGGGAAACGGTGGGGGAGGTGTCCCTGGCCGGAGAAGCTGAATGGGAGGCGGCCCTGGTTGCGGCCGGTAAGGCCGCCATCACCCTGAAGGCCCTCTCCAGCCTGGAGCGCCAGCAAATGCTGGAAAAGCTGGCGGCCGGGGTCAAGGCCCGCCAGGAGGAGTTGGCCCAGACCATTGTCGCGGAAGGGGGAAAGCCCGTCACCTACGCCCGGGGGGAGATGGCCCGGGGAGTGCTCACCCTGAGCCTGGCGGCGGCGGAAGCGGCCAGAGTCGGCGGCGAGGTCCTCCCCCTGGATCTGACCGCGGCCAGTCGGGGCCGTTGGGGCATCACCCGGCGCTTCCCCCTGGGCCCGGTCCTGGGCATCAGCCCCTTTAATTTCCCCTTCAACCTGGTGGCCCACAAAGTGGGGCCGGCCCTGGCCGCGGGCAACCCCATCATCATCAAGCCCCCCTCGGCCACCCCTTTGACCGCCCTCAAGTTGGCGGAAATTTACGAGCAAGCCGGTCTCCCGCCCGGGGGGCTCCAGGTTTTGCCCAGCCCCTCCCAGGTGGCGGAAAAGTATACAGCCGATGAGCGTCTCAAGGCCCTCTCTTTCACCGGCAGCGCCGCGGTGGGCTGGCGCCTCAAAAGTCTGGCGGGGTCCAAAAAGGTTATCCTGGAACTGGGGGGAAACGCCGCCTGCATCGTTGACGCCGGCGCCGACCTGGAACTGGCCGCCGCCCGGACCGCCATCGGCGCCTTCGCCCACGCGGGCCAGGTGTGCATCTCCGTGCAGCGTCTCCTGGTGCACCGGGAAATTTATGAGGCCTTTAAAGAAATCTTCCTCCGGACCGTGCAAGCAAAGGTGGTGATGGGCGACCCCCGCCGGGAGGAGACCGTGGTGGGGCCGTTTATTGACGCCGGGGCCGGGGCCAGGGTCAGGCAGTGGCTCGATGAGGCCCTGGCGGGGGGGGCGCACCTGGTAACCGGCGGCCCCGGGGAAGGGAATCTCATGCCGGCCACGGTGCTGGAAGGCGTCAAGCGGGATATGAAGGTCTGGAAGGACGAAATCTTCGGGCCGGTGGTGGTCCTGGCTTCCTGCGCCGATTTCACCCAAGCCCTGGAGATGGCCAACGACTCGATTTACGGATTGCAGGCCGGGGTCTTCACCCGGAACCTGGCCCACGCCTGGCAAGCTTTTGAGACCCTGGAGGTGGGGGGCGTCATCATCAACGATGTGCCGGCCTTCCGGGTGGACAATATGCCTTACGGCGGGGTCAAAGCCTCGGGCTTCGGCCGGGAAGGCCTGCGCTACGCCGTGGAAGAACTCAGCGAACTGCGCCTGCTGGCCCTGCAGGTGTGAGGAAGTGAAAAAGGTATTGGGGAAAGGGGCCAGGGGCCCCTGCCCCTTCCCCCAAACCCCCTTCCCCAACCCCTTACAGTTGGCTGAAAGCTGACTGCTGACTGCTATTTTCGGCTGAAAGCTGACTGCTGACCGCTGACTGCTGACCTCTAATAAATCGACCAGCGTTTGAAGGACATGGCCTTTTCCACCCGCCGCACGGTAAGATGCATGGCCGCGTCCCGGGGCATGATCTTTTTCGCCCTGGACTCTTCCAAAACCAAATGGGTGTTGTAGCGCACCTTTTCTTTGATGACCTCAAAGACCTCGCTCTGCACCAGGATTTCTCGCCGGTATTCCATGGCCGAGCAGATCACTCCCCCGGGGTTGGCAATGAAATCCGGAATGACCAGGACTCCCTTTTCATGCAGGTATTTTTCGGCGCCGTAGGTGAGGGGGATGTTGGCGCCCTCCACCACCAGCCGGGCCTTCAGGCGGTGCACGTTGTCCTCATGCACCACGTCCGGCCGGGCGGCCGGCACCCAGATGTCGCAATCGAAATCGATAATGCCATCCCGGTCGAATTTTTTGCCCCGGGGATAATCCACCACGCTTTTGCCGGCTTCTTTCAACCTGAGCAGTTCATCCACGTCCAGACCGTCCGGATCATACACCGATCCCTGGGAGTCGGCGGCGCCCACCAGGACGGCTTGCTGGGCGGTTAGAAAGCGGGCAGTGTGCCTGCCCACCGCGCCGAACCCCTGAATCGCCACCCGCGCCTTTGCCAGACTGAAGTCAGCAGGGAACTGCCAATACTGCAAGGCCATCTCGATGGCATGTTTGATCCCCCAGGCCGTGGCGCCGATTTCGTCCACCGGGATGCCGCCCAGTTCCGCCGGGAGCCCGGCCACCTGGGCATTTTCGTCTTTAATCCAGGCCATGCACTCTTCGTCCGTCCCCATGTCCGGCACCATGATGTATCCCCGCACATCCCGCAAGGCGCAGGCCAGGGCCCTGATCAGGCGTTCCTTGTCAGGCTTGGGCATTTTCGGGTCGGCGAAGACCACTACCTTCCCGCCTCCGTGGGCGAGACCGGCGGCGGCGTTTTTTAAGGTCATGCTGCGGGCGAGCCTGAAACATTCCTCGACAGAAACATCGGGGGCGATGCGGATGCCCCCGATGGCCGGCCCCATGGCGATATTATCCACCACCAAGAGAGCCTTCAAATCCACGTAGGGTTCAAACACCTGGACGATTTTTGCCGGACCCAATTTATCTACAAATCGCAGGATATCAGCCATAAAACGGACTCCCCCTGAAAGTCTAAAAGGGATTTATGGGGCATATGAGCAATAAGATGTATTTCTTTTTTTCCCTGGTCAAGACCTTTTACATGGGGATGCGGCTTTAAGGGTATTGCCAAATCATTAACGGGAACTTACACAATATCATCGAGGGGGGAGGAACGGCCTGAGAGCCGATCTTCCACACCTGCGGTCTTCGGCGCCGCGCTGGCCTCGCCCATGGCCCAGAAACTGGACGAAGCCCTGCAAACGCTACATGCGCTCAGATGAGGCCCTTGTCAAGGCCCGGCCAGGCGCTTAGTATGTAATCAGCGGTTTCATTGGAAGGGGTCAGAATTTATAAACTTTCATGACAGCGGTTCATGGGCTTTCGGCCCACCCATAAAGCTTGAAAAGCGTTTTGGTAGCCGCAGGCTTTAGCCTGTGCCACCATTCTCATAACTGCTCGGGGCATAGACTGGAGATACATGAACGTCGCGCAGCTTATCGCCAGGTGCCTGGAAAACGAGGAAGTGGCATACATCTTCGGTCTCCCCGGCGAGGAAAACATCCACCTGGTGGATGCCCTCAACCAGACGTCCATTCGCTTTATCCTGGCGCGTTCGGAACAGGCCGCCGCCTTCATGGCCGACATGTACGGCCGGGTAACCGGCAAGGCCGGGGTCTGCCTGGCCACGCTCGGCCCCGGGGCCATCAACCTGCTGCTCGGGGTCGCCGACGCCCAGACGGACAGCACGCCCCTGGTGGCCATCAGCGCCCAGGTGGGACTGGACCGGATCTACAAGGAGACTCATCAGGCCGTTGACCTGGTGAGCATGTTCCGGCCTGTGACCAAGTGGGCCGACACGCTCCTCACCCCGGCGGCTACACCCGAGATGATCCGCAGCGCCTTCAATACCGCGGAAACCGAGCGGCCCGGCGCCGTCTTTCTCGCCATTCCCCAGGATGTTGAGGCCATGCCGGTTCCGGTTGCCGTGCGGCCCTTGCCCGTTAATCCGGTTCATGCTGACGCCCCTTCGCCCACGCAGATCGCCCGGGCCGCGGCGGTGCTGGAGTCGGCCAAGACCCCCATCGTCCTGGCCGGCCACGGCGCGGCGCGCCACCAGGCCCAGGCAGCCTTGATCCGCTTCGCAGAAAAGCTCCGGATTCCCGTGGCCACCACTTTTCACGGCAAGGGCGTCTTTCCGGACGACCACCCCAACGCCCTGGGCGCCATGGGCTTCATGGTGCACGATTACGTCAACTTCGGCTTCGACCAGGCGGACGTGATTGTCAGCGTCGGCTACGAAATGCAGGAGTTCCCGCCGGCACGGTTCAATCCCCAGAGGGATAAGCAGATCATTCACCTGCACCGCTTTCCGGCCGTGGTGGATGCCTATTACAATGTGACCGTGGACGTGGAAGGGGATATTCCCGCCGCCCTCGACGCCCTGGCTCGAGAGGTCTTGCCGAAGTCCGGGCTGGCTGCCGTGGACCTGAAAATCCGCGCCCTGATTCACGAGGAACTGGCGCGAGGGCGGCAGGACCCTGCTTTTCCGGTGAAGCCCCAACGTCTGGTGGCGGATATCCGCGCCGCCATGGGCCGGGAGGACATCTGCCTGGCCGACACCGGCGCGGTCAAGATGTGGATGGCTCGCCTCTACCCCACCTACCGGCCCAACACCTGCCTGGTCTCCAATGGCCTTTCCACCATGGGATTTGCGCTGCCCGGGGCGCTCGGGGCCAAGTTGGCCAATCCCCAGCGAAAGGTGCTGGCGGTGACGGGGGACGGCAGCTTTTTAATGAACTCCCAGGAAATCGAAACGGCCTTACGCGAGCAGATCCCGTTCGTGATCCTGGTGTGGGTGGATAACAGCTATGGCCTGATCAAGTGGAAGATGGAACTGGAGATGCACCGCTCTTCCCATGTGGACTTCGGCAACCCTGACTTTGTGAAATACGCCGAGAGCTTCGGCGCCAAAGGCTACTCCATCCGGGCGGCGGACGAACTGCTGCCGACGCTGAAGCAGGCCCTGGCCGAGGACACGGTCTCCGTGATCGCCTGCCCGGTGGATTACTCGGAGAACACTAAACTCACCGACAAACTGGGCCACCTGACTCAGCCGATTTAGAGAATCTTGGGAAAGTTATGGGGGGCGGGTCAGGGACCTCAGGTCCCTGCCCTCCCCCCATAACCCCCTCCCAACCCGCAAGTGGGTTCCTGGGAAGATTAACTCATACTTTCACCGGAGATAGCCCCATGAATGCCGAACAGGATGGAACGAGGTGGGAACGTGACAGCCTGGGGGAAATTGAGGTCCCGGCGAACCGCTATTGGGGGGCTGGGACCCAGCGGTCGCTGCTCCACTTTGCCATCGGCGAAGACTTGATGCCGAAGGAGGTGATCCGGGCCCTGGCCCTGGTCAAGAAGGCCGCGGCCCTGGCCAACCGGGAACTGGGGCGTCTCCCGGCAGAGAAAGCCGCCCTGATTCTGCGAGCCGCCGAGGAAGTCATAGAAGGCAAGCTGGACGGCAATTTCCCCTTGCACGTCTGGATGACGGGGAGCGGCTCCCAGTCTAATATGAACGTCAACGAAGTGATCGCCAACCGGGCTATTGAGCTGGCCGGCGGGGTCCTGGGGAGCAAAGTCCCGATTCACCCCAACGATCACGTCAATATGTCCCAATCCACCAACGACGTCTTTCCCACCGCCATGCATCTGGCCGCGGCCGCCGCGATTCAGGAGCGTCTCCGCCCCAAGGTCAGAAAGATGCGGGACGCCCTGGACGAGAAGGCCAAGAGCTGGGCGGACCTGGTCAAGATCGGTCGCACCCATCTCATGGACGCGGTGCCCCTGACCCTGGGCCAGGAGTTCTCGGGCTATGTGGGGATGCTGGATGACAACCTGGAGAGAATCGAGGGGGCCCTGCCCGGGCTCTACCGGCTGGCCCTGGGGGGTACCGCGGTGGGCACAGGCCTGAACGCCCCCAAAGGTTTCGGGGCTTTAGCGATCAGGCACCTGGCCGATCTCACCGGCCTCCCCTTCGTTTGCGCGCCCAACAAGTTTACGGTCATGGGCGCCCACGATGCCCTGGTCATGGCCAGCGCCGTGCTGAAAACCCTGGCGGTGTCCCTGTACAAGATCGCCAATGATATCCGGCTGCTGGGGAGCGGGCCCCGGGCCGGGCTGCACGAACTGGATCTTCCCGCCAATGAGCCGGGGTCCACGATTATGCCCGGCAAGGTCAACCCCACCCAGTGCGAAGCCCTGGCCATGGTGGCCGTGCAAGTGATGGGATACGATGCCGCCGTGGCCTTCGCCGGGGCCGGGGGCAGCCTGGAACTGAACATCTACAAACCGCTGCTGATCTTTAACGTGATCCAGTCCATCAAGATTCTTGCCGACACCTGCAACAACTTTACCGACTTTCTCGTGAAGGGCCTGAAACCCAATCCCGGGCAGATCGACGCTTACCTGCACCGCTCACTGATGCTGGTTACCGCCCTGAGTCCGGTCATCGGCTATGACCAGGCGGCCGAGATCGCCCATCTGGCCCACACGCAAGGTCTGACCCTCAAGGAGGCGGCCCTCAAGCTCGGTTACATCTCCGGAGAGGACTTCGATCGTTTGGTCGATCCTTATAAGATGGCCCACCCGGAGGTCTGACCTCACCCCCAACCCTACCGAACAATAATCATGACATCTTAAGTCCCCTTTTGAAAAAGGAGGATGAAGAGCCTTGTAGGGGCGGGGTCTCCCCGCCCGACAAATGGCCCTTATTTTCCTGGGCGGGGAGACCCCGCCCTTACAGGGCAGTCTCATTCCAACTTTCACATCCCCGGAGAACCGGGCCTGGCAATTTAAGGGTCTGGCAACGCTCCTCAGTCCTTCATGCAACCAGCGCGTTTGGCGATTGTGAAGTTTTGGGCATGCAGCGACTTTCTCTATTTTGCTCATATTCAAGTGCGAGCACACTGCGCCAATCCAGGGAATTAAATATTCCTTGACAAAACTGGTATTTTTTTGTGTACTGGAAACGACCCTCCTTAGGCTAGATTTAAGACCCTCAATTTTTCCGGCTCAATCATTAGGCACCAGGAGAGATTCCATGGATAGGCCCGATGGCAATTTTCTTCTCAAGGTATTTGACAGCATTACCGATCCCCTGGCCATCTACGACCAAGATCTGAAGATTCGCATGGTCAACCGGGCCCTGGTCTCCCTGTACCAGCGCACTGCCACAGAAATGGTGGGACGCCCTTGTTATGAGGTCTTTCATGGCCGGGACCGCATCTGCGACATCTGCCATGTGAAGGAAGTCTTTCTGTCGGGCCAGACCCACAAACGGGAAAAGACCATCAGCCTGCCGGACGGCTGCCAGCATCAATTCCAAATTCATTGCTACCCGATTCTGGATAGCCAGGGAAACATCGTCCAGGCCATCGAACATGGGCGGGACATCACCGAGTCCAGGCTCCTGTCCCAGCAACTCAAGGTTTCGGAGGAGAAATACCGCACCATCGTGGAAAATGTCCGGGAGGGCATCTTCGTGGTGGACGCCGAGGCCGGCCGCTTTCTCTTTGCCAATAAATTCCTGGCCGGTATGCTGGGCTACCGGCCCAAAGAACTCTTACATCGTTCCGTGTTTGAGTTTATGGATGAGAATGCCGGCCGCACCGTCAAAGCCCAGTTCGAACGGCGGCGCCATGGCCTGGCGGACGTCTACGAACTCAACCTGCGCAAGAAGGATGGCTCAAAACTCGTGGTCTTGATCTCGGCCACGCCCATGAAGGTCAATGGCTCACCCTTGGGCTCGGTGGGCATCGTCACCGACATCACCCCACTCAAGGCCGTGCAGGCGGAATTATGGTCCGCCCGGGAATTCGAAGCTAAGATCATTAACGGTATCACTGATAACCTCATCGTCATCGACCCCCGGACCTTTCGCATTGTCAAGGTTAATGATTCTTTTTTAAGCCGGGTGGGCCAGGAGGCCGCCGCGGTGCTGGGCCGGCCCTGTTACGAGGTCATGATGGGCAAGAACCGGCCTTGTGAGGAAAACGGCACCCCCTGCCCGGTGCGGGAGGCCTCCAAGAGCAAGCAGCACGCCGTGATTGACCGGGTTTACCCCGACGCCCGGGGGCGGGAGCGGCGGCTGCAGATTTCCACCTACCCCCTTCTCGACCATCAAGGCGAGGTGGATCTGGTCATTCGCCTGGAGAACGATGTCACCGAGAAGCGCCAGATGGAGGAGGCCCTGGCCTTCCGGTCCCGGGAGTTGCAAAAGATGCAGTATCAGATGGAAACCCTTTTTGAAGTCTCCCGCCAGATCAGCTCTAAGAATTCCCTCCGGGACCTGGTTGACTCACTGCAAGTCATCACCCGGGAAATCTTTCCGGAATCCGACCCCATCTTTTTAGTCCTGGATGCCGGCAGCCAGCGATTTCTGTCTTTGGAAGAGTGCCACCCCGAGGTGGTGGAGCCTCTGGGCCGCCTCCTGCATAAGCTTGAACAGTCCAGGATGTCGGAGGACTTTCTTCGCTATCTCCAGGAAATCAAAGATCCCCAGATTATCACCGGTCAGGATCGAACCCTGATCCCGCCGTTCCTGGCCCAGGTTATGACGCCCTATCCCAGCTGGTTCGGCTTCCCCATCTTTTTGCAGCAGCAGGCCGTGGGTTATTTTCTTTTGGGCTCCCTGGCCCCCCACGAGTATTTGCGGGAGGATTTGCATTTCCTCCACGCTCTGTATCTGCAAATTGCCGGGTATTTGCGCCACCTGGTGGTGCATGAAGTCAAGGTCAAGCAATTGGACCCCCCGGAAAGCGAGAAAAGCTCCTTCGGCGGGATTATCGGCAAAAGCAAGAAGATGCAGGAGATCTATGAACTCATCGGCTTGATCTCCGGGTCCGACGCCACTGTCTTAGTTACCGGAGAAAACGGCACCGGCAAGGAATTGGTGGCCCAGGCGGTGCATCGCCTGAGTCATCGGCACCGGGGCTCTTTTGTAGTGGCCAACTGTTCGGCCTATTCCCCCACCTTGCTGGAAAGCGAGCTCTTTGGCCATGAGCGGGGCGCCTTTACCGGGGCCATTCGCCAGCGGAAAGGACGGATCGAACGGGCCCACGGCGGCACCCTGTTTCTCGACGAGATCGGCGACATCTCTCCCGCCACCCAGGTGCTGCTGCTGCGCTTTCTGCAAGACCATTGTTTCGAACGGGTGGGGGCGGAAAAGACCATCGCCGCCGACGTCCGGGTGATTGCCGCCACCAATCGGGACCTGCGCCAGGCGGTGGAGGGGGGACGATTCCGAGATGACCTCTATTACCGCCTGAACGTGATTTCCATTCATCTGCCGCCTTTGAGAGACCGCAAAGAGGACATTCCCTTGCTGGCCATGCATTTTTTGAAAAAATACAACCTGAAAGAAGGCAAGCAGATCGTGAACTTCGCCGCCGATGCCATGGAGGCCATGATGGATTATGATTGGCCCGGCAATGTCCGCCAACTGGAGAACGCCATCAGTCATGCGGTCATTCTCAGCCGGGGGGAAGTCATCCATCAGAGATATTTCCCCCGCTTTCTCCGGGAAGCCGCGGTGAGATCCTTCTCCACCTCCCTGGCGGAAAATGAGCGGGAGCTGATTTTGAAAGTCTTGCAGGAATCGAATTGGAATAAACATGACGCCGCCCGTCGCCTGCAAGTGAGCCGCAGCACGCTTTACAGCAAGATCAGGCGCTATGACCTGGGAAAAATATGGGGTGGGTCTGTTTTTATACACTCTTAATATTTATTTATTACTGATAGTTAATGATATTTTCTGTCCGATTTCATACACAACAAATAAAGTCGAAAAATAGAAAAGCCCTAACCACGGGGAGTTCATGGTCTTTTGTTTTTTGGCAAGGATTTTGTAGTAAATAATATTTACCATTGGTGGGGCCTTTGGTATCCGGGCCCGAAAGGGCCTTGTTTGTTTCCCGGGCGGTTCTCTCGCCCAATTTCTCTGTCGGAAAGGAGGTGGGAAGTCTAGAGCAGGTCGCCTGCCAACGATGCCCCTGCTTTTCCCACCAGGAAGCGGGAAGAGGGTTTTTCGCCCCTGGAGGGCAAAACCGCGGAGGCGCGGTGGGGTGTTTTTCCAGGTCAAGGTGTTTCGCTTAAAAAGAAATCTGGTTATTCAATGTTTCCTAACCTCTCAAGTCGTTCGAGAAAATCACTCCTAGAACCCCAGATATGGGAGGTCTAAAGATGGCGAAAGAAAAGCGCGATATTGAAATTAAGAGCCGGGCCGATACCCTGCCCCTCATGGGGCCCGATGTGCGACCCTGGCCGGTTACCCCGCCGCCTACTCCGGAATGGGTAATGGACAATATTTACGCCAAGCGGAAGGCGCAGGAGTTCGGCAAATTCCTGGAAGATAACCTGCACTTGAATTTTATTTTTGATAAACCGGAGGCCCTGCAAGGCGTCCGGGTGCTCTGCAACGGCACCTGGCTCATAAGCAGAATGTTTGCCGCCAGCCTGCTGGGCGAACAGGGCGCCGAAGTGGTTCATATTGAGCCGCCCGGGGGCGACCCCCTGCGCCAGCTCACCCCCTTCGGCCGGGAAGAGTACATGCTCAAGGACAATGTCACCGGCGAGCCCTGCGGCCTGGACTTCCTCCACGAGTTCCGCAACGCCAAATCCATCACCCTGAACCTGGAGACCGAGGAAGGCCGGGCCATCTACAAGGAGATGGCTACGGCCATGGACATCATCATCGAGGCCTGGCCGCCCGGCTACATGGACAAACTGGGCATCGGCTACCGACAGTTGTCCAAGATCAAACCCCGGCTGATCTATTGCTGGGTGGGGGAGCGGGGCCAATGGGGTCCCATGAAGGATGAACTCTCCAAACACGGCCAGCGGATGCTGGACCCCTTCTCCGCCGCGGCCGATTCCTGGATCCACAACACCGGCTTTCCGCCGGACCAGTGCCCCCGGGGCGGCAAGGGCGGCGACCCCATGCGCTCCGGCGCCTGGCTCCCTTCCTATGTCTGCGGCGAGCAGGCCGCGGTCAATATCCTGGCTGCCCTCTACTGGCGGGATGCGGTGAGCGGCGAAGGCCAGTTCATCGAAGTCACCGCCGCCGAAGCCCTGATGGACATCCTGGACTTCGATATCGGCTGGTACGGCTTCAACCGGTCCATTAAAGCCCGGACCGGCGCCTGGGACCCCAACCTCAACCAGTACGAATGGAACCCCTGCAAAGACGGTTACATGATGATCGGCGGCCAGACCGACCGGCTCTGGTACCGCATCGGCATGTGCATCGAGCGGGAGCTCCCCGAGTTCGGGCGGCTGATCCACGAAGACCCGCTGCTGAAAGAGATGGGCGCCCGCAACTCCCTCCAGGGCCTGATCAAGACCTACTCCATCACCACCAAGTGGCTTAGGGACATCAACCGCATCGAAGCCGAGCAGAAGCTGATGGAGTACGAGATCGCCGCGGGCCCGGTGCTGTACATCGATGAAGTGGCGGAATTCCCGCACTTCAAGTATCGCCCCTGGGTCAATACCATCGAGACCCAATTCTACGGCACGGTGATGTATTCCGAATCCTGCGCCGCCTTCCAGCACCGCACCCCGGCGCGGGTCAAGGACCTGGGCCGGCCCCTGGGGCATGACAACGGCGAAGTCTACCAGAAGTTCCTGGGCATCGGCCCCTTGAAACTGCGGGAACTCAAGGCGAAGGGGGTTATCTAAATGGACGAAAAAGAACTGAAAAAATTAAAGGTTTGCGATCTCGAAGACCTCCCTGGCCCCAAGAGCAAGGAAGAGCTGGACGAGATGAAGATGCCCTTCGAGGAGTATTGCCGGAAAGCCTTCGATCCCGGCAACGAGATGACCAAACCCGCGTCCCTCAAGGGTATCAGGTGGCTGAGCACCACCATGTACATCTTCACCCCCCACTCCGTGGCCAACCTGGCGGAACTGGGGGCCGAGTGCATCAAGGTGGAGATGCCCCGCATGGGCGACCCCATGCGCCACACCTCGCCCTTTAACGAGGCGTATCTCTATCCCCTGCACGACACCCGGCCCATGACCGGCACCGGTTATGGCTTTCTGAACGCCAACATCAACGAATACTATATCACCCTGGACTACCATGTGCCCGAGTCCAAACGGGTCTTCTACGACCTGGTGAAGTTGTCCGACGGTCTCACCGAATGCTACCGCCACGGCACCTTCGACCGCTGGAAACAGGGCTACCGCCACGTCATGGAGATTAACCCCCGGTTCATCTATGTCTGGGGCGGCGGCTTCGGGTACGGGCCCAAGATGTTCGGCGGCTCTTACGACATCCTGGGGCAGGCCCACGCCGGACTGGCTAGCATCACCGGGACCCACGAGGACTTCGGCGGCCACGCCACCAAGTGCACCAACTGGTGTATTGACTGGTACTCCGGCACCCAGATCACCTGCGCCATCATGGCGGCCCTGAACTGGCGGCTCAAGACGGGGCTCGGCACCATGATCGAGTTCTCCCAGGTGCAGGCGGCCACCCGCATGTGCGGCTACACCGCGCCTTTGTATGGCCGCTTCGGCATCGTCCGCCAGCGCTGGGGCAACTGGGACACCCAACTCTGCGTCCACGGCATCATCATGACCGGCAAGGTCGATTTTCCGGATAGGCCCAACCCCCAGGAAAAGTTCGAGTCCCGCTACGTCATGGTCAGCGCCTTCCAGGACGCCGACTTCAAAGAGCTGTGCAACATCATCAAAAAGCCCGACCTCTTCAGCAGCTACAAGACCCACAAAGAGAGAGTCGGCGGGCCGGCCCAGGTCGCAATCTATAAAGCCATTGAGGACTGGGCCGCGGACAAGACCCGCTCCCAAGTGGTGAAAATCCTGAAAGAGGTCGGCATCCTGGCGGCGCCGGTGATGAATGACAGAGAAGTCTATGAGTCCGAGCATTTCCGGACCCGGGGCACTGTCCGTTGGCTGGATGATCCGCTGTTTGGGGATATTCTCACCCATTGCACTTACAGCGCCGGTTTGCTGTCCAAGACCCCCCGGCGGCTCATGTGGCAGTGGCGGCCGGTGGGCGCGGACAATGTCAAAATCTACCACGAGCTTCTCGGCTATCCCATGAGCAAGATCGAAGAGCTCTATAACCGGAACATCCTTTAGGCGGAGGGGACAGGCATATGTGCGATATCATCTGGTGCAAAAAAGAGAAGGGCGGCAAAATCTGTGACACCGTCAATTACCTGGACCCCTACTGCTTCTGGAACTGGGAAGGTAAGATCGGCTGCGCCGAATGCGGCACGGTTTATTACATCCACATGATCCAGGGGCACATGTACCGGGGACCGGATGAGAAGCCCGGCGAAAAGGCGGACATCTTCCCCCTCTTTGCCGATAAGCCCAACGACGGCTACCGCTGCTATCTGCCGGGGATCGAAGGACGAACCCGGCCCTTCACCTGCCTGCCCCGGGAAATCTACCTGGGGCACGCCGACACGGTCAAGTTCAGCATCCGGGGTCGGCCGCTCAGGGGCTGGCGCCCCCAACCGCCTTCCGCGGGGGTCGCCGGCTCGTTCGGCTTCTTCTGGGATATCGAAAAGCTCTCTCCTGAGGTTTGGAAGGAATACCAGGAGAAACTCAAAAAAGGCGAAGTCAAGGATTGGTAAAGGGAGGAGCTGCTGATGGCCATGAAAAAAGAAGAAATGATAGAAGCCAAGAAGTTAAACCCGGTCGACTTTCTCGCCAAGGTCCTGGAGGCGGAAAAGCACACGGACCATATCTGCTGGAAGTGCAAGTACCTGAAATGGGTGCTCAAGGGCTCCGGGTTCCCTCCCGCGGATATCATCGGCTGGTGCAAAAAGATCCACTGGCCCCATTACTGGTCCATTTCGGAGATGGACGTCATCAAGAAGTGCTATGCTTTCGAAGCCAAATCTTGAGGAAACCCGCCGGCACGGGGTGGAAGAACTTGACACCCTGCGAGGCATGGTGCTGGCCTGGAGGGAACATTACTTCCAGTCAGCACCTGCCCGGGGGGGAGAAGATTATCTCTTTCTCTGCCAGGATTTTTCCGGCGAGATCGAGGAGTATATCTGCCCCTATGTGAGCCGGATGCTGGGAACTGACCATATCGACCAGTACCAGGCCAGAGAGTTTCTGGACTTTTGCTTCCGGCAAGTCCTGGAATTGCAAGATTATCTGGACCTGGGCGACGGATCACCAGACTAAGGGGATTCAGTCATTGGCTACGGCGATTCCTCTAATTACCAGAACACGATAGGAGGGTGAACATGCCCGAAAAATGTCGCGTAGGCGTCTGCGGCTTTGATCCAATGCTCGTCCGGGGCTATGTGAAGACCGGATTCAGAGCCTTGTGGTGGTATCTCCCTGACGAACTGTTCGCGGATTACGATGTTAAGCCCGGGGACAAGATTAAAGGGACTTTGTTGACCATTTATAACGGCAAGGAGGAGAAAACCGCCTCCCCCAATGAACCCTTCGAATGGGTGGCCAGCAAGGAGACGGGGTATGCCGTGCTCCTGCCGCCGGATCTCATCATGAAGTATGAGCTCACTGAATTTCACTTCCTCGAGGTGCAGGTTGACAAAATCGGCCGGGTGGCCACGGGCGTGCCCTGGGGCCGGGACATGGATGAAGTGGAATTAGTGGAAGTTTACGCCGGCGAAGTCAAGCAGCGCAAGTGGTGGCCCGACGGCAAGATGAAACTGAAATTCGTCCTGCCTTACGCCGCGCCGTAATCTAACCGCCAACCCACGCCTTGTCCTCTCCCCCAGGGGAGAGGACAAGGCATGCCTGGGCAACGTGAAATTTCACCTTCCCGCCCCTTGATCCTCTTCCGCTGACCAGCTATCATGACAATAGCCATGCGTCTATCTTAGCTTTGAGGAGTGCGAGCAACCCCCATGTTTATCGCAGGTTTGACCGGCAGTCCGGACGAAATCGGCTGGGAGTCCCTGGGCTCCCTGACAAAAATGCCCCTGCCCCTCTTCGAGAAGACCTTGTTTTTGCAAGGCTATGAATTTTCCTCCAACATTTACGTCATTCAAGGCGATTATCTTTCCATCATAGACCCGGGGAATGATTACACCGCCTTCATGGAGCTCTTCTCCCTGGGGGTCAAACCCACCGACATCAAGAAGGCGGTCCTGACCCATGGGCACCAGGACCATATCATGGGGGTGGTGGAGCTTTTTCGAGGCTATGGGGGCGCCGAGGGCCGGGACCTGGAGGTCATCCTGCACGAAGCGGGGCCCCGGCAATTTAAAGAAATGGTCCGGGAATTGGGCTGCCGCCTCACCGAGGTCAGGGGCGGCGAAACCCTGGATCTCAGCGGCTTTGCCATGGAAGTGATCCACACCCCGGGCCACACCCTGGACGGCATCTCCCTTTATCACCAGCCCAGCCGCACGCTTTTTAGCGGCGATACGGTGTTGCCCCACGCCATGGCCGAAATCGATCAGTCCGCCGGGGGCAGAATGGACCACTATCTTTATGCCCTGAGGACCCTGCTCAAGAAAGACATCGACCATGTCATGCCGGGCCACGGCGGCATCGTGGTCAACATCGGCCAGCTGGTGGTCCAGGATACCTTTGAAGGCCTGATCAGGAAACTGGTGAAAATAGAAACTCCCTGGCTGGAGGCGGCTATGACTCTGGCCCAAAAAGGGCTGCTGGAAGAAGCCCTGTTTTGCAGCAACAAGGAACTGGCGGAGAATCCCGAGAATTTGCAGGCGTTAGAAATAAAGGCCTTTTGTCTGCATGACCTGGGTCGCCATCAGGAAGCGGTGGCAGTTTTCGATCAGATTTTGGCCCAGAAAGCAGACCACCTGTATGTGCTGGTGGGTAAAGGCTGCGCCCTGATGGCGTTGGCCAGATACGAGGACAGCCTGAAAAATTTTGATGCGGCCTTAAAAATGAAGCCGGATCTAACAGAGGCCTTGGTAAATAAGGGCCTGGCCCTGTATCTCTCCGGTGAACCCGAAGCGGCCCTGGAAATCGAAGCATTCCGCGCCCAATTTGCCGATAAGATGCGAGAGTTTTTCCAAAAACCCACGGAACCTGGCGAAAAAGCCTAGTCGGTTTTTGTACATTAAATTGAATAGGATTTTCCTAAATTTTAAGGTATTCAGGGTCGGATTCTGGACAAATTTTTCTTTTAAAAAAATGTACATAGCCCCAAAGGCATTAAATTCGGGCATTTTCCTGGTAATTATCATTGGCATATTGATTGCAATATGTAAAGATACGTAAAGGCTAAAAGAGATCCTCGGACAATCTCCTCCTTTACGCGCTTTCACTTGCCGGGCCCCACGGTATTGTGCCGTGGGGTCTTTTTTTTGCAACCGGTCTCTGGGGTTTTTTCGGATTTTCCTTCTCTGGGGCGGCGCTCCCGGGTTTTTCCAAGCTAGGAGCCAGAAGCTTCTTCCCTAATTAAGGATGAATGCCAAGAAAAAAGACACCATTCCCCTGCTGCTGATTGTCAATAGTGAAGTGCGTCAGCATATCTTTGAGCTTCTGAAAGAGTCCCACTATGACCCGTTGGTGGTAGCCGCCCCTACCGAAGTTTTGCAGCATCTGAAGGGAAAAAAGTATCCCGTGGTATTTATGGATTGCGAGGCGGTGGCCGCCTTTGGTTTAGGCATATTTTCCAAATTTAAAGTGGCCTCCCAATCCTGTCGCCTGATCCTGATCTGTGATAAGGTTCATAAGGATCATCGGGAAATTGTCCGGGGGGCCATTGAAATCGGCATCTATGCCTGCCTTCTGGCTCCCTATGAAGATTGGGAGGTTTTGACCCTGGTAAGGTTTTATTCCCGGGTCTAGATTTTCCCCGTTGGCCTCCCCGCCTGGCGCTGGGCCTCTGCTCCCTTGGGCCCGGATATTTTCTCAAAACTCATCTTGCCAGCAGCTCTATTTAAAGATTAAATTGTGGTGAGCCTGGGGCCGCACCTTCCCAGACGAGGAGCGCGAGGAATTATGCTATCGCATTACCAGGAAAAATGCCGGTTGACCCAGGATAACCTGGAACAGGAATCGGCCGGCATGGGCCTCACCCAAGGGGAGCACCTGAAAATTATTAAGGAAATCATCGGCCAAAAAGGAGCGGCCATCGTCTCCCATTATTGTTTTGACCTCCCTTCCGGGGCACAGGGCAGTATCGTAGTATGCCACGATCTGCACCGGGGGGCGATTTCCTTCGGGGCGAGCACTCGCTGGGGTGAGTGGGACGACCTGCTCGAGATCCTGACCCTGGACGACACCGGAGAAAAATTTAATTTTGATGGCAAACCGGTTTATGAGGGTGACGACGGGGCGTGTGCCCTGGGAAACTTTTGAACTTCTATCGATTTGACCGATTCATTTTGCATGCCTAGACATCCTCTCGAATAAAATAATTCAGAAATTCCTCAGAGGTGGTTATGGTCATGTTTTTCTTTGATGAAGCCGGGGAGCTGGAAGAATATCAGACCTTCCGGCGCCAGGACCAACCCCGGGAACTGGAGCATCTAAAGATTCGCACCGCCTTGAACGATGCCGAGGAGACCCTGCGGACTGATCCGGGGAACCGGGAAATCATCGCCAGAATTGCCGAGCTGCGGAATAGCTTGGCGGACCTGGAGCGGCAGGCACCCTGGATCAACCTTGACTATCCGCTGGAATACTTACTCTGGGGACCGCCCCATGGATGAGTACGGACCGGTCGGGGGAGAAAGGTGACCGGCTGGCGGGTGATCGAAGCCCCGATGCAATGCCCCAAATGCGGGGCGATTTTGGACCTGGCCCGCCACGGGTACCTGGTCTTTGATGGCCAGGTATGGTGCGACCGGTGCCGCAGTTACGATGGGGAACTGCTCCGGCCCAGGGATTTCCAAGAGATCAAGGCCTGGAGCCGCATGATCTGTGAGGGCTTCGGCTTCCCCCCGGTGCCACTGGAGGAAAATCCCGACCCCGCCATCTTTCGCCTTGAGGCCTCGGTATTAATGGCTGAGGCCGACCGTCAGCAAAAGTCCATCTGTTTTTATCCTCCCGGCTGCCGGCTGACCACCCTCTGCCACGAACTGGCCCATGTTTATACCGGTCAAGACCATACCCGGGAATGGGCCGAGACCTTTGCCGAACTCGTCGCCTGGGTCAAATCATACCTGGATGAGGATAACGGCCCGGAAGGCTTTCGGGCGCGCTTATCCATCTATGCCGGCCTGCCCAGGTGAGGCCAATGGCAGGAAAAAAAACGGCCATCACCAGGATTACCGCCGACGGCAGGTATCTGGCCCAATGCCGGCAATGCGGGGCCTGGGTGGAACTCTCTCCGGAAAGCAGCGGGGCGGAAATGTTCTTTGAAGTTCTACAGGCCGACTTTCAATGCTGCGGTCTGCACCAATGCGCGGTTTTTACCCTAGAAAAGGATACCTGGGACTTTCATTGAAGGGTCATTAAAGGAAATTAGGCATTCACCCTATTAAACAAATTGAGAACTCTGCAAAAATGCTCCAAACAAGCAATGCGAATGTAGCGTAGGCGCCCTCGCCTGCGCAGGGGCGCAAAAACACCCGAGGGCGGGTGTTCTACATTTTGCCTCTCGAAGGAACTGATTTTCGCAGAGTTCTCAAATCCCTTAAAGTGCCCGGGCCGGAGCTGGGGAACCGGTAGGCACTTCCTTGCCACGCCATTTCGCTGCCTGACACTACCGCCGATAACCCTCTTCTTGGCCACTATTACTATCATTGCGAACCTGATCGGGGCCGACCGCCTTGCGGTCCTTTGGCCTTTAAGTCCTTAAGCAACCCGCTGAAATCAGCTATAGACTTTACTGGTGATTTCGTCTAACATCGGTGCCAAATTGGTCATAATTATTACCTCCCGGGAGGAATCAGTTCATTCTGATGGGCTTCCATGCCAGGCGGTGGAATCGACGGATCGGCATGATCCTGGGCTTGGTGCTTTGGGGGTTGGCGCCAGTAACAACTGGGGCTTCCGCCCGGGACCTGACCCTCAGCCAGGGCATTGATCTGGCCGTGGCCCACGATCCCGAAACCCAGGACGCCAAGCGCCGGGAAGAAATCGGCAAGCTGAAGCGCTCCAAGGCGGTGCAGGATTTTCTCCCGAAAATCGACTTTTACCTGGTTTCCGGGCCGCAGACTGACTACTTTGGCCGGCCGATCACCGACAAGAGTGTTTTTTACGAGGGCTTCGGCTTGGAGCAACCCCTTTGGAAAGGGGGAACCCTGACCAATACTGTCAAGTTGGCCGAGAGCGAGACCCGCCGCCAGCACTGGGATTATCTCTCTAAGAAACTGAACGTCGCCGCGGACACCATCAAGGCTTACTACCAGGTGCTCACCGCCCAGGCCGTCATCGAGCAGTATGCCGCCCTGCTGGCCCAGGGGGAAGAGGATCTCCGGGAGGCCCAAAGCCGCCTGGAAGCGGGGCGGGCCACCCGGGCGGAGGTCCTGGATCTCCAGGTAAAGTTGCTGGAAGTGCAACAGAAGTTGTCCAAGGCCCGGGCCGATTACCAGGTGCAAGTCTCAGGTTTGAAGAAGCTTACCGGCCTGGGGGAGGAGGAGCGCCTCAGCCTGGTGCGCCAGTACCCCCTGGAGGATATCCGGGCTAATCTCGATTCCCTCCTGTACGAGGCCCAGGGGAAGAGGCCGGATTTGAAGTCCGGGCGGGAGGAAGTGGCCTACAACCAGCTGAAAACCGAGATCGAAAAGGGCAAAAGGTGGCCTCAGTTGAGTTTCGTGGGCCGCTATGAATGGGAAAATCCCACTTTTATGGTGGGTAAAAAGGATTGGCTGGTGATGCTCAAGGCCACCGTCTCGTTTGGCAACACCACCCTGAGTTACAGCCCAGAACGCACGCAGCTCTATCCCAATATCTATGCCTTTCCCACGGATATTCTAAACCCCTTTACGCCGCTGCGGACCTTCGCTTTTTCCGTCCATTCGGTCAAATATTCGGTTTTCGACCGGAGTTCCAACAAAGTGGAGCTGGCCGAGGCCCAGGCAGGGCGAGATCTGGCCCAAGGCCGCTGGGACCAGCTGCAGCGCCAGATTTATTATGATGTCAAGGACGCCAACACTCAGCGAGAGGACAGCCAGGCCCGCATCGTCACTGCGGAAAAGCAGATCATCCTGGGCCGGGAACTGCTGGCCATCACCCGCACCAAATTCACCTCGGGGTATGCCACCCTGGCCGACGTCTTTAAGGCCCGGGCTACACTGGCGGAAGCCCAGGTGAACCTGCTCACCGCCCAAAATGATAAAGCGGTGGCCCTGGGTAAGCTTTACAAGGCCCTGGGCCGGGACTTGATGTTTCAGGGGTCCGGATCATGAGGCGTACCTTGTGGGTCCTTAGCGGTATCGTGATTTTGCTGCTAGTGGCGGGCGGTCTTTACTTTCACCTGGCCACCGCTGGGAAGACGGTCCCTCCCGCCGGCGCCACCCCGGCGAAGGGGCCGGACCTGGCTGTAGAACGCCTGCCGGTAAAAACCGCGGCGGCGCAAAGAATGGACCTGGAAGTAACCCTGCCGGTGTTTGGGGCCATCAATTACCTGGACAAGGTGGATGTGGGCGCTGAGATGCCCGGGGTCCTCAAAGAAGTCAGGGTGGAGCCGGGGGATTTGGTTCATCCGGGCCAGGTGGTGGCAGTTCTGGACACCGACCTGCTCCAGGCGGAGTTACAAACCAAGATTGCCTTGAAGGCCCAGGCCGAAGCCCAACTGCAACTGGCTGCCTGGCAACGTCAGGCCCAGCAGAAAGTATTTCGGGTGGGGGGCATTTCCCTGAATGATATGGAGGAAGCCGAGGCCAAGTATCGGGAAAAGCGGGCCGAGGTCGCCCGTTATACCGCCGAGATCGCCCAAACCCGGACCCAGATAAAAAAAGCCACCCTTATTTCTCCCATCGTCGGCATCGTCGGCCAGAAGAACTATAACCGGGGGGAGCGGGTGTCCAGCCAGACCGAAAAAGGCGTGGTCACCCTGATGAAAATAGATGAGGTTTACGCCGAGGCGGAAGTGAACGAACGGGATCTGGCCCGGCTGCGGCCGGGGCTGGCAGTGTTGGTGTTCCCCGACGCCTTTCCCCAAAGCACCCTCCGGGGAAAAATTGAGCGACTGGAGCCGGTTCTCAAACAGGAATCCCGCAGTGTCATCGCCAAGGTGCAGGTGAGCAACCCCGATCTGCTCCTGAAGCCCGGGATGTTCACCCGGATGGAGGTGGTCCTGGACAAGGTTCCCCAGGTCCTGGCCGTGCCGGTGGCGGCATTGCGCCAGGCCCCGGACAAGTCCTGGTACGTTTTTGTCATCACCGATGAGGTGGCCTTCATGCGAAAGGTGGCCCTCGGCCTGGTCACCCCCATTGGGGCCGAGATCAAAGAAGGCCTGCAGCCCAATGAAATGGTGGTGGTGGAAGGCGCCGAGCGCCTGAAAGATCTTTCCCGGGTGATTTCCAGCCCGGTCTCCCCAACCCGGCCTTAAGGCAATGAGCATCACCCACCTGGCCCTAAAACGTCCCATCGCCGTTTCCATGATCTTTCTGGCCCTGGGCCTGGTGGGCTTCCTGTCCTGGCAGCGCCTTCCCCTGGAGTTGATGCCCAGTCTTAATTATCCGCAGCTCACGGTGGTGGCTAACTGCGAAAATGTCGCGCCCTTGGAGATGGAGGCCCTGGTCACCAAGGTCCTGGAATCCTCTCTGGGAACAGTCAGCCGGGTCAGAAAGATCAACTCCATCTCCCGGGAAGGGGTGTCCCTGATCACCCTGGACTTCGACTGGGGCACCAATATGAATTACGCCTCCCTGAATGTGCGGGAGAAACTGGACCAGGTCCGGGATCTGCTGCCTAAGGAGGCCTCCACCCCCATAGTCATCCGCTATGACCCGACCTCTCTGCCGGTCATGACCCTGTCCGTCAAGGGAGGCCGCCTGGGGTTTGAGGACCTGCAGGAACTGGTCTCAGGAGTGATTAAACGGGACCTGGAACGGGTGGGCGGCGTGGCTTCGGCTCGCCTCAGCGGGGCCCGGGAGCGGGAAATCAGGGTGGCAGTCTATCCCGGACGCTTGCTGGCCCAGAAGATTTCCATCTCGGCCCTGGTGGACGCCCTGAAGCAGGCCAACCTCAATTACCCCGGCGGTAAGATCACCCAACATCACCAGGAACTCAACCTTCGGGTTCTCGGGGAATTCAAGCAGCTTTCGGACCTGGATAAGGTCGGGGTTTTCCGCCGCCAAGAGCCGCAGGGTGGAAAAAACGAGCAGAGCTTCACCAGCGGCCTGCCGGCCTTCATCCGGGAAGTGGCGGAAGTCCAGGATACTTTTAAAGAGGAGCAATCCATCGCCCGGCTGGACGGGCAACCCAGCCTGATCCTGTCGATCTTCAAGATGGCCGACGCCAATACCCTCCAGGTGGTGGACCGGGTCAAAGCCCGGGTGGCCGCCCTGAACCAGGAATATCAGGGACGGCTGCACATCCTGGTGGCCCAGGATCAGGGGCGTTTCATCCAGCAGGCTATCGGCACGTTGGAAGAAGCCGCACTTCTGGGAGGGCTGCTCTCCTTTGGGGTGCTGTTCAGCTTTTTAGCCAGCCTCACCAGCGCCGTAATCATCATGACCGCCATCCCCATTTCCATCCTGGCCACTTTCAGCCTGATGTACCTGGCCGGTATCAGCCTCAACATGATGTCCCTGGGGGGGTTGGCCCTGGGAGTGGGCATGCTGGTGGATAACGGCGTGGTGGTGTTGGAAAACATCCGCCGCCACGAGGAACTGGGGCAAGAAGCCGGAGCCGCGGCCATTGTCCAGGGGACGGACGAAGTGAAGATGGCGGTCACCGCCTCCACCCTGGCCCATATCGTGGTCTTCGTGCCGGTGATTTTTGTGGCCGGCCTGGCCGGCCAGTTTCTCTATCAGGTGGGCCTGACCATCTCCTTTTCCCTGCTCATCTCCCTGGCCGTGGCCCTGATCCTCAACCCCATGCTGGTTTCCCTGGGAAGTCCCTGGATTGCCAGAGGCCGGGTGGCCGCGGCGCCAACCGGTTCCTGGGCCGAGAGACTGAAAGACAGGCTGGACGGAGTTTACACAGGGCTGCTGACCCTGGCTTTCCAGCAGCGGCGTCCGGTCCTGGCCACGGCCCTGGGGCTGACGGCCCTGGGGGCGCTGGTCTTGCTTTGCCTTGGCCGGGAGCTTCTTCCCCCCCTGGATCAGAGAGAATTCCTCTTACGGGTCAGCACGCCCCCCAACACTTCCCTGGCGGCCACCTCCGAACGCCTGAAAACCATCGAGGACCTCCTGCTGGCCCATCCCGGGGTGCAAACCGTGATCACCCAACTCGGTTACAACCCCAAAGAGCAGTATGAGAAAGTCCTGGAAGAAAAAGAGCCCCGGACCGGCACTTTGATGGTGACCCTGAAACCCCGGGGACAATATGCCAAGGCCGCCGCGGCCACCGTGGAAGAAATCAGGCCCCGCCTGAGCCAGATCCTCGAGACCAAAATCGAGTACATTTTCCCCCAAAGCCTGGGCCAATGGCTGAGCCAGAAGCCCCAGTTGCCGGAACTCTTGACCTTTCAAGGCCCGGAACTGGAGGTCCTGGAGAATCTCGCCCAATCTGCCATGGCCCGGCTCAAAGGAGTTCCCGGCCTCCAGGATCTGGAAACCAGCCTGAAAAAAGAGAATCAAGAGTCCCGGGTGGTGCTGGACCGGGAGCGGGCGGCCTCTTTCGGGCTTTCGGTCAAGGAGATCGGCGAAACTCTGAAAGTCTGCATCCAGGGGGAGGTGCCCACCCAGTTCAGGCAGGCTGACCGGGATATCGATATCCGGGTCCAGCTCATGGATGCCAAGCAACAGTCGCCGCCGGAATTGGCCAAGATCTATATCCGGTCGAAGCTGCTCAAGACCGACATTCCCCTCCAGGCGGTGGCCCGCATCGAGAGCGGTCCCGGCCTTACGGAGGTGCATCGCCGGGATCAGGAGCGCCTGGTGGCCATTCAGGGCAATGTGGCGGGCCGCAGCCTGGGAGAAGCGCAACAGGATATTAAACAGGCCTTAGAGAAGCTGGAGCTGCCCCCGGGATACACCCTGGCCCAGAGCGGCGAAGCCCTGGAAATGGGGCGTTCCTTCAAGGCCTTGTTTTGGGCCCTGATGCTGTCGGTGCTCCTGGTCTATATGATCCTGGCGGGGCAGTTTGAATCCCTGCTCAACCCCCTGATCATCCTCCTGGCCGTGCCCTTTTCCCTGGTAGGGGTGGCTTTGACCTTGTGGCTGACCGGCTGGGGCATCAGCCTGGGCGTTTATTTCGGGGGCATCATGTTGGGGGGCATCGTCGTCAACAATTCCATCCTCCTCATAGATTATACCAACACCCTGCGCCGCCGGGGCTATGGGCTCAGGGAAGCCGTGTTCCAGGGCAGCCGGGCCAGGCTGCGCCCCATTATCATGACCACCCTGACCACCAGCCTGGGACTGTTGCCCCTGGTTTTGAGCCGGGGTGAAGGCGCGGAACTGCGGGTGCCCCTGGCCCTCACCGTCCTGGGGGGCCTGCTCGCTTCCACCTTCCTGACCCTGATCCTGGTGCCGCTCCTTTATCTCATCAGCGAAGAAATGTTAGCCAAATGGCGGCGCGGCGACCAGGGGGCAGTTAGACATGAGCCTGCGGCTCACCCGTAAATTATGAAAAGTAGGTAGGGCGAGCCTCCGTGCCCGACGCCCTTCGCATTCGGTGCGCAGTGCTCACCCTAAATTAGCTTTGAACTCTGAACCTTGAACTTGAGACCTCTGCCAAAATTTAAATGTGGGACACCCGCCCTCGGGTGTCATACGCTATATAGGCGCAGGCGAGGGCGCCTACGCTACATTTTGATTACATAAGTGAATGTTTAGA